>ERZ780198.3137-NODE-3137-length-11571-cov-7.311740_pt1 | contig 11571 bp, 10 predicted proteins | sample MGYA00510979_ERZ780198 | MGnify/ENA primary metagenome ERZ780198 (study PRJEB29588, sample SAMEA2158039) | human gut metagenome | biome: human gut; feature: human-associated habitat; material: faeces | place: Denmark | collected 2008/2010 ...
ACTTTAATATGTGTATTTTCGCAACCAGAAATTCGTGGGAATTTCTGCTTCCTTTTATATTTTTTTCAAATCATCCGCAGAAAAACTTCCCGGGAACAGCTCCGCAAGCGTAAAGACCTTATAATCACTTTTGTCCCGTGCAACAATGATCTCAAAAGCCTCATCACAGAATTCCATCATGACCTGTCTGCATACTCCGCATGGGAACAGATAATCTCCGGTATTTCCAGCCACCGCAATGGCACGAAATCTCCGTTCTCCCTCCGATACTGCCTTAAAAAAAGCGGTACGTTCCGCGCAGTTTGTCGGCGTGTATGCCGCATTTTCAATATTGCAGCCACGGTAGATCTTTCCATCTTCTGTCAGAAGCGCAGCTCCGACTGGAAAGTTTGAATACGGAACATAGGCATTCTTTTTTGCCTCATACGCTTCCCCGATCAGCGTTTCACGCGATATCACAGAATTGTTCATTATGCTTCGCTTCCTTCTAACATCTTGATCGCCGAACTTGTTCCGATCCTGCTGCATCCAAGCGCAATGTAACGTTCCATATCTTCTTTGGAGCGCACACCGCCCGCAGCCTTGATCTTTACTTCCTTTCCAATATGCTCTGCCATCAGCGCAACATCCTCAAACGTTGCTCCGCCCGTTCCGAATCCGGTAGAAGTCTTGATAAAATCTGCCTTCGCCTCTGTTACGGCATGGCACATGGCGATCTTTTCCTCTTTCGTCAGGTAACAGGTCTCAATGATGACCTTTAACACTTTATCGCCGACTGTCTTCTTTAACAGCGCGATCTCCTGCTCTACTTTATCGTACGCTCCGTTTTTTACATCCCCGATATTGATGACCATATCGATCTCCGAAGCTCCATCTGCAAGTGCCTGTCTGGTCTCCGCCACCTTGCTCTCGGTGTTACAGTTTCCAAGCGGGAATCCCACTACCGTACAGACCGGCAGTTTGTCCCCATATTTATCATGTACCCGTTTAATGTAGCAGCTTGGGATGCACACGGATGCCATATGATAAGAAACCGCTTCGTCGCAGAGTTTCTCGATCTCCTCCCAGGTAGTAAATGCCTTTAAAGCTGTATGATCCACATAACGGTATAATTCTTCTTTGTTCATTTCCAATCTCCTTTCGCCTGTTTTTCTATTCTATAATATTTCCAATCTCTTTTCCAGCGGTTTCTTTATAGAAATTTTTCCCTGATGTGCCGGAATTTTGTGACAAACCACAGGCACACGATCAAAAATGCAAATAATATCACGGTATTTATCCGGTTGCTCTTATAAAAGATCATATTGACGGTACCGGCTATCCCGCAGAGAACCGTCTCTGCCCCGAACGGAAGCATATAACGCGCCACTTCTTCTGCCATTTTTCTGCTGTCACGGCATCTGGCAAGCTCCTCCGCATCTAACAGCATGTTTCCCGGTTTTCCTGTTTTTTTCATGTTCTCGACGTTCTGTGGACGAACCACCACACCACCACCGCAAGAAACAATGGATGCACCTTCCCTGCCAATAGCAAGAATCAGATCTGACTCAATGTCACGGAAATGATCCTCTCCATACTTTTCGAAAATATCATTAATGGACATTCCCTGTTCCCGGACAATCCGTTCATCCATTTCAACAAGCGGGAAATTCAATTTTCTCTGAAGATTGCGTGCAATGGTGCTCTTTCCAGCTCCCATGAAACCAATCAGGAAAATGTTGCATTCAATTGTTTTACTCATGAAAAAAACTTCTCCTTTACTTCATCGACAGGCATGTCCATACCTGTATACAGCTTAAATGCTGCAACTCCCTGCCACAACAGCATTCCTTTGCCGCCAATGCAGGTGCAGCCAGACTCCTTTGCCTCTTTCAAAAGACGTGTTTCTTCCGGATTATATACAGCATCACATACTACAAGTCCCGGACGGAATGCAGACAGATCTTTTACCACACTCTGATCTTCCATCGGCTTCATTCCAACGATGGTAGCATTTGCAAAAATATCACTGGACTGAATTTCCTCTGTCATCTTCCCGGTATCTGCAATATCGTACACATTTACAACAATACCCGGGACTGCCTTGCGAATTTTCTCCGCCGTTGCAAGTGTTCTCTCAAAGAACGCATCCTTGATATTAAAAATTGTAATCTCTCTTGCACCATCTAATGCACACTGTACCTGAATAGCAGTAGCAGCTCCGCCACCTCCGGCTACTGTAATCTTTTTGCCTTTGATATCGATTCCATGATCCTTGAGATTGTGAACAAAGCCTTCTCCGTCCGTAATATATCCTGTGAGCTTTCCATCATCATTTACAATCGTATTTACTGCACCAATAATCTGTGCAGCCGGAGAGAGTTCATCTACGTGCTTTGCCGCCTCTGTTTTGTCCGGCATCGTCACGTTGCATCCTCTCATGTGAAACAGTTTCATGGCATCTAAGGCTTCCTTTACCTGTTCTTCTTTGATATCAAAAGCTACATATGCGTAATCCAAACCAAGTTTCTCGAAACTGTAATTATACATTGCCGGTGATCCGGAATGGCCTACCGGTGACCCGATCAATGCCAGCAATCCTGTATGGCCTGAAATTCTTCCTTCCATTTATGTGTTTCTCCTTCCATTCGGCTATTTACCATTAATAATTTATTTTACCATGAATCTTACACAAGATACAATAGTTCAAGCGGGCTTTCTATTAGTCTTTTCGCTCCGTGCTCCTTTAAGAATTCGACATCGCGAAATCCCCATGTAACAGAAATACAAGGGAGTCCGGAATTTTTTGCTGTAGCGATATCCACATCGGAGTCACCGACATAAACGGCATCTTCTTTGTCAACACCCAACTCGCGCAAAGCTTTATTGACCATATCCGGTGCCGGTTTACGTGCAACCCCATCCATCTCTCCAATGGCAGAAGTTGTGTATGCTGCAAAAAACTGTTTATTTAACTCTTTTACAGCTGAATCCAGCTTATTGGATACAATCGCTATCTTCACACCATTTTCCTTCAGTGCTTTCATCATCTGCATAATATCCGGATATGGCGCTGTGTGATCCAGACAATGTGCTCCGTAATACTCCTTAAATGCCGCAAAAGTCTCCTCAAACAAAGGATTCTTTTCTCCGTCAGGCACTGCACGAATCATTAGTTTTCTTACACCATTTCCAACATACTGTCGTACCTGCTCCAATGTGCACACCGGCATGCCTTTCGATTCCAGCGCCGCGTTGGTCGCATCTTTCAAATCCTCTAATGTGTTTAATAAAGTCCCATCCAAATCAAAAATAACTGCTTTTTGTTTCATAGTCTCATCTGCTTTCCGATATGTCTCTTCAAATACTTTTCTTTGCATTACATATATTTGATTCTGCTGCTCCGTGCTATTGACCAGATAATCCCCTTCCCGGCCTAATGTATAAACATGTTCCCCATTCTTCTCCTGAAACAACTTGACTTTGTGTTCCAGCTTTTTAGCATAAATGGTGCGTTTTCCTTTCGGAATGCACACATGAATGTGATCTACCGGCTCAATCGTCGTACCATCATCCTGATTTCGGAACGTCGGAGAATACTCCACATCCTTCAACTGGAATTTCCAATCGGGATACATATAAAACTGTTCCTCAAATGCCTTTTCTTTGCGAAAATACACTCCCCCTCTCGGGCCAATTGTCAGCACAATGCCTTTCTCGACAACAGTATCTACATCTCCCCAAAGTGTTCGAACTGTAATTGGTGTACCATCCTCGTACAATTCCGAAACGTGCACATATCCCCATGGAATTTTTCTCCGATAATATGTGTTTGCATTCTTTTGATCCAGTGGATATTCTTTTGCATATATGATGTCCGTATTGTTCATATATTGCTCGAAACGATAAGATAATACTGCTTTGACTCCAGATAACGAAGGATGTTCCCACTTTCCCTCATCATCAAATTCCATCCGTGGCTCAAAATTACGCTCCTGGCAGAATTTTGTATATTCTTTTGTCAGCAGGGGCATAGAAAGAAAGCCACCTGCTTTTCCCCAGTGTCCACCACCACTCCCAATGTCTTTGCTTAATTCGGCTGCAAGTTCACTGGCGTTCACTTCCTTAATGCAGCTTCGCACAGAAAACTTCACGCCACCTCCTTGAAAATTGAATACAATACAGATATCTACCGCATCTACTTCAAGTACCATATCACTGATGACACCGAGAATATTCGGATCACAATGACCTGCTTTCACAATCGAAGCCCGGTACTCATCCATGTAGTCACTGTTGAGCAAAGCCGCTCCAGCCACTTCCAGATCTTCCAAAGACATATTGGCATTGCGATATTTTGCCATAAGAATATTGTCTACATTTGCCTCATCTCGTAAATCCTTATCCAGCGGATGCACGATTTCGGTAAATCCACTGGTGTCGGTATAAAGACCATAGCTTAATGCCGTACCCAATCTCTTATTTGCCGTCACATTAAAATTCTCGTTTTTCAACATTTGCCAGATCAGAGTAGAACATGCGCCAAGATTGCTTCTTACCTCCGAAAGTTCCGGCAGATTCGTGCTGATTCTGTGATGATCGATCACTGCAATGTTCTGTGCCTCAAATTTTTCGGCATTTCCGCCACCATACTGGCAGTCCACCATGAGTAAAAGCTCCGGATTTCCGATTGCAGTCACATGTGTGATCGGTATTTCCAAATCTTCTATCATCATAACCAGATTGGTTTTTCGAATGAAATTTCTTCCTCCATAAACCAAAGATGGACTTTTGCCATATTTCTGTAAATACAAAAGAACCGCATATCCACATGCAATAGCATCCGCATCCGGATTATCGTGACATTGAATTACAATTTCATCAAATTTCAGTAAATCCTTTAATCTCAATCGTTTTCCCCTTTAACTAAACACATCATTTTCCTATGTTATACGGGAAAAACAGATTGCTTCGTCCCTTTTTATCAAACATAGAATTATACTGCAGCATATGATAATTTTTTATCCACTCCGCTTCCTCTCCAGTAGCATCATCAATATGCTGATAGCATTGCTTTTCTTTCGAATAATATCCTCTGGAATTAATTGCCGGTACCGTTTCCATCATATCTGCAAGAAACTTATTATATGCCGGCAGCTCGATGCCTGCACGTTCCAAAGTCATGGTTGACAGGAAATTCAGACTCGTAATATCCACTGTTTCTTCCGGTGTATCGTAATTGGTCCAAATAAAAAATGGTACCGTATACAAAGCTTCGAGTTCATCTTCTGTAAGACCCGACATTCCTTTTCCGTTAAGAAGCGGATAAAAATTACTATTCAGGCTTGGTTGATGATCCCCAAAGAATACGATTTCTACCGGATCATCTACTTTTGAAAAATATTCAATAAGATTCTTAACTGCCTTATCACTTTCATGCACCAATGACAAATACTGGTTGGCATCTGTGTAAGACCGCCCTATTTTATAACACCGTTCATAAAAATTGTCATATGGTTCCCCGTAACCACCATGGTTCTGCATGGTAATTCCCATCAGATATAATTTTTCATTTGCTCCACGGCTTTCATACCGCTCTATTATTTTATCATAAAGTTCCTGATCTGTGATATATTCCCGTAAGATCTTTGTCTGATCAAAATCATCAATAAAGTGCATCTCATCATATCCAATCTTCGGATAGACCTGATTTCGACTCCATCCGGTCGCATAATATGGATGCATGGCAACACAGGTGTATCCATCGTCCTTAAGATTCGATACAATAGATGTCGGGGTATCACTGATATACTGCTGGTACACCACCGAACCTGCAGGAAGAAATGCCATGGAATTTCCTGTCAGATATTCCCACTCTGAATTCGGTGTCTTGGCACCAAATACAGACGACAGCGCATATCCCTTCGTAGTATTTTCTTTCAGTGAGTCAATAAACGGTGTAAGTGGAATATTTGTCTGTAAATCTCCTAACACGCTCAAATCGGAAAAGGATTCATTCATAATAACAATAATAGTAGGGTCCTTTACATCTGTTTTGGAATAATCCTTATCATTGCTACTATATTTTTTTTCGAGTTTTTGAATAGCTTCCTCAGAATACCCGTCCGGCTGTGCAATAAAACTGTCACGAATTCCTAAAATGTAATTGAGAATATATCCGTTGCGATAGGTTCCTTTCTGCTCCCAGGTTTCTGTGTTTACATCATAAGCAGCCATTCCCACAATAATCACACATATAGCCGCCAACATTGCATCTATAATGCGCATCTGCCATGCACGTGCAAATTTTACATGACATTTACGCACAAATGCAATAAACAAAGCTGCTCCAAAAATTGCATATGCCCCTCTGTCATTAAGTTGCAACTTATAGTTTCCGGCAACGCTCAGTCCTGTTCCGATAGACCGGATATCTGAAAACGTAAATTCGTTTCCACGGAACAGATATACGAAATAATTTATGAACGCAAACGACAGCAGTGATGTATGCGAAATAATACAGGAAAGTCCCGCATTATTCGTAAAAAGCTGCACAACAAGGTACACAACCAGACAGCACAACACATTCAGTACCCATTTCAGATCTGACATCCGCTGAAACAGTTCCGAATCCAAAAGCATATATTGTATCGAAAAAGTGGTAAATATCGCTCCTGACACAAATAAAATGGCCGTCCATAACCATGGGCAACGCTGGTCAAGGTCAATTTTCAGGCTTTTTATCAGATAATAGAGAAGTCCATAAGCGATGAGTACTCCGATGTGAAATCCAATTGTAACATACATAACGATAGCCAGAATAATGGCTATCGCTGCTCGAATATTATTCTTTTTATCATATTCTAGTTTTATTTTAAATTCTACTTTCATGCCATTACCATACAACAAAATTCCCGGCATGTAAACCGGGAATTCTGAGTGAAAATCTTAATTTTGTGTGAACAATTTTGCTTTTACTTCTTTTTGAAGTTTGTGTAGCCTTTCTGCTGATATGGATGTTCTGCCCAAAGTTTGTCAGCAGTTTCTTTCCACTCCTTTGCATACTCGAGACATTTTCCGCAAAGATGCTCTACCGGCTCTGCCTCTTCCACATCTGTTGAATGTGCCCCGGTCTCATGTACCATTCTCTGGAGAATTTCCGGATTCTCGAGCATTGGGCATGGGCGAAGCATATTGTCATTAAATGGCTGATTGTCTCTGTATGCCATAAACAATGGCTGCTTTAAGCACTCTAACAGAGATTTTTCTCTGATGTTCGCACCTGAGTAATGAATAAATACACAAGGCTCCACATCACCCTTCGGGTTAATATGACAGTAGTTACGTCCTCCGGCAATACATCCTCCAACGAACTCGCCATCATTCTGGAAGTCCATAACGAAAATTTCTTTTCCACCTTCCATAGCACGAACTTCACGGATTCTGTGATAAATATATTCTCTCTGTTTCTTTGTAGGCATCAGTTCCGGCGATGCATTCATGCCAACCGGCATGAGATGGAAATACCAAGCGAAACGGCTGCCATGCTCGATCAACAGATCAAAGAACTCATCACTTGTAACAGCATCCATGTTCTTGCTTGTGTAACATACACTGTTACCAAAGATCAGTCCATTCTCATGAAGAAGATCCATTGCATGGATAACTTTGTCGTATACACCTTCGCCTCGACGGAAATCATTGGCATCCTCAAATCCTTCCAGTGAAATAGAAAGTGACAAGTTACCAACACGCTTCATCTCATCACAAAATGCCTGATCTACGAGTGTTCCATTTGTATAACAATGGAACGCACAATCATTATGCTTTTCGCATAATTTAATAATATCAGCCTTACGTACCAATGGTTCTCCACCGGTCATCATATAAAAATAAATACCAAGTTCTTTGCCCTGTGTAATGATATTGTCTAATTCATCATAAGAAAGATTTAATTTGTGTCCGTATTCGGCTGCCCAACATCCTGTACAATGCAGATTGCACGCACTGGTAGGATCCATGAGAATCAGCCATGGAATATTGCACTGCTCTACCTCACGCATTTTACGAATCTTCTTTGTTCCTGCAAAAGCAGCCTGATAGCCAAGGTTTAATGCTGTCATCTTTGCAACATGCGGGTCTGTCTCATCAAGAAGACGGTTCACATAACGCATCCACTTGTGATCCGGGTTCATAATCATTTTCTTAGCGCCCTCATAAGACTCTTTTCTAAAATTATTTCCCATGAATTTCTGAACCAGGTTTACAATGTTCAGTAAAGCCTTTTCTCTATCTTTATTAAGACTTTTCAATGCCGCATCAATCGCAAGAGAAAATGCCTGTCTTTCTGCCGCGTCTTTTAAACTTGCCATCCTTATGCTCCTCCTTTTTCTCTCTTTCAAACTCTATTGGAAGTATATTGGATTTTTTGTCGAAAGAAAATATGCAATTCTAAAATCCTGTATACCCTTAATATACATTTCGGCCTTTTTGTCTATATAATATATGCTTATCAGTAATTCGAAATGTAGTTTCCAATACTACATGAATTATATCACGACATTTCATAAAGTCAACCAAGAAGCTCAGGATTTTTTCTCAACTAATTTCCCTGCTTTTTTCGGAAAAAGTCCTTAATCTGTTCCAGAATAATCTCCATCAGCCGTGTTCTTGCCTCCACACTGGCCCATGCAATATGCGGTGTTATAAAAAGTTTGTCACTATCTTTAATCCGGCGTAAAGGATTATTCTCCTGCATCGGTTCCACAGAAAGCACATCAAGGCCTGCCGCTGCAATCTGTCCCTGCTCCAACGCATCTGCCAGATCCGCTTCATTAATAATCGGTCCTCTTCCAAGATTCAATAAAATTGCTGATTTTTTCATTTTTGCAAAAGCCACTTTATCCATCAGTCCTCTGGTGTTCTCATCAAGTGGTGCATGAATGGACACAATATCCGACTGTGCCAGCAGTTCATCAAAACTTACCCTCTCATAATCCGGTTGCGAATTTTTCCCGGATGTCGAATAATAGATGACATGGCAGCCAAACAATTTCGCTATATCCGCAACTCTTCTTCCAATATTGCCAAGGCCGATAATACCGTATGTCATTCCACTTAACTGGTGAAATCTCTTCGCAAAGTGCGTAAATGTCACATCGCCCACATACTTCTCTGTCTTAACGTAGTCATCATAATAACGTAGTTTCTCCAATAAATAGAATAATAATGCAAAAGTATGCTGTGCAACCGATTCCGTGGAATATCCTGCCACATTCCGCCATGCAATGCCACGTTCTGCAAGATACTCTTTATCCAGATTATTGGTACCTGTTGCAGTCACGCAGACAAGTTTGAGATGATCTGCCTCTCCAATAGATTTTTCATTGATTTCTACTTTATTTATAACAAGAACATCCGCATCCTTTGCCCGCTCAGCTGCTTCTTCTGCTGTCGAAAAGCCATATTTTATTACTTCTCCTAACGCTTCATAACCCGAAAGATCAATGTCATCTCCAATTGTTTTTGCGTCCAGAAATACGATTTTCATGTGTTTCTCCTTAATATAATGTACCTGTTTATGGTAAACAAAAGGCTAATCACTGTAATCTGATTAGCCCCTGAATATTTTTCTTTTGTAATTTGTTATGATTAAAGGGTCAAACGGTGTCATTTATTATGCAATCGAAAACTTATAGATTGTTTTGGATGCATAGTCCTTTCCAGCCGCAGTAATCGGAGACTGGAAATTCGGTTCATTGACAGAGTTTGGGAAATACTGTGTCTCTAAGCAAAATGCTTCACGTTCTTTGTATATAACCCCGCCTTTTCCTTTCTGTCCCTGTATAAAGTTTGCACTGTAAAACTGCATACCGGGACAATCCGTATAAACTTCCATCTGAATACCCGACTCCGGCGCATAGGCTGTGGCAACTTTTTCCACACCATTACCAGTATGATCCAGCGCAAAATTGTGATCGTATCCGCTTCCATATTTTAATTGGTCATTTTCTGCGTTAATGTCCCGTCCTATTGGTTTTGCAATGCGGAAGTCAAATGGTGTACCTTCCACATCTGCCAGTTCCCCTGTAGGAATTGCTTTTCCATCCTTTACCGGTGTAAAATGGGATGCTTTGATCTGTAGGGTCTGATCCAGCACAGAACCGGATGCATGCCCATTTAAATTAATATATGCATGATTAGTAAAATTAAATACCGTATCTTTATCTGCTTTCGCATGATAAGTAATTGCAAGGCCATTGTCTTCTGTCACTTCATAAGTCACCTGAATGACTGCATTTCCCGGATATCCCTGCTGAAGATCCGCATCTTCAATCTGCAATGTAATCATCTGATCCGTGCAGGAGATCACATTCCAGAAACGCTCCGAGGTTCCATTCGAACCACTGTGGAGACTGTTTTCATTATCATTTGCCTCTAACTGATACTCTACCCCATTGATTGTAAATTTTGCATTTGCAATACGATTGCAGTTGCGTCCTACGACAGCTCCGAAATAACAAGTATTTTTCTGATAGTCTGCCACATCGTCATATCCAAGAATAACATCCGTATCTTCCCCATTTCTGTTTTTGACAAATACAGATACCAGTGTTGCACCAAAATTTGTAACCATAGCGCGCATTCCCTTAGAATTGCAAATGGTGTACAAAGATGCTTCTGTCCCCTCTGCCGTCTTTCCAAATGTTGTTTGTTTCATATTCCCTCCTATATCATCATTGCTATTTGCTGTATTCAGAATTTCTCATCTAGATATTACTTCATTTCTATAAAGAAGTAAAGAAAAATGCCGATATAAATTATATAAAGTTTGCATTATGGGAGGAATATCATGGCAAAGGTATCTTCAGGTCTTAGCCTGTCAACAAATTATTTTATGCGCAACTACTACGCAAACAATCGGGACGTCATAAAAACTAGTGGTCGCAATGACTATACAAAAATCGAATTATCATTTGAAGACAGTCGCGCACTGACACGTGCCTCCAAGCGTCTGCTTAACAATGATTATGGTTCTGAGACGGATGAAAAAGACAACGATATCAGTGATACCACCCGTTCTTCCATTGAAGCATTCGTGACCACATACAACAATGCCATTGATTCTTCCAAGACAACGGACAGTCATGACACAAAACGTTATCTGAAGCAGCTAAAATCTTTGACAAGTAAATATTCCAGCGAATTGTCCGAGATCGGCATCACAGTCGAGCGTTCCGGAAAACTGACAGTCAATGAAGACCTTCTTAAGACTGCCAATAATTCCAAGGTGCGAAAAATTTTCTCACCGGATCAGGAATATTCAAAGAAAGCCTATTCCATCTGCGGCAAATTCAACAATGCCGTCCGCGACGACATTGTTTCCCAGATAAATGGAAAAGGCTTACATATCAATATTGCATTATGATACCCGCACCGTTCTGCAATTTCTGTGATTGGCTCATTGCCAGAAACCAATAGTTCACAGGCCAGTTTCACCCGGCTTTTGCTCACATCATTCATGCACGTTATATGAAAATATTTAAAAGAGGGAACAAAATAAATCTCTGAAAAACATTTTTCTTGAAATAC
>ERZ780198.3143-NODE-3143-length-11567-cov-2.739229_pt1 | contig 11567 bp, 9 predicted proteins | sample MGYA00510979_ERZ780198 | MGnify/ENA primary metagenome ERZ780198 (study PRJEB29588, sample SAMEA2158039) | human gut metagenome | biome: human gut; feature: human-associated habitat; material: faeces | place: Denmark | collected 2008/2010 ...
TGCGTCGCCGAGTGCTGCGGCGAATCGAACGTCGACAAAGTCCGCGAAGGTCTGCTTGACGGCGACGCCGCGCTTGTGGTGGACGGACTTGACGAAATTTTAGTGATAAATATCCGCAAGTGGGACAAACGCGCGGTTGCCGAGCCGCCCACTTCCACCGTAATGCGCGGACCCCGCGAAGGGTTTATCGAGGATCTCAAAACCAACCTCTCGCTTATCGAGCGGCGTTTGCGCACGCCCGCGCTCGCGATCGAAAAGACGAAAATCGGGCGGCAGAGCAACACCGCCGTCGCAATCGTGTACCTGTCGTCCGTCGCCGCGCCCGAAACGGTAAAAGAGGTTCGCGAAAGACTTTGCAAAATCGACATCGACGCGCTTATCGACAGTCACTACGTCCAGCCGCTGCTCGAAGACAAGCCGTTTTCTATCTTTCATCAGACGGGAGTAACCGAAAAACCGGATATCGTTGTCGGAAAACTTTCAGAGGGGAGAGTCGCCATACTTGTTGACGGCTCGCCGATGGCTATCACCGTGCCGTTTATGCTCGTCGAAGATTACCATTCGAGCGAGGACTATTACGAGCGTTCGTCGCTGGCGACGTTTTTGCGTATGGTGAGGTTCGTGTCCGTGTTTTTCGCGATATTGCTTCCTGGGCTTTACGTCGCGCTCGAACAGTACCATTACAGCGTAATTCCGTTGCGCTTTCTTATAACGGTCATGACGGCGGTAAACGGCATACCGCTTTCGCCGCTCAGCGAAATAATCTTCGTAATAATGCTGTTCGAGATTATCCGCGAAGCAAGCGTGCGTATGCCGCGGGCGGTCGGTATGGCAATGAGTATCGTCGGTGCGCTCGTTCTCGGCGATACGGCTGTAAAAGCGGGTATAATCAGTTCGCCCGCCGTTATGATTACCGCGCTTAGTTCGATCGCGCTCTATACCGCGCCTAATCAGGAAGGAACGCTTACGCTTTTACGCGTCGTGTTTACGCTGCTCGGAGGCTTCGGCGGAATGTATCTGCTTATACTCGGTTCGCTGTATCTGCTCGTGTACCTCAGTTCGCTGCAAAGTTTCGGTGTGCCGTATACCGCGCCGTTTGCTCCGTTTATTCCGTCCGACATGAAGGATTCTGTGTACCGCGCGTCGCTGCTTCGGATGTCGAAACGCCCTAAAGCCATAAAAAACGTAAACGAGACAAGACAAGGGGAGGATAACGGAAGTGCAAAGTAAAGACGGTATTTCTTCAAAACAGTTCGTCGTATTGCTGTTTCTCGTCACGCTCGCGATAAAAATGTTCATGCTGCCATCGCTCATATTGCGAACGGTCGGAAAGGACGGCTATCTCATAATAGTCGCGTATACGTTGTTCGAGTTTGTCGGTCTCGGACTCCTTCTCGCCGTCGTCGTCCGCAATCCCGACAAAACGCTTTTCGACATTCTGTCCGACGCGACGGGCAAGGTGGTTTCGCGCATAATCGTAACTTTTATAATCGCGTTCGCGCTCGTAAAAGCAACGATAGTCATCAGCGAAATCAAAATGTTTTTCGCCGTGATTATGTACCGCGACATAAACTGGGCGATACTTGCCGTGCCGCTTTTTGCCGTGCTTACGGCAATGTCGGTGCGCCCGCTGCGATCGATAGGTCGTACTGCCGAACTCGTGTTTCCCGTAGTCGCGCTGAGTACGTTTATACTTGCCGCGCTTTTGTTTGGCGATATTCGTCCCGAAAACCTGTTGCCCGTTATGCCCGAAGGCGCGGGTAAAGTCGCGGACGGGGTGAGAAAATTCGCGATGTGGTTCGGCGACACCACGTTCCTCGCGCTGTTTCTCGGGCGGGTTAAAGTGAGCCGTAAACTCGTCGCGGGCGCGTTTATAGCAAAACTCGTCGCAAGCCTGATAGTGATATTTTTTACGGTCGTACTGTTCGCAAGTTACGCCAACGTGTCCACGCTTATCGACTACGGCAACAACGTAAGCAATATGACTCAACTCTCGCTCGGATCGCAGGATTACGGGCGGTTCGATCTGCTTTTTTACTGTGTGTGGATTTTCAGCGTGTTCCTTAAACTCGGAATAGTTTTCTGCCTTATAACGCAAAGCGTTTCGTTTCTGTTTTCGACCGACCGGAAGTATCTCGTCTCGATAATTACGGCGGCGGTTGTGTTCGTAATCACTACATTTTTTATAAAAAACGAAGAAGTTTCTTATCTTTTCGCCACGGGAGCGGTAAGGTATTTCGTGTTTCCGGCAGGATATCTCACACCCGTAATCGCGTTCGCGTGCGGGCGTATCGCTTATAAATCGAATCGTTACGGAGGGGTCTATGAACAAAACGAAGACGAGCGGCAAAGTTAAAAAACTACGGATTTATTCGGTACTCGCGTTCGCGTTCATGCTCGCACTCGTGCTTATGCCGCGTCAGAGTTCGGGCATGCCGGAAATCGAAAACAAACTGCTTATCACGACTATCGGGATAGACAAAACGACGGACGGGTACTCGGTAAGCGCGGTGGTAGTTATGCCGCAGGAAAACCACGGCGGCTCGGTCAGCAAAATCGAGGCGGACGCCGAAGGCAAATCGCTGTCCGAGGCACTCGAGCAGATGAGTATCAAAATGGGTAAGCCGCTCGAACTCGGGCTTTGCGGACTCGTAATCGTGGGCGATACGTTCGGAAAAGAGGCGATAACCCCGCATTTAAGTTATCTCCTCTCGTCCGGTAAAATTATTCCCGGCGCGTTTCTCGTCGCTTCTACGGGTGGCAAATCGGCTAAAAAAGCCATAGAACTCGCCAATAAACTGTCCGACGCAACCAGCAACGTTCTCAGCAAACTCATCGAATACAACGCGGTCGAGAGCAATCTTCCCGTCGTAAGTATGCTTCGGTTTCTGAGCGAAAGCAACCGCAAGGGCGAAAGTTCGTTTATGCCGTGTCTCGAAATCGACGAGGGAGACGCGGAACAGGGCAACGAAAAAGGCGAATCTTCGGGCGGCGGCGAATCCTCGGGCGGTTCGTTCGGAGGTACGGGGACGGGAAGAAAGAGCGAAATCAGGTCGCTCGGGAAAATCGCCGTTTACAAGTCGGGCGTCAGGATCGCTGTTGCCGACGAGAAAATCACCCGCGGTTACACATGGTCGGACAGAAAGTCCACGCTCGGGCTTATCACGCTCGACGACTTTATCGTGCGGGACAAAAACTACGGCGCGGTTCATTGCCAGATGCTTGCGAAAAAATACTCGATAAAAACCGAAATCGCGACCGGTCCGGAAGTTACCGTAAACGTAAAAGTAAAACTCGCGCTCGAAGAGAGAAGCAAACTCGGCGACCTCGTCCGCAAAGGGATGGCTACCGAACGAGAAATAGAGGACGCGCTCAGAAGCGGATTTTCGAAGGAAATCGAAAACGAAATAATCGCCGCAACCGAATTTATGAAGTCGATCGGGTGCGACGCCTTCGGATTCGAGGACGATATGTACCGCCGCCGTTTCCGCAACTATTCGGCGTACGAAAACAAAGATACCGTTCTAAGCGACCTTAAGTTGAAATGCAACATAAAAATCGCGATCGAATAGGCTCATATTTTCGTTTCGCCGGCAGTATAATTTAGCGATGGACGAGCGGCGAAAAAACGATAAACGGGCAAGATTGCCGAAACTGAAAATTTCGCCCGTACTCTACGTTATGATTGCCGCATTCTGCGCTTTCGGGTATTACGAAGAGGTCTTATCCTACCTCGCCGCGGTTGTTCTTCACGAATTGTCTCATGCCGCTTTGTCGAAAAAACTCGGATACGTATTAACGGAATTCCGACTTATGCCGTACGGAGCCGCGCTTATAGGCGAGTACGAAAACGCGTCCGCCCGCGACGAAATCGCTATAGCGGCAATAGGTCCCGCGTGCAATTTTTTTCTGCTTCTTATAACGGTTGCGGCGTGGTGGCTTTGCCCCGCGTTTTACGACTTTACGGCGTGTTTTGCCGCGGCTAACCTGTGTCTCGTCGTCGTAAATCTTCTGCCAGTGTTTCCGCTCGACGGCGGCAGAATTCTGCTTGCCGCATTGTCCCGATACCGTTCGCGTTCCGTCGCGCTTAAAAAAATGAAAATCGTTTCGTTCGCGTTCGGCGCGGCTTTTGCCGCGTTGTTTCTTATAAGTTTCGCATTCGGCGTAAATTTTTCGTTCGCGACGATGTCGGCGTTTATCGTATCGTCCGCCGCCGTGCCCGCAGGAAAGGGAGGTTACGAGAGCGTGTACCGCGTCGCGTACCGGACCGAAAAAATCGAGCGCGGTTTGCGCGTCAGACGGATTATGGTATCGTCCGGAACCGCCGCCGCACGGCTCAGACGGCTTTTATCGCCCGACCGATATACCGTTTTTTCGGTCGTGTCGCCTGCGCTCGGAACTCTCGGCGAAATAACCGAAAGCGACGTCGATTCGGCTTATCCCGACGAAACCGCGGCAGAACTGCTCGAAAAATCGCGTGCGAGCGGTAAAAAACCGCGAAGTTTTTAATTTTTTTCGCGCAGAACGTACTATTTTCGTTGTTAAAGCAAGAATAATGTGGTATAATGGTGAAAACAGTTACATCGGAGCGCGGATATTCACTTGAAAACGGGTCTTATTCTGATAGACGTAGAGTCCTATATGTCGAGCGTTTCGTTGATAGAAGCGGGCAAACTCAAAGAGTATTACGTAGAATATAAAGAGTCCACGTACATCACCGGAAACATCTATAAAGGCAAAGTCGTAAACGTTTTAACCGGTCTGCAATCGGCGTTCGTCGATTTCGGAGGACAGCGTAACGGCTTTTTGTCCGTCGGCGAAACGGTAAATCACCGCAGCGTTCTTACCGCTGCCGGCGTTCTTCCCACGGGCTTAGGAGTAAAGGAAGGCGATTACGTAATGGTTCAGGCGACCAAGGAGGAAATCGGCAACAAGGGCGCGCGCCTCACAAGCACGGTTTCGATTCCCGGTCGTTATCTCATTTTCCTTCCCACGCTCGATTTCGTGGGCGTATCCAACAAAATCACCGACGAGCCGACTCGCGAAAAACTTACTAAATTTGCCGAAAAACTTCGCCCCGCCGGCGCGGGATTCATTATCCGCACGGCGTGTCTCGAAGCGAAAAAAGGCGAGATCGCGGAAGAGGCGAAACGGCTTATAAATCAGTGGAAAAAAGTCAGTGACGCGTACGACAAAACGGACGGAATCGGTCAGGTTTACAGCGACGGCGATTTCGTTTTCCGCTCGGTACGCGATATGCTTTCGCAAAACGTGGACGCGATAGTCTGCAACGATCGCACGGTAACCGAGTCGCTTAAAGCGGTGTTCGGTGAAAGAAACCTCGATTACGCCGACCGCGTTCGGCTGTACGCCGGACAGTACGATATACTCGACGCGTACGGCGTGATGGGCGAAGTGGACAGGCTTCTCGATCATAAAGTCAAACTTCGTTCGGGCGTGTCGCTCGTGTTCGACTACACCGAGGCTCTTACCGTTATCGACGTAAATACTTCGGGCTTTGCGCGCGGAACAAACCACGAAGAAACGGTTTTTCGCGCAAACCTCGACGCCGCCCGCGAGATCGCGCGGCAGATACGGCTCCGCAACATCGGCGGCATTATCGTAATCGACTTTATCGATATGACGGACGACGCGCATAAGGAGGCGGTAGTGGAGGAACTTCGCCGCGAAATGATTTTCGACCGCACCAAAACCCGCGTTATCGGAATGTCGTCGCTCGGACTCGTCGAAGTTACGCGCAAAAAAGTGGGCAGGGAAATAAGCACCGTTCTATTAGACCGTTGCCCGTTCTGTAACGGCGACGCTCACGCTCAGTCGGTGGACTACGTCGCGCGCAAGATCAAAGTCATGCTCCGCCGTCTTTTCGCCGACGACAAAAACAAAGCGGCTATCGTAACGCTCAATGCCCGTCTTGCGGACGCAATGTTCGCGGGCAAGTATTTTACCGAAGATTGCGAAACGACGTGGCGGGACAAACGTATTTACCTCGTTCCCGATCCGAATCTGCTCAATCGCGATTTCAGCGTAAAAGGCAGCGAGGACAGCGCGGTCACCGTACCCGCTCACGCACGCCTGTTGTACTGAAAACGTTATACCGTATCGGCGTTTTTGCGACGCGGGTAGGAAAGAAGGGAATATTCCGGCGAGGAGAAAAGTATGTTTTACGTCAGCAGATACGATTCGTATTCAGGCGAAATCACGCTCGCGAGCAACGGTAAAGAACTTACCGGACTTTGGTTTGACGGGCAGAAACGTTTTGCCGGCAACCTTCCCGAAGAATACGAGGAAAAGGAATTGCCGATATTCGCGCAAACGAAAAAATGGCTCGATATTTATTTTTCCGGCAAAGCGCCCGACTTCACGCCGCCCGTCGCTATGGACGGAATATCGCCGTTCCGCAAGCGCGTGTGGGAAATCATGCTCGATATTCCGTACGGACAGACGCGTACTTACGGACAGATCGCAAAGCAGATCGAGGCGGAAACGGGCAAACGTGTTTCGGCGCAAGCCGTCGGCGGCGCGGTGGGACACAACGACGTGTCGCTCGTAATACCTTGCCATAGAGTTATCGGCTCTGACGGAAACCTTACCGGATACTCGGGCGGCGTCGTCAGGAAAGCGGCGTTGCTGATAGCGGAAGGCGTCGATATGACTAATATGACCATACCGAAAAAAGGCGCGGCGATATAAGCCGTTGCTGCGATACGGTAAAAAATATTCGGTAATAATAAAACCTCTTCGCTACGGGAGAGGTTTTTTCGTTTATTTATCCTTGTTTTCGTTTTTTTGCGGGCGGCTTTTTCGGCGAGCGTTGACCTTTTTTGGCGGATTTTTTGGCTGTGGCGGCGGGTTGTTTGCCTTGCGGCGGGAGCGGACAGGCTTCGGGCGGAGCGGGGAGGGTTACCGCGAAAACCGTTTTTCCGTCGCCGCTGTTTACGGTTACCGTACCGCCGTGAAGATCGACTATCCGCTTTACTATGCTCAGTCCTATTCCGTTGCCGCGCGCGGCGTGCGAAGTGTCGCCCTGATAGAATTTATTGAAAATTTTTCCGAGGCTTTCGGGCGGGATTTCCGCACCGTAGTTGGTTATTGTCGCGCAGATAAACCGTGCGTCGCCCGCAACCGAAACCGAGATTTTACCGCCGTCCGGCGTGAATTTTATCGCGTTGTCGAAAAGGTTTATCCACACCTGTTTCATAAGTTCTTCGTCGGCTTCGATATCGTAATCGTCGAATTCCACGTCGAGATCGATATTCTTCGCCGACCATTTTTTTTCGAGCAGCAGCAGGCAGTTGCGGATCTGTTCGGACGCGTTGAACCGCTTTTTTTCGGTAAGAATGGACATGTTTTCGACTTTGCTGAGGTTAAGCACGTTAGTGGCGAGATCGGAAAGCCGCCCCGCTTCCTCTTCGATTATTTTCAGATATTCGGCGCGCCGCTCGTCGGACAGCGAGTCGTCGGCGAGCAGTTTCGCGAATCCCGAAATGGAAACGATGGGCGTTTTGAATTCGTGCGAGAAGTTATTGATAAAGTCCGATCGCAGCATTTCGGTGTTACCTAGTTCGGTCGCAAGCGAGTTGAACGCGTCCGCCATGCTTTTTAGCGATTTGTGCTTGCCGAGGTCTATGCGGGCGTTGTAATTGCCCGTCGAAAGTTCGTTCAGCCCGTCGATTATGTCGGCGACGGGTCGTATCGGAATTATGCTTACTATCGCCGACGCGCCGAAGCCGAGAACTACCGAGGTTACGGCGAATATGATAAACGGCCATAATCCCCAGGTGCCGATGTCGTCTACTTTAATCGATCCTGCGCTTTGGAGAATAAGCAAAACGATAAGTTCGATCGTTACGGTGATTATAATCGACAACATAACGAGCGCGATGAAAAACCAGGTGAATTTGTACGTTTTTGCGGGTTTTTTGAACTTGAAATGCAGTTTCATACCTTTTTTACCGCCTTGTATCCGAGTCCGCGCACGCTTACGATCTCGAATTCGTTCCATTCCTCGAACCGTTTGCGCAGCCTGTTTATATGCACGGTAAGCGTTTCCCAGCCGGTGTCGCAGTTCATTCCCCATATCTCGTCCATAAGCTGGATCCGCGTAAAAATCTTGTCGGGGTAGGAGAGCAGTTTATACAGCAGCAAAAATTCCTTTTGCGGAAGTTCCATCGTTTCGTCCGCCCGCGACACGGTAAACGAATCGTAATCGAGTACGACGTTGCCTACGGTTATTTTATGTTCGCTTACGATGCGAGCGCGGCGAAGCAAAGCCTTTACGTGCAGTAAAAGTTCTTCGTTGTCGATCGGTTTCGACATAAAGTCGTCTATTCCCACCCTGAACCCTTCTTTGCGATCGTCGGGCAGTTGCTTTGCCGACACCATCAGTATGGGTATTTCGGAATCGCTTTCCCTGAGCGCGGAGGTGAATCCGTACCCGTCGAGTCCGGGCATCATAATGTCCACCACGACCAGATCGACGTACTGCTCGTCCATAATCGCGAGCGCGGCATTGCCGTTTTCCGCGGTAAAAACGTTGTAGTCTTTGCCGAGAACCGCCTGCATCAGCGAGCGCGTATTTTTGTCGTCGTCTACTACCAGAACGTTGAACATATCGTCACCTCCCGTATAAAATATTATACCACGTTTAAAGCGGTTAGTCAAACGAAGAGCGCGACGAAAACGGCTTGCGGCAGCAAAAACGATCAAGGGCGTTTTATAAATCGGACAATTTTTTCGGAACTGTCCGAAAACCGCTCCGAAACGTCGGATTTTGTCGAAAGTTTAGATTTAATTTACTATCGTGTAGTAATATATAGCCACAAAGAAAGATAAAAAAGAGTGAAGTTATGAAAAAGGTAATGGACGGACAAACGTTCAAAGAGACGGTGATAGCCGGTCTCGGCGGACTTAAAAGCAACATCGACGCGGTAAACGATCTTAACGTTTTCCCTATTCCCGACGGCGATACCGGCGAGAATATGGGCGCGACTCTGTACGGCGGCGTAAACGCTATCGCCGCGGACGAGAGTTTGTCGGTGGGCGAAATCGCAAGCGCGTTTTCCCGAGGCGCGGTTCTCGGCGCGCGCGGCAATTCGGGCGTAATCCTCTCGCAGTTTTTCGCGGGGCTTGCGGACGGAATAGGCGACAGGCAGGAAGTCGACGCCGCGGGTATGGGCGATGCGATGCGCGAGGGTGTTCGCCGCGCGTCCGAAGCCGTCGCAACGCCGGTGGAAGGCACGATGCTTACGGTTTTGCGCGAGGCAACCGAAGCCGCCGTCGCGTCGGGTGCGGAAACGCTCGAAGAGTTCTTCGGCAATTTTGCGCTCGCGGCGAAAGAGTGGACGGACAGAACGCCCGAAATGCTGGACGTTCTCCGCGAGGCGGGCGTTGTAGACAGCGGCGGTATGGGCGTTTATTACCTTGCGGCGGGAATGGAGAAGGCTCTTCGCGGCGAAAAAGTCGACGGCGCGGGCGCGATAAGCGAACAAAAGAAAGAACTCGACCTCGACATGTTCACCGAAAACGACGAGATGACATTCGGCTATTGCACCGAATTTATGCTTCGTCTTACCCGCAAGAAAACCGATATAGACGGATTCGACGTCAACGAACTTCGCGGCTGGCTCGAAGCGCACGGCGATTCGGTCGTTATTTTCAAGACGGGTACGATCGTCAAAGTCCACGTTCATACTTTCTCACCCGAAGAAATTCTCGGGCATTGCCACGCTTACGGCGAGTTTTTAACGCTCAAAATCGAGAATATGACGTTGCAGCATAACGGAAAAGAAAGCGATAAGAAACAGTCTTTCCGCCGCCGCGAGAAACGCGAAAAATTCGCGATAGTTACCGTCGCGAACGGAGAGGGAATGAAAAAACTGTTTTCCGAACTCGGCGCTGACGCGGTAATAGACGGCGGGCAGGGCAAAAACCCGTCTACCGAAACGTTTATCGAGGCGTTCGACGCGGTAAACGCGGATAATATATTCGTTCTTCCCAACAACGGAAACGTGGTTATGGCTGCCGAGCAGGCGGCAAGAGAATATACGGGCGGTTGCGTACGCGTTATTCCGAGCAAATGCATGGGCGACGGATACGCCGCGCTTACCATGCTCGATTACGGCGCGGACGACGCCGAAGCGATCGAAAACGAAATGACGGAAAATATGAAGTCGATGACTACCGCGCTTTTGTCAAGGTCGGTGCGCGACGCCAACATCAACGGCGTCGACATAAAATGCGGCGATTATATCGGCTTCGAGGGCAAGGAAATGCTCGTTTCCGACCCCGATAAAATTACCGCGGCAACCGGACTGATCGAACGCTCCGGCGGAGACGAAAGACAGTTTATAACTGTTTTTTACGGCGAGGACGCTACGGACGACGACAAGAAAAGATTAAGAGAAGCAATCGAAACCCGATTCCCGAACGCGGAGTTTTACGAAACGGACGGCGGACAGGAAGTGTACGACTTCATGTTCGTACTCGAATAAAAATCAAGGAGACCCGATTATGAATAGTTTTGCGATTATCACCGATTCGTGCGGCGACCTCAACGCCGAAAATCGCCGTTATTACGACGTGGATTACGTGCCTATGCGCCTTTTGTACGAAAAGGACGGCAGAAGCGTGGATATTCCCGCAAGCCTCGACTGGTAATACCTTTCGGCAAAAGAGTTTTACGACCTTATGCGCGGCGGCACGCGCGTTCGCACCGCGCAGGTAAACTCTGCCGACTACCGCGAAAAATTCACCGAATACCTCGAAAAAGGCATGGACGTACTGTCGATTTCGTGTTCGAGCGCGCTTTCGGCGTCGTTTGAGGGCAGCAAAGTCATCGCCGCCGAACTTGCCGAAAAATATCCCGATCGTAAAATCGTCTGTATCGATTCGCTCAATTCCTGTCTCGGACTTGCGATTTTATGCATGACGGCTTCCGCGCTCCGCAGCGAGGGCAGAACGATATACGAAACCGCCGCCTATATCGAAAAAAACAAACTAAAAATGAATCAGTTCGCCACGGTCGAGGACCTTACCTACCTTAAACGCGCCGGCAGAGTGAGTGCGGCTTCCGCGGTGTTCGGCGGACTGTTGCAGGTCAAGCCGATTATCATTTCGGACGCGCTCGGGCAGAACGTTGCGGTCGAAAAGGTAAAAGGGCGCAAAAATTCGATTGCCCGCCTTATCGAACTTGCCGAAAAGACGTTCGATCCGATCTGCCCGTATCAGAAGATCGGAGTCGGTCACGCCGACGCTCCCGAGGACGCCGAAATCGTCCGCCGCGCGCTTGCCGAAAAATTTCCGGACGTCGAAATCGTTGTCGACTATATCGGACCTATCGTAGGCGCGTCCACCGGTCCCGGCACCATAGGCGTGTATTGCTACGGAGAGGAAGTGACTTTCGCCGACGTCCCGAAAAAGTAAAACGATACCACGTGCCGGCTCACTGCCGTATACGAATAATTATAAAAATGCCGTCGGTCGCCGAAACGACCGTTTCCGCTCCCCGCTCGCAACATAGTTGCTTCGCCGCTTTGGCTAAAAACAGT
>ERZ780198.3144-NODE-3144-length-11565-cov-3.356125_pt1 | contig 11565 bp, 7 predicted proteins | sample MGYA00510979_ERZ780198 | MGnify/ENA primary metagenome ERZ780198 (study PRJEB29588, sample SAMEA2158039) | human gut metagenome | biome: human gut; feature: human-associated habitat; material: faeces | place: Denmark | collected 2008/2010 ...
ATAGACAGTGTGGAAAGCTATCTGGTCAATATGAGTACTAACAAATACTTTGCCGTAAACTGCGGCGACGACACCGACTGCACGGCGGCTACCGTCGGTTCGATTATGGGTATTATGTACGGCACCGCCGGCATTCCCGCCGACTGGCGCGACCATATCGGCGACGACATAATCACGTGCTGTATCAACCTCGGCGTTTGTTTCCGTCGCGTAAAAACCTGCCGCGAACTCACCGACAAAGTAGCGGATCTCGCTCCCGTCGTGGTTGCCGCGAATAAGGCGGAAAGACAGGCGGCGTATACCGAGTTTACAGACGGGTGCGACGAGATAGACGAGGACGCGTTCGGAAAATTCTCGCTCCCGTACGGCAAAAGCGAGGAATCGGACGAAATGCGCCGTTCGCTTGCCGCGCTCAGACCGTATACCTTTACCCGCAAATGCGGCGCGTTCACCGCGATAATATCGTACGACGGCGATCCGTCGCTTTCGGGCGGGGAGAGTCGCGAGGTTACGCTCAGATTTATCAACAACGTAAAAGCGTACGGAAATCAGCCGTACTGGTTGAAGGCGGAAGTCGTGCTTCCCGAAGGGTTTACCTGCGACAAACCCGAATTCAAGGTTTATCTGCCGCACTGGACGCCGCTTTCCGAGGACTGCGAAACGCCGGAATATAAATTTTCTTTCCGCGCGCCCGAGACGATCGCGTTTAACAACGTGATTTATCTCCGGTTCTCGATCGAGGGCAGATACGCGATTCATACCGTTCCGATTGTTTACACCGCACGCGCTTAACCGACCGAATCATGATAACGAAAAAAGAAACGACAATCAAAATAAAAGCGAACGCCGACGGCGTCGGCGAGGTGAGTATCGACGGAAAAAGAAAGATCGACGACGCGTGTTTTGTGATCGCGGATCCGGACGGAAAAGAAACGAAAATCGCGCTTTCCGTATCGGGAGGCGAGGCAAAAGCCCGCTTTAAGGTCGAAAATCCGCGCTTGTGGGATACGGACGAGCCTAATCTGTATTCGTTCCGCTGCAAGATTTTCTCGGACGGCGAGCAAGAAGAAGCGCGCGGAACGTTCGGATTCCGAACGATTTCGACGGACGGAAAGAACGTTTGCATAAACGGTAATCCGATTTTCGTACGCGGCTATATCCGCGGCGCGACCGCTCACGAGCACGGCAATATCGCCGGACTCGACGAAAAAGAGTTTTGCAGGAAGAACGTGACCGAGGCTAAAAAATTCGGATTCAATTACGTGCGTTTTCATTCGTCCGTACCGAGCGAAGCGTTTATGAACGCCGCCGACGAAGCGGGAATTTTAGTCCATATCGAACTCCGCGAGCCGCACGACATCTACAACAACCTCGAAGAAATGACTACCACGGGAAAATCGTTCGTTTCGGACGAGTTTCTCGACTCGGTCGTAAACAGGCTTTTCAACCACCCGTCTTTCGCGGTGTATTGCCTCGGCAACGAAATCCGCAATCTCGCCGATTCCGCGCTTTCCATCGCCGCGCTCCGCAAAAAGATTTACGAAAAGGACGGCACGAGGCTTTTTCTCGACACTTGCGCGTGGGGAGCGAACGGCAGAGCGAACACCGATCTCGACGTTCAGCATTTCAGTTATTATTTCCCGTTCGGCAAGCACGCCGATATGTTCGAAAACACCGAGAATCTTCTCGTCGTCGGCGACGGCGAAAGGGAAATGCGCACGGAGGGCGAAAACGCCGTTATATCCCGTTCGCTCTACTTTAACGTACCGATTTTCGCGCACGAGGTGTGTCATTATACCGCGCTTCGCGACTACAAAAAACTTAAAGAAAAGTTTGTCGCCTGCGGAGCCGAGCCGCCGTGGTGGATCGATCAGGAACTTAACCTTATCGAAGAGAAGGGCTACTCCGCAAACTACGACGAAGTTTACCGCGCCAGCAAGAGTTTTCAGTTTTTCTGCTGGAAAACCGCCCTCGAGGCGCTCAGGACGAGTCCGGTTATAGGAGGATTCCACTTTCTGCAACTCGCCGATACCGACGTTTACGAAAACTCGAACGGTCTGATCGATTGCTTCGACGACGAAAACGTCGTTTCGCCCGAAGAATTTCTTAAATTCAACGGCAACAGGGTGATTGTCGCTAAAGTCGCGCCGTATCTGTTTTACGGCGGCTCGCGGGTAAATATCCCGGTATATCTGTCCACGGGTTATCGCGACGGAGTCGTTTCGGCGGATTTCGCGTTTACCCTTACGGGAAGAGACGGCAAAATCTATGCGGACGGCAAAATGTCCGGAATAGACGTAAGTCGCGGCGGCGTTAACGAGATTTGCAGACTCGCAATAACGCTTCCGCAAATAACGGATTCCGAACGGCTTACGCTTGCGGTTTCGCTCGTCGCAGGCGGCAAAACGCTTGCCGTAAACGAATGGAACGTCTGGGTCTACGAGCGCAAAAAACGCAGATGCTACGGCGAATTCGTTTCGTTCCGGAGCGGCTACGTTTCGGTTACCGACGATATCGACTCCGCGCTCGAACGGCTCGAAAAGGGCGAAAAAGTTTGCCTTGTCTACCGCTCGGAGTGGACGCGCCACGTTCTCGACAAAACTCAATCCGCGCCGAAGTACGCATTCCGCGCCACGCTCAACCGCTTCAAACCCGTCATCTGGGACAGGGGAACGAATTACGGCGGACTTTGCGACGAAAAAACGCTTAAAGCGCACGGATTCGACACCGACAGATTTTACGGAGTAAACGCTTGCTATTTATCCGAAGACTGTGATAAGATAATAACGGACGACTTCCCGTTCGGTGCGAAAATTCTGATTTCCGGCATCGACAAGAGTTGCCGCGACAGATTCGACGCGTATAAGGGCTGCTTTAATCTTCCCGACATTATGGGCGACAGAACGTGGCGCAAGTTCGCGTATCTGTTCGAGCTCGGGGTCGGCAAGGGCAAATTGCTCGTGTGCGGGCTTAATATGACCGGACTCGATCGGGACGAGCCTTCGACGGCGTGCATGGCGGACTTTATTCTGCGGTATCTTGCCTCGGCGGACTTTAATCCGACAGAATGCACAAGCGTGGCCGCGCTTCGGGAATACCTCGGAAAATGCGCCCGCACCCCCGTCAAAGAACGGACAATGACTCAGTTCTGGGAGGCGGACGACGAGCCGGTCGAGAGCGCGCGGTTCTGGAAGGAGTCCAGAGAATACCTTTCGGAGGACTGAAAAAAATGATAAAAATCGACGGCAATTATCTTAGAATCGACACCGCGGGTTCGACCTATCTTATGAAGATTTTGCCGACGGGACACGTCGAAAACGTTTATTACGGAGCGCGTTTCGACGAAACCGACTACTCGTTTATCGAAGAGAGAAATCTTTTCGGCTGCGGCGTCAAAGCGATGGCGGGCGACTACGCGATGTTTCCCGACTGCAAGTCGTTCGAGTATTCCACCCGCGGCAGGGGAGACTTCCGCGAGCCGAGCGCGGTTATCAACGCGGGCGGCGACGAAGTAAACGAGTTTTTGTTCGAGTCGGCGGACGTAATCGACGGATTTTCCGTGCCGGAACTGCCGTCAAGCGCGGGCAAAAGCGAAACGTTGCGACTGACTCTTCGCGACGAATCCAAAAACCTTACGCTCAAATTGTACTATTCGACGTTTTGCGACAGCGACGTTATCGTTCGTTCCGCGTCCGTGCGCAACGACGGCGAAAAGCCCGTTTTGATCGAGCGTCTCGCGTCACTTCAACTCGATATCTGCGGCGACGATTTTTACGTCGATTCGCTGGTGGGGTTATGGGCAAAGGAGCGGCAGATAACGTCCGCGCCGCTTGCCGGAGGCGTTACCAAAATCGACAGCAATTACGGTTATTCGTCGGCGGAGCGCAATCCGTACGTCGTTTTACGGCGTAACGGGTGTTCGCTGTGGGACGGCGAGTGTTTCGGATTCAACCTCGTGTATTCGGGCAATCACGCGACGTATATCGACAAAAGCCCTTTCAAAAAAGTACGCGTCGTAACGGGTATAAACGACGCGGGATTTTCGTGGCGGCTCGGCGCGGGCGAGACTTTTTACACGCCCGAGGCTACCGTGTGTTACAGCGGCGACGGAACCAACGGACTTACGCGGGCGTACCACTCGTTTATCCGCGAGCATATCGTGCGCGGCTACTGGCAGCACCGTATCCGTCCGATTATATGCAACAACTGGGAAGCGACGGGCTTTGCGATAGAGGAGAAAAAAGTCCTTAAAATGGCGCGGCGGGCGGCGTTGCTGGGCGCGGAACTTTTCGTGCTTGACGACGGCTGGTTCGGCGGCAGAACGGACGATACGACGGGTCTTGGAGACTGGACGGCAAACCCCGAAATACTGCCCGACGGACTTAAAGGTTTTGCCGACAAGATAAACGCGCTCGGACTCGACTTCGGCATCTGGGTAGAACCCGAAATGATCAGTCCGAAAAGCGAATTGTACCGGCGTCACCCCGACTGGGCGGTGAGAAATCCCGATTATACGCCCCTTCTTCAACGCAATCAGTACGTACTCGATTTGTGTAATCCGGACGTATGCGAATTTGTGATCGACGCGATGACGAAAGTCTTTTCGTCGGCGAATATCGCTTACGTCAAGTGGGATTGCAACCGCAGCATAACCGAACTGTATTCGCCGCTTCTCGGCGACCGACAAAAAGAGTTTTCGCACCGTTATATGCTCGGTCTTTACGAGATTTTAGGCACGCTTACCGCGCGTTTCCCGAAAATTCTTTTCGAGTCGTGCGCCGCCGGCGGCAACCGCGTCGATATGGGCATGCTTTGTTACGCGCCGCAGTTCTGGGCAAGCGACAACACCGATTTTTACGACCGCGCGAAGATTCAGGAAGGCACGCTTACCTGTTACCCGCAAAGCACGATGGGCGCGCACGTTTCGCGTTCGCCCAACAATCAGACCCTTCGCCAAAGCACTATCGAAAACAGATTCAACACGGCGTGTATGGGCGCGTTCGGGTACGAAATGGACTTGTCCGCGCTGTCGGCGGCGGACACCAAAGCCGTTTTGCGCCAGATAAAATGGTACAAAAAATACCGCAAGACGTTGCAGTTCGGTACGTACTACCGTATCAAAAGCGTGTTCGGCGGCGGAAGATCGGGTTGGGAAATCGTCTCGCCCGACAAAAAGCAGGCGGTTGTCGGCGTAGTGAACGGCGTTACCGAACTTTACGCCCCGCAAACGTTCATGAAGGTTTACGGACTCGACCCCGATACCGTTTATACGGTCGAAACCCGCCCGCAGTATCTGCCCGTCGCGGAAGGAGACCGGTACACCGCGGTTTACGCTCCGTCGAAAATCGAGTCGGATGACGACGTTATCGCGGCGGCGGAGGCGAGCAACCCCAAAGATTGCGAACACGAGCGTTACGAGGTAAGCGGAAAAACGCTCGGAAAAGTCGGAGTTCGGCTCAATACCGAGTGGATGGGCGGCGGCGATCCGACCGTAACCCGCATAATGTACGACTTCGGAAGCAGACTTTACACCGTTATCGCTACGGATAAGAAAATATGAAAACCATACATTTGATTTGCAACGCTCACCTCGATCCGATATGGCAGTGGACGTGGGACGAAGGGATATCGTCCGCTCTTTCCACGTTCAAAAGCGCGGCGGATCTTGCGGACGAATTCGATTACGTTTTCTGTCATAACGAATCGCTTTTGTACGAAGAGATCGAAAAAAACGATCCCGGACTTTTCGCGCGTATAAAAACGCTCGTAAAAGCGGGCAAATGGGTCGTTGCGGGCGGGTGGTACCTTCAACCCGACTGTCTTATGCCGTCGGGCGAAAGCCTCGTCAGGCAAATCAAAGTCGGACAAGCGTATTTTTACGAAAAATTCGGAGTGAAAAGCGAAGTCGCGGTTAATTACGACTCGTTCGGACACAGTATAGGGCTTGTCCAGATAATGCGCAAATGCGGCTACAAAGGGTATATCGCCTGTCGGCCGAACCGCGTTCAGTGTCCCGTGCCGTCAAGGTTTTTTAACTGGGTCGCGCCGGACGGCAGCAGCGTGGTCGTGTCGATCGCGTCGTCGTACAACACACGTCTTGGGCAGGCGGCGGAAAAGATTACCGAATACCTCGACTGGCGCGAGGCGAACATGCTGGGTTCGGAGGACGATTCCGGATCCGCGGGCGCGCAGGACGTCGATTACGTACTCTGGGGCGTGGGTAACCACGGCGGCGGACCGTCGCGGAAAGACCTCCGGGATATAGAAAACCTGAAACGCGACGGCGTTACGTTCGTTCATTCCTCGCCCGACCGGCTGATGAACGACGATATACGCGTGCAAGGCGAAATGCGCACGTCGCTCGTTACCTGTATGCCGGGGTGCTACTCGTCGATGGCGCGGGTAAAACGCGCGCACCGCGAAACCGAAAGTCTGTATTTTTCCACCGAAAAAATGCTCGCGTACGCTTCTCTTTGCGGATACGAGTACGACCCCGCGGGGTTGAAAGCCGCGCTCAAAAGCCTGCTTCTCGGCGAATTTCACGACATTTTGCCGGGAACGGTAGTAAAGGAGGGCGAAGAAAACGCTCTCGGGTTATTCTATTCGGCAAAAAAGACTTTGTGGGATTACAGATCGGGTGCGTTTTTGTATCTCGCGACTAATAATCCCGTCGCCGGCGAGGGCGAATTCCCGATTTTCGTATTCAATTACCTTCCCAAGCGGACAAAAACGATCGTCGAATTCGAGTTTTCGCTCGCCGATCAGAATTGGAGCGAAGAATTTACGTACGTTCCGCACGTGTATGCGGACGGCAAAGAAATTCCGAGCCAGCAGATAAAAGAACGTTCTACGCTCAACCTCGACTGGCGCAAACGCGTTGCGGTCGAAGCCGAACTCGCGCCGCTTTCGATGACGAGACTTACGGTAAAGGTCGAAAAGGAGAGTAAGCACGATAAACGTACGGTTGCGGCGAACGTCGACAAAAGTTTTGCGAAAGACGTTCCGGACGAGGTCAAACTGTTTTGCTTCGACGACAGCGCGGATCCGTGGGCGATGAGCCCGGACGAGCGTAAGGCGCTTGGCAGAAACCCGCGCGAATTCGCGGTGATGACGGACGAGCAGGCAGAGGAGTTCTGCGCCGCGGAAGGAATAAAGCCTTTGCACGTTACCGAGGACGGAAAACTGTTCCGATCGTACGAAAAGTTCTTTACTTGCGGCAAAACGAACGCGGTCGTCGAGTACAGAATTTATAAAAATAAGCCGTATTCCGACGTTAAAATTACCGTCGAGTTCGCCGAGAAAAACAAACTTATCCGCGCGCGTATTCCGATGCCCGACGGCGTGACGATAGGCGACGGACCGTATATAGTCGAGCCGAAACCGACTTCGGGCGAAATCACTTTCCAAAAGTGGGTTGGCGTAAAGACCGCCGGCGGCAAAGTCCGCGCGGTTATCAACGACTGCGTTTACGGCGGTACGACGGGCAAGGGGTTTATAGACCTCACGCTTCTGCGCGGCGCGGGATACTGCTTTCATCCGATCCGCGACCGCGAACTTTATCCTAAAGACAGGTATATGCCGCGTATCGACGGCGGAAGATACGAGTTTAACCTTCGCTTGTTCACCGGCAGCGTAAGTGAGGTTTGCGCCGAGGCCGAATCGTTTGCCGTTCCGTCGTACGCCGTCAACGTTTTCCCCACCGGCGGAAGCGTGCCGACCCCGACGACAGAGGTCGAAGGCGACGTGATCACTTCGGCGTTCGCTACGTCGGAAAACGGCGGATACTTTATGCGGCTATGGAATCCGTCGGACGAGACGAAAACCGCCCGCGTTACGGTCGGCAAATTAAAGAAAACGATAAAAGTTTCGCCTTACGAAATCGTTTCGCTTAAAATAGGCGACGAAATAACGGTATTACACGACGAAATAACGTCGTAACGGTATAACGAAAAACGACCTTTTGGGGGCGGTCTACTTTTTTTGCGATTCGACGTAAAGTTGTTTGTCGAACGCGGGTTCGTGATGAAGATACATAAGATATTGACGGTAAAAAGTCGAGTAGTTCTCGTAATTACACGCTTCGACAACGTCTTTCAGCGAACAGCCGTCCAGAATTTTCGATTGCGCGTACAGAATCTTTTTCTGGTTGATGTACCGCTTCGGACTCGTTTTCATCGTCGTCTTAAAAGCGTGATCTATCCACGACTTACTGACGAAAAACCGTTTCGCAAGCGATTGCGTGTCCAGTTTCATAGCCGCGTTCTGATTGATAAACGCCACGATCTTGCCGAGCACGTCGTTGCCGCTCGTGCCGGACGACTGTCCGCTTTCGGAGTATTTCAGCATAGACAAAACGTTATACAGCGACGACTTTTTCAGATAGTCGAACTCGTCGTCGCCAAATCTGCCCTCGAGGTCGCGCAAAGCGGTGAAAACGTTGTATATCGGCGAATTTTCGGGTGTGTAGTAGTACGAACTCAATCCGTCCACGAACCTTTTCTGCTCGTCGGAGAGTATTTGTTTCGAAAAGTTGATAACCGCACGCTCGTACGGTTTTGCGGACAGTACGTGCAGCCCGTGATGAGCCATAGGCTTTATGAACAGCAACGAATTCTTTTTCAGCGGATAGACTTTGTTTTCGACGATGTAATCCGCGTCGCCGTCGAAGAAAAACAGAATCTCGTAATCGTTGTGCATGTGCAGGTAATATTCGCCCTTCCGTTCCTGCGACGTCGGAGCCTTGTCCAGCAGGTAGTCGTAACTCAATAAACTTGCGTGGTAACTAAAACTGTTCATACGGTCAGTATATCAGATTCTTGCAAAAATTGCAATAATTTCTCGGGCGTATGCGGATTAAATTTTATATTTTGCATAGCGGACTGTCTGTAGCGAAGAGGCGCGTGAGAGATATAAACCGTACTTGCCTTTATTCCTTACGCTTAAATCACTCCCGCAACGCTTCAAAGAACTGCAAACGCGAGATTTCCCGTACGAACATGCGGTCCTCGCGCGGGGATTTATTTTTTTACGGCAGGGAACTCCCGCGTGCGGGCGGACGGCTGTTTGCGTTTGTTTATTTTCCGTTCTTACGCGGAGGTTGCGTGTGCGAACCGTTAAAATAAAGTTTATCCGTGTCGTAATATGCGGCTCGGATTGATTTTTTAAAATAAATATGCTATAATGTTCCAGTATGGAACTGAAAGACTTAAAACTTGCGCCGCAGACGGACGAGAGCATCGTCTGCGCGTTTACGGGAAATCGTCCGGGTAAACTGCCCTGGGGTACGGACGAGCGCGACGAGCGTTGCGTGCGGATCAAAGATAAGATCGCCGAAATAATAGCGGAACAATACGCGCGCGGCAAAAGGCTTTTCGTTTGCGGCATGGCGCGCGGCGCGGATACGTAATTTGCCGAAGCGGCGATAAAATTCCGCGAAACTCACCAAGGTCTTATGCTGGAAGCGGCGATTCCGTTCCGCGGGCAGTCGGACGGGTGGCTCGTTAACGACCGTATCCGGTACGATCGGATTATCGACGCATGCGACTGCATAACGGTGGTTTGCCGCAATCCGTCGAGGTGGGCGCCGCTCGAGAGAAACGAGTATATGGTCGACAAGGCGTCGACTATTATCGCGCTTTCGTATTCGGGTAGCGGCGGCACCGTATACACGATTAACGCCGCGAAACGAAAAAAACGCGAAATTATCGTAATAAACGAATAAAAATTTGCAAAATGGCGTTAAAACAGTTTACAAAACCGCAACGAACGCATATAATATTGCAAGCAGCCGAAAGGTACTTTGAACGAAAAACGGAGAAGAAATTATGAGTAACGAAAAAAAGTTTATTTTATGCCCCCGTTGCGAGCTTAATTATATAGAAGAGAGCGAGGGCTATTGCAAGGTTTGCAAGGCAAGCATGGGACTTATCGACGACGACATTCTGATTCCGGACGATGACGAAATGTCCGACGAAAAACTCTGTCCGGTCTGCAAAACGAATTACATTTCCGACGACGAAGATATGTGCTTCGAATGTCGCCGCGAGCGCGAGGAACGCGAACGCGCCGAGTCCGCCGAGGACAACTGGGAGGACGACGAGACGGAGGAAACTCCGGACGAAGACGGAGAGATTCTTTTGTCCGAACTCGCCGACGAGGAAAAGGACGAGGACGAGGATGAGGACGAAAACGAAAATCCGCGTTCGAAGGACCTCGACGACTTCGATTACGACGTCAACCCCGACGACTTCGACGAGGACGACGAAGAGGAAGAAGACGAGGACGAGGATAAGGACGAGGACGACGATTTCTGACCCCGCCGCAAAAAACGCAATTTACGTCAATCGAACGACGCCCCGCACGTTTAACGCTTGCGGGGTTTTTGTGTGCAAAGATGAAATCGGCGACAAACGGGTCAAAACGGTTGCTTAAACGCGCGGAAACGGTTATAATATATCCATAGTCGCGGGGAAAACGGGTTTTTATTGCCGTAACGGGAATAAAAGTACGATCGCCGCGACGTTTTACGGTAAAACGGGCAACGGAAAACAATCCGCTCCGACGAGCGAAAGGAAACGAATTTGGCGATAATCGAACTAAATAACGTTCATTTTACGTATAACGCGGGCAGAGAGGACGAAACTCCTGCCGTCCGCGGCATTTCGCTTACCGTTTCGGAGGGAGAGTTCGTCGCGATAGTCGGGCATAACGGCAGCGGGAAAAGCACGATCGCAAAACTTATGAACGGTCTGCTTTTGCCGGACGAAGGTTCGGTTACGGTAGACGGAATGTCAACCGCCGACGACGACAAACTGTTCGATATACGCTCGCGCGTGGGCGTCGTTTTTCAGAACCCCGACAACCAGATGGTTGCGACGATTATCGAGGACGACGTTGCGTTCGGACCCGAAAACCTCGGACTCCCGCCCGAAAAAATCCGCGAGCGGGTTGACTGGTCGCTTAAAAGCGTGGGTATGTACGATCGGCGCGAAGGTACGCCGTTCCGGCTGAGCGGCGGACAGAAGCAGCGCGTGGCTATCGCGGGCGTGCTTGCGCTGAAACCGAAGGTAATGGTGCTGGACGAATCCACGTCGATGCTCGATCCGGTCTCCCGCGAAGAGGTTATGACCGTCGTGAAGAAACTCAACCGCGAAGAGGGTATGGCGGTCGTCGCGATAACTCACTTTATGGAGGAGGCTCTCGAGGCGGATAAAATCGTCGTAATGGACGACGGCAAGGTTTTTGCCGAGGGCGGCAAAGAGATTTTCGAGCGGGAAGCCGAACTCGAAAAAATCGGCTTGTCCGCGCCGCTCGCGTGCCGGATCTCGCACCGGCTTCGCGAAAAAGGAATCGACCTTCCGCCCGGAATCGTTACCGAATCCGAACTCGTAGCCGCACTTACGGGGAAAACCTAAACGGGTAAACGGGAAGTACGCTTACCTCGCGCCGTGCGTCCGCTTGTCGGTCGCCGCTCGAGTGTTTGGGCTATTAGCGTACAATTGTTACGGTTCTGTTGCGGGGGATTTCTCCGCTGCGTTCGGACTATCGTCCTCACTCCGGTCGAAA
>ERZ780198.3150-NODE-3150-length-11545-cov-3.345692_pt1 | contig 11545 bp, 9 predicted proteins | sample MGYA00510979_ERZ780198 | MGnify/ENA primary metagenome ERZ780198 (study PRJEB29588, sample SAMEA2158039) | human gut metagenome | biome: human gut; feature: human-associated habitat; material: faeces | place: Denmark | collected 2008/2010 ...
CGCCGCGAATACCCATGCCGCCGATCATTGGCAGAACCACACAAAGCGGGATAAAGAGAATAATCTGACGGAACAGCACAAGCCAGGTGGCCTTTTTCGCTTTACCCAAAGACTGAAACAGGGTCACGGCGATCATAAAGCTGCCTTGCAGGATATAGGTGCTGAACATGATACGGAAGTTTGTCGAACCTGATGCGGCGATACCCGGCGTTGTCAGGAACATGGACAAAATCTTTTCTGGGAACAGCTCGGCGGCGATAATGAAACCTCTGGTCAGCGTCTTTACCCGGTCATAGTCTTTCGCACCGTAGTTTGTACCGGCGGCAGGCTGGAATCCCTGGCTGATACCCCATAGAGGTACAAAAGAGAAATTCCAGAACCGGAGCGCCGCCGCTAAAAGGAGCTGGGAGGTTTCACCGCCATAGTTCGATGCCACACGATAAATCACTGTCTGCTGCACCAGGGTCAGAATCTGCATTAACAGAGCAGAGATGCCGTCAGAAAGAGCCTGGGGAAGCAGCTCACCATCAATGCGGATACGCCCGATCTTCACATGGGGGCTTTTCTTCTTGAAATACCACAGGGTAATCGCAGCCTGGACAAACTGGGAAAAAATCGTTGCATAAGCAGCCGCTTCAATGCCCATGCCGTAGGGGTTGAGGATGCTGATAAAAATGGGGTCAAGGATAATGTTCAAAATAGCGCCACTGGCAATAATGGTCATTGCCCTTTTGAGCTGGCCTTCTCCACGGATGACCATGTTGGCGCTCTGGAAGAAGTTTACGAACAGAGAACCGGCGAATACGATCCGCAGATATTTCTCAGCGTAATTCAGAATGTTATCGCTGGCTCCGGTCAGGGACAAAAGCTGGCGGGTGAACACCATGCCTACCACTGTATAGATAACGGACAGCAGAAGAACCATAGCAACCAGGTTGCCCATGATCTTCTTAATTGTGTTTTCATCCTTCTTGCCGATAGCGCGGGACAGTACCGATGCAGAACCCACGCCCAGCATGGCCGCTGAACCGGCATTGATAAGCGTCAAGGGATAGGATACCGATATGGCTCCCATCTGCACGTCACCAACCATCTGGCCGACAAAGATGGAATCCATCATGTTATAAAGCCCAACGACCACCATGCCAAGAACCGCAGGGATGCTAAGTTCAATCATCAGCGGCCAGGGGCTTTTTGTTAAGAGCTTTGTTCTTGTGTCAAGTGCCTGTTTCATCACTCTATTCCTCCTGGTCTATTTTAATTTCGAGGTATCCAGCAAAGCGCGCCAGTGACGTGCCTTGCTGGATTAGCCATATCTAACTAACCACTTAAAGTATATAAAATCCGGGCTTCTTTGTACGCTCCCAACCGCAGGATTTACAATCCAATCTGAAACGAATTTAGGAGTGGAAAGGACATAAGGCCCTTTCCGCTCCCGTTGTTACTGTATCATTTTTTCCAGTAATTTCAGGGCTTCTTCCAGTTTTGGATTTACAGCGTCCGTTTGCAGGGCATCCCGGACGCAGCTTCGTATATGGGCTTGCAAAATCTGCTGATTGGCGCTTTTTAATAACGCCTGCGTAGCAAGAAGCTGATTGGAAATATCCACGCAATAGCGATTTTCCTCAACCATTTGCAGGATACCGTCTAACTGTCCTCTGGCGATTTTTAGCTTGTGAACAATATCGCCTTTCTTGGCCTTCATAAACGGCCCGTTACTGGATACTGACGAGCTGATAGCCAGCGTCCTCGATAGCAGCTTTCAGCACAGCATCCGGCACATCCTGGTCAAGCTGCACCTGGGCCGACTTACTCTCCAGGGAAACATCCACATCCTTGATGCCCTGGATGTCCCGCAGCGCCTTATCAACGTGTTTTACACACATTCCGCAAACCATTCCTTCGATGTTCAATACTTTTTCCATGTGAATTGCTCCTTTTCGTTCTTGTTTAATCGTTGTTTGTTCATGCATAGGGACTGAATCCCGTTCTGTATTGGCCTGATGCTTCGCCTTGAACCACCGCAGACGCAGGGCATTGGACACCACGAATACCGAACTGAAACTCATAGCAAAAGCGCCGATCATGGGGTTCAGCTTCCATGCAAAGGGAAGATAGAATACGCCTGCCGCCACCGGAATACCGATGATGTTGTAGATAAACGCCCAGAACAGATTTTGCTTGATGTTGCGGATAACCGCCTTACTAAGCTGGATTGCCGTGGACACATCCAGCAGATCGCTTTTCATCAAAACAATGTCCGCTGACTCAATCGCCACATCCGTTCCGGCCCCGATAGCGATACCAACATCCGCTCTGGCAAGGGCCGGAGCATCGTTGATACCGTCACCGACCATCGCCACCTTCTTACCGACGCTCTGCAAACGGCGGATTTCCTTCTCCTTATCCTGGGGGAATACCTCTGCCACGACACGATCCACGCCGACCTGACGCCGAATCGCTTCTGCGGTCTTTGCATTGTCGCCGGTCAGCATGACCACCTCAATGCCCATGCCGGTCAATTCCGCTATGGTCTGCTTGCTGGTGGGCTTAACTACATCCGCCACGGCAATGACACCAATAAGCTGACCGCCACGGGCAAAGAACAGAGGTGTTTTCCCGTCAACGGCCATTTCCTCGCCCAACTGAAGGAGTGCGCCGCCATTGATGCCATTTGCCGCCATCAGTCGGCGGTTTCCGGCAAGGCACGTTTCGTTTCCGATCTGACCCACAAGGCCCTGACCGGGAATCTGCTTGAAATCATCCACCGGGAGGAAGGAAAGTTGTGCTTTTTCGGCCTCTTCCACAATCGCGTCCGCCAGCGGATGCTCGGACAGCTTTTCCAGCGAAGCAGCGATTTGCAGCATCTCCTTTTGTGGAACACCCTCTTTGCAGAGCATATTTGTCACCACGGGCGTACCCTGGGTAATCGTGCCGGTCTTATCCAGCACAACCGTATCAATGTTATGGGCCGTTTCCAGGGCCTCCGCCGATTTAATCAGGATACCGTTGCTTGCGCCCTTGCCGGTTCCGACCATAATGGCCGTAGGCGTTGCAAGGCCCAGCGCACAGGGACAGGAAATGACCAGGACAGAAATGCCGATAGATAGGGCAAATTCAAAGCCATATCCCAACAGCAGCCAAACAATGACTGCAATCAGTGCGATGCTGATAACCACCGGAACAAACACGCCGCTGACCTTATCAGCCAGTTTCGCAATAGGGGCCTTGGAGCTGGTCGCTTCATCCACCAGCCGGACGATCTGTGCCAGCGTGGTATCATCGCCCACCTTGGTGGCCTGCATCTTGAAATAGCCGGACTTACTTGTGGTCGCGCCGATCACTTTGTCCCCGATATGCTTCTCCACGGGGATGCTCTCGCCGGTCAGGGCAGATTCATCAACGGAGGAAAAGCCCTCGATGACAATACCATCCACCGGCACAGACTCACCGGCCTTGACAATCAGGGTTTCGCCCAACTGCACTTCTTCCACAGACACCTGAAGCTCTTTTCCATCCCGCTCCACGGTAGCTGTTTTGGGAGCCAGATTCATCAGCTTTGTAATTGCATCCGAAGTCTTACCCTTTGCGCGGGCCTCCAGGGTTTTGCCCAAGGTGATAAGGGTCAGAATCATGCCTGCGGATTCAAAATACAAATCCATCATAAAGCTGTGAACCGTAGCCATATCCCCATGACCGAATCCGATGCCGATTTTGTAAATGGCGTAAATGCCATAAACGATTGCGGCGCTGGAGCCTATCGCAATCAGCGAATCCATGTTAGGCGAGCCGTGGAACAGGGTCTTGAAGCCCATCCGGTAATATTTGAAGTTGATGAACACCACCGGGATCAGCAGCAGGAATTGGGTAAATGCAAAGCTGATTGCATTTTCCATCCCCAGCAAGGAGCTGGGGAGCGGCCACCCCATCATGTGACCCATAGAAATATAAAACAGTGGGATCGTAAAAAGGGCAGAAAGCAGCAGCCGCTGTTTCATCTGCTTGTATTCTACCTGCGCCGTACTGACCTCCGGTTTTGCTGCCGGTGTGGTCGTGCGGCTCTTGTTTTGTGCGGAGGCTTTGGGAATCGCGCCATAACCGGCCTTTTCAACGGCCTGGACGATTCCCGCCGTATCCAAAACGGATTCATCATAAGAAGCAACCATGCTGTTTTTTAACAGGTTGACGGACACTTCTTTGATGCCAGGTAGCTTTGCCACGCTCTTTTCCACTCTGGTAGAGCAGGCCGAGCAAGTCATACCCGTAATGTCAAATTGCTCTTTTTGCAAAATCACCCCTTCTTTCTTATAAAGATTTGTGCGAGTACCCCTCCCCCGTAGGGAACTAAATACCGTTATGAAAAGGGGCGTTTGGCATCTTGGGGGAAAGATGCTAAAGCCCCGAACATAAAGTTTACGCACAAGGTCTTTGACCGTTTTTCATTATACTTATACTGCTTCTCCTTTGTCTGCTCCAAAGTGGAGCTTTTTTTATCCAAAGAGAAATGAGGTTTTTGCTGGAAATCCAATCAGCATGTTTTCCAATCCAAAGGGCAGAATCGCTCCCAAATCCATTGACTTTGAGGGTTTTCGTGAATATACTGGCAGCATGAACGATTAAACAATCTTTTAATTGTTCAGCCATATCAAGCCAACCAAATACCAAAATGAAAGGGGGCTTTCTCAATGAAAAAGACCATTAAACTGCTTGACCTGGACTGCGGCCATTGTGCTGACAAAATCCAGAACGCCGTGAAGAAGATTGATGGTGTGACCAGCGTATCCGTCAACTTCCTGGGTCAGAAGATGGTTCTGGAAGCGCCGGACGATCAGTTTGACGCTGTTCTGGCCGAAGCAAAGACGCTGATTAAGCAGATCGAGCCGGATGTGACTGTTAAGGCGTAATGAAAAGCTGGACACCGGCTGCCACAAGGTAGCCGGTGTTTTTCATCAATAGACAGAAAAAGCGTGACACGCTTTATGCTGCAACGAAAGGAGAATACACTATGACACGAAAACAAAGGCACTTGCTCACACGCATTATCGTGGCGGCGGTGCTGTTTCTTGCAGGCAGCTTGCTCCACCTCCCTGAATTGGCGGAGATGGCGGTCTTTCTCGTCTGCTATGTGGTTGTCGGCTGGGATATTGTCTGGAAGGCAATCACGAACATTCTGCATGGACAGGTGTTTGACGAAAATTTCCTGATGACGATTGCCACCATCGGCGCACTCATTTTGGGCGAACATTCCGAGGGTGTCGCCGTTATGCTGTTTTACCAGGTGGGCGAATGGTTCCAGTCCTATGCGGTGTCCAAGTCCAGAAAATCTATCGCAAGCCTGATGGACATTCGCCCGGACTATGCCAACATCGAAAGGGACGGAAAGCTGGTTCAGGTTGACCCGGATGAGGTTCAGATCGGAGAAACCATTGTTGTGAAACCGGGAGAGCGCATCCCGCTGGACGGTACGATTCTCAAAGGCTTTTCCACCTTGGACACTTCGGCCCTGACCGGAGAATCCATGCCCCGCGAGGTGGAGCCGGGAATGGAGGTCATCAGCGGCTGTATCAACATGTCCGGCGTGCTGAAAATCCGGACGACAAAGGAGTTTGGCGAATCGACGGTATCGAAGATCCTGGATATGGTAGAAAATGCAAGCTCCAAAAAATCCAGATCCGAGAATTTTATTTCCAAATTTGCAAAATACTATACGCCTGCGGTCTGCTACGGAGCTCTGGCGCTGGCAATTTTACCTCCCCTTGTGCGGCTGCTGTTTCTTGGAATGACACCGGAATGGGGCGACTGGGTTATGAGGGCGCTGACCTTCCTGGTAATCAGCTGTCCGTGCGCGCTGGTCATCAGTATTCCTCTGAGCTTCTTTGCCGGAATCGGCGGTGCGAGCAACGCAGGTGTTCTGGTAAAAGGCTCCAACTATCTGGAAACACTTTCCGAAACCAAATATGTTGTATTTGATAAGACAGGAACCATGACGCAGGGCGTGTTCGAAGTAAGCGGTGTGCATCATTCTTCCATGGATACAGAGAAGCTGTTGGAATACGCAGCGCTGGCGGAATGCCATTCCTCCCATCCGATCAGCAAGAGCCTTAAGAAGGCATACGGCAAGCCCCTGGATCCGAGCCGTGTAACGGATGTCGAAGAGATCAGCGGCAACGGTGTGACTGCAAAGGTGGATGGCGTGAGAGTTGCTGCAGGCAACAGCAAGCTGATGGAAAAGCTCGGTGTGGATTGTATGGAATGTCACAGCGTCGGAACCGTTGTTCACATGGCGGTGAATGGCAAATATGCCGGACATATCCTGATTTCGGATCAGATCAAGCCTCATGCAAAGGAAGCCATCGCGGCATTGAAAAAATGCGGCGTGAAAAAGACGATCATGTTGACCGGAGACCGCCGGGAGGCAGCACGTCAGGTTGCGGAAGAGCTCGGTATTGATGAGGTACACAGCGAGCTTCTGCCCGGCGACAAGGTAGCGCAGGTAGAAAAGCTTCTGGATGAAAAAGGGGAAAAGGAAAAGCTTGCCTTTGTGGGAGACGGCATCAACGATGCACCGGTGCTTTCCCGTGCGGATATCGGCATCGCAATGGGAGCACTGGGCTCGGATGCAGCGATCGAGGCGGCGGATATTGTTCTGATGGATGATGATCCGTTAAAGATTTCCAAGGCCATCAGAATTTCCAGAAAGTGCCTGAGAATCGTTTATGAAAATATTTATTTTGCAATCGGTGTTAAAGTGGTCTGCCTGATCCTCGGCGCACTCGGCATTGCGAATATGTGGGCGGCGATCTTCGCAGATGTGGGCGTTATGATTATCGCCGTGCTCAATGCGATCCGCGCCCTGAATGTGAAAAAGCTGTAAAGAAAATGGAGAGAACCATGCAGGAAAAAGAAGAACTGGAAATGGATCACTGTGAAGAAACGGAGGTTCATGAAGAACTGCTCAGGATCGTACAGGAAAAGCTTCCAAAAGAAGAAGAGCTTTATGATCTGGCGGAGCTTTATAAGGTATTTGGAGATTCTACCCGTATCCGGATTCTGTTTGTTTTGTTTGAAGCGGAGGTCTGTGTCTGCGACCTTGCAGCAGCCCTGCAGATGACGCAGTCGGCGATTTCCCATCAGCTGCGCATTTTAAAACAGAATAAACTGGTTAAAAGCAGAAGAGAAGGCAAATCCATCTTTTATTCCCTGGCGGACGGACATGTCCGCACGATCATCAATCAGGGACTGGAGCATATCGAGGAGGATTGAACCGATCCTGTTGTCAGAAAGAAAGCACCTCAACCGACCTAAGAAAGGTTGAGGTGCTTTTGCTTTTTTAGAGGAGGATCCCCCTTAAGTTCAAAGATTATTTTTCTGTAAAAAACGCCACTGCGATGGCTCCGGGACCGACATGGGTTCCGATGGCGCCTCCAATGGTTCCGATGGGCAGATGCTCAACATGCTCCTTCCAGATCTCTGCGCTGTCGGAAATGTATTTCTGCAGCAGCGCGTCGCTTAACCCGGTGTAGCCCAGGAAAAACGGCCGGGAAAAATCAATGCCATCCTTCTGAATCTGCTGGATCAGGAAGTTGTTGCCCTGGCGGGAGCCCCGTGCCTTACCCAGCAGTGCAACCTCACCATCCACAACGGAGACCACCGGCTTGATGGAAAGCAGGCTTCCGGCGATGGCAACGGTTTTGGAAATTCTGCCGCCTTTTTGCAGATATTCCAGGGTATCCAAAAGAGCGATCACTCGCAGATTTTCTTTTTCATGGTTCAAGGTCTCTACGATGGTGTGGATATCTGTGCCGGCATCCTTCATGCGCAATGCATATTCCACGATGGCCTTTTCCCCGACGGCAACGTTTAAGCTGTCTACGATATAAACCTCTCCGCCGGTTTCGGCTGCGGCGATGTTGGCACTCTGCCAGGTTCCTGAGAGCTTGGAGGAGATCGTGATGATCAGTGCAATGTCGCCCTGTTCATGGATTTTTCTGATTGCAGCCTCGAAGGCATAGGGGGAAGGCTGGCTGGTGGTCGGCAGCACCTGTGTTTCGATCATCTTTTCATAAAACTGTCTGTGGGTTAAGTTGACGCCGTCCAAATATTCTTCATCGCCAAAACGGATGGTCATCGGAAGGACGGTCAGGTCTGTGCGGGAGCAATCGACGATATCCGATCCCGCGTCTGTAATAATCTGTATCTGATTCATGTGATTCGTTACCTCCATTCCGCAGGCCCATTGGGCTGCGTGGCCGATCGATTTCCCAAGTCGGCCTGGAAAGCATAACATATATTTGTTGATGTGTCAACAAAGGCGGAAAAGCTACAGCACAATCGCCCGTGTGGATTTGCGAACCTCCAGAAGAGGCGACATCACACGGTGTGTCACCTGCGGATCACGGGTTTCGATCTGATGTTTCAGAATCGTGCCGGCTTCTTTTCCCATCAGATATTCGGACTGACTGATGTGGGTAAAGAAATCGGGACGCTGGGATTCTACCAGCGGTTTATCAAAGGACATCAGGGAGATATCCTCAGGAACCCGGAGGTTCATTGTGGCAAACAGGCTGTAGAGATAGGCGCAGGTAGTGGATTCTGCTGCAATAAAGGCAGTGATGCGCTCCTCCCGGATCAGCTTCATCATTTGCTTCTGATAGTGAACGTAGGGCTGATGCTTGTTGAAGAAATCCCAGATCGTAATGGAGGATTCCGGAATATTGCGTGCCTCCGCTTCTTGCAAAATGCCGTCGATACGGGAGCGAACCGTGAAGGTATTCCGCCGGGCAGAAGAGACGAAGCAGAAGCGCTGATGTCCGAGGGTGTGGAGATGACGCAGACAGAGTGCACCGCCGGTTTTATTGTCCCCAATGACATAGCTGGTATCCAGACGCGGAAGATTTCGGTCGATGAGGACCAGGGGATATTTCTGCAGCAGCAGATAAAGCAGCTGCTCGCTGAAAAATGGCTGATCCTGAGGGAACAGAACGATTCCGCTGATGCCGGTGTCGATACATTTTTGCAGCAGCCGGTTTTCCAGAGAAGGATTGAAGCTCTGGAAAAGGTGACAGATATAGGAATCCATGGGAAATGCAGAAAGTATGCCATTTACCATGGATAACGAAAACTGATCGGAGATGGACGGCAGGATGCAGGCAATCTCGGTAAAAGCAGTATCAGAGGTACTGCCTTCCGGGACAGCAGGAAGCTGCGCGGAGGCAGAAGCCGGCAGCAGGACACTGGGAGCTTCCAGCGGGACCTGAGCCGCAGCAGCAAGGGGAGAAGCACTTTCTGTGCAGGGTGTTTGCAGGCGATTTCGATGCGGTAATTCTGGATGAACCGACAGCATTTTTAGACCCGCTGACAGAAGCGGATATTTTGCAGGAAGTGCTGGAAGCGACAAAGGGAAAGCTGTTGATTTTCGTGACGCATCGGTTATCCTTTGCACGGCAGGCAGATCAGATTTTATATCTGAAAAAAGGAATGATTGCAGAGCATGGAACGCACGAAGAACTGATGGAAAAGGGCGGCGACTACTGCAGGATGTTTACGACGCAGCGACGGCAGTATTTTGCACAGGAGGGGGAAAACGATGCGGTTTAACGGGTTGAAAAGTCATCTGCGGCTGCAGAAGCTCCGCTTTCTGGATGCACCGGGGCTGTTTTTACTGGAAATTGTGCTGACGGGCGCATATGACCTGGCGGATGTGTTGGCGAATGTCCTTGTTTTGAAATGGATGATCGGCGCGCTGATGGGGCGTGATCTGATACGGGCAGCGTGGGTGCTGGGAGGATTTCTGGTGTACCAGCTGTCGGTGAGCTTTTTGTGGCACTGGTACTTTGAACGCATTTATCCTCAGTGGAAGGAACGGCTGGAATACAAACTAAATTGCAGGCTGTACCGGATCATGCTGGACGCAGATTGCAGAAAATATAACGAAGAATCATACTTTCACGGATACCGCAGGGCGTTGCAGTTTGCACAGACGAAAATGGAGGAAACGCTGGAATTTTACCGGCAGCTGTTCGGCAGTTTTCTGGCTGGTGCGGTAGCGGTCGTCATTTATATCCGCATGGATCAGATGATCGTTGTGTTCGTTTTGCTGGCGTTTGTGGCAAGCCGTTTCTGTGTCAAAAGTCTGGTGGAAAAAACGAACGCAAAGCGGGATGAACAGAACAAAAAAGATGCATTGCACCAGAACTATTTACGGATTTTTCTGCGAAAGGAATATGCAGCAGAGGGGCGGATTCTGGGCTGCCTGCCATTTTTCGTAAAACGGGATCAGGACAGCTTTTCGCAAAAGGCGGAGCAGACGAAACAGTGGAATCGACGTATTTTTCCAATTGCGTTCGGGCGGGAGATCGGGAGCGATTTTCTGTTTATCGACTGTTTGATGATCGCGTATCTGGGATATTGTTTTTTCTGGAAAAAGACGATCGGACTGGACGATTTTGCGGCGCTTTTGAACGGGACGCACATCATCCTGTATGCGCTGTCCGTGCTGTTTGAGCAGATGGCGGGAAGAGCCGGGGAGTATGCCGGATACATCGACGGATTTATTGATTTTTGCGAACAAAACGGAGAAGTGTCGAATGACAAAAACCAGGAATCCATGGCAGCGGACAGCAGGACGATTTCAGAGATTTCGATGGAGCATGTCGATTTCGGATACGGGGAGAAGAAAGTCTTACTGGACATCTGTTTTCAGATGAAAAAGGGGGAAAAGATCGCATTGGTCGGAGACAGCGGCGCCGGAAAAACGACGTTCATCAAGGTTTTGCTCGGACTTGGAAAAACGGACAGTGGGACGATTTTTGCGGATGGAGCAGCCGTTTCGACGAAGGCAGAATGGGAGGAATGTCGGAAGCATTTCACGGTGCTGTTTGCTGGAAATCTGCTGTATGCGGCGTCTCTGGCGGAGAACGTGGCGCTTTCCGAAAACGCAGATAAGAGCCGGGCTGCGGACGCGTTGTGCGAGAGCGGTTTGTATCGAAAGGGGACCTCTGTTCCGGTCGAAAAACAGGTGTTGCGGGAATTTTGCGAGGACGGTTTCCTGTTTTCAGAGGGACAGAAACAGAAGATTGCGCTGGCGCGCGCCTGCTATTATAACACGGAGTTTCTGATTGCGGATGAAGCGGCGGCTTCACTTGATCCGTTTGCAGAGGATGCGTTTAACAAAACGCTGCTGCAGGGACATCCCGATCAGGGCGTGCTCGTGATTTCGCATCGGCTTTCCGTGACGGCGCTGACGGATCGAATCTATGTCATGGAGCATGGACGGATTACAGAGTGCGGCAGCCATCAGGAGCTTTTGGCGCAAAAGGGACGCTACTGGAAAATGTGGGAGAAGCAGAGGCGGGGATATGCGTGAAACGTGGGCAGACCCCTGATCAAAACGCAGCATATTGGATAGCGGTTGCTGTTGATTTTTTTCGAAGTATCGTTTACATTAAATCTATGATGTCGAGGGCAAAAACCCCCGACCTTGATGCTTGTGGATTGTTCCGTGCTGTGCACTCCCACAATCCTGATATCAATTTATCTTACTATA
>ERZ780198.3159-NODE-3159-length-11526-cov-2.811961_pt1 | contig 11526 bp, 9 predicted proteins | sample MGYA00510979_ERZ780198 | MGnify/ENA primary metagenome ERZ780198 (study PRJEB29588, sample SAMEA2158039) | human gut metagenome | biome: human gut; feature: human-associated habitat; material: faeces | place: Denmark | collected 2008/2010 ...
ACAGATACAGGATATAAAGTGCTCCGAAGAGAAATGCTCCCCAGACAGCGTTCAGCGGTTTCCACAATGCAAAGATTACAAGCGCAACAGCAAGCCATCCACGGTCACCAAATCCGTTGTTAGACCAGGTTCCTCCGAGATATTCCATGACAAAATAAAGTCCTCCAAGACCTGCGATTGCTGCTCCTGTCACAGTTGCAATGTATTTGTATTTTGATACATTGATACCTGCAGCATCTGCAGTCGCCGGGCTCTCCCCGACTGCGCGTAAGTTTAAGCCGCGTCTGGTCTTTTTCAGGAAATAAGTCATACATATGGCAAGGATCACGGATAAATAGGTCAGAAAACCATAGGAAAATAATAAATCTCCGATCACAGGGATTGCAGAAAGTCCCGGTATTTTTGCACGAAACGCCGCCGCCGTAGTCTGTACGGAAATCTGTCCGACACCTCCGGCAAGTTTTGAAATAGAACCGCCGAAGAAGTTACCAAAACCTACTCCAAACGTTGTTAAAGCCAGACCAACAACATTCTGATTTGCACGCAGTGTGATCGTCAGGAAACTGTAGATCAGCCCACCTAATGCAGACACGATCAGTGTTGCCAGAAATGCAATCAACAGTCCAACAAATCCATTCGGGTTTTCTTTGCCATTTTCATAAAAGAATGCCCCCATCAGACCGGAAATACCGCCCATATACATGATACCCGGGATTCCAAGATTTAAATTGCCGGATTTCTCTGTCACGATTTCTCCGGTTGCACCAAATAAAATTGCAACCCCCTGTCCGATCGCTTTTTGTATGAATGTCATAAGCAGATTCATTTATTTTCCCTCCTTATGGTTCTTTTTCCATTCCAGCTTGTAATTGATGAAGAACTCGCAGCCGATTAAGAAAAACAGTAAAATACCGGTAATGATATCCGACGCATTCTCATTTAAACCAAACTGGGAAGCGATCTGGATAGATCCCTGCTGCATAAATACCAGAAATGCAGATACTAAGATCATTGCAAACGGATTAAATTTTGACATCCACGCAACAATGATGGCGGTAAATCCACGTCCACCGGCCGTACTTGTAGAGATCGTATGGCTCGCTCCACTGACGATCAGACAGCCTGCAATTCCACAGATCGCACCGGAGAGCATCATCGTACGGATGATTACTTTTTTTACATTGATGCCTGCGTAGCGCGCAGTATTCTGGCTCTCTCCGACAACTGCGATCTCATATCCCTGCTTACTGTATTTCATGTATACATACATGCCGAATGTGATGATCAGAACAACAATCACGTTCAATCCATACATATTCCCGAAAATGGATGGAAACCATCCTTTCTGCCCTGCCGCATTGATGATACCGACTGTGTTAGAACCGGATGGGTTCTCCCAGAATACAATCGCAAATGTGACAAACTGCATTGCCACATAGTTGAGCATCAGCGTAAACAGTGTCTCATTCGTATTGAAATATGCCTTAAACACTGCCGGGATCAGTCCCCAGATCAGACCTGCCGCTGCACTGGCAACAAAGATCAGTATCAAAAGCAGCCAGTTTGGCATTGCATCCCCTGCATAAATCATCAATGCTGCGGTTGCCATGCCTCCCATTAAGATCTGCCCCTCGGCCCCGATGTTCCAGAATTTCATTTTAAATGCCGGTGTCAGACCGATCGCAATACATAAGAGCACCAGCGTCTCACGGATCGTTACCCACACACGACGGCTGCTTCCTACCGCACCGTCTATAATACCAAGATATACCTGAATCGGATTCTGTTTTGTGATTGCAACGATCACAAGTCCCGCAACGATCAGTGATAATGCAACGGCTGCAAGCCGGATTCCCCATGCTTTTGCTGTGCTGATCGTATCGCGTTTTATCATACGAACTGCCGGTTCTTTTACTTCTTTACTCATTTGCCTGTTTCTCCTCTCCCGAACCTGTCATCAAAAGTCCAAGTTTTTCTTTTGTGGTACTTCTAGCGTCCACAATACCGGAAACTCTTCCGCTATTTAACACAAGGATCCTGTCACACAGCTCTAAAAGCACATCTAAATCCTCGCCGACACAGATGACTGCAACTCCCTTTTTCTTCTGGTCGTTTAGCAGATTATAGATCGTATAGGAAGAGTTGATATCAAGCCCACGCACCGGATATGCCACCATCAGCACGTTTGGATTGCTTGCGATCTCACGTCCAACAAGGATCTTCTGTACATTTCCACCGGAAAGGCGGCTGACCGGAGTCTCAACTCCCGGCGTCACGACTTCAAGCTTGTCCACGATTTCCTGCGCAAGCTGCTTTGGTGCCTTACGGTCTGCAAAGAAATGTTTTCCTTCCTTGTAACTGCGGATCATCATATTATCTGTCAGATCCATGGAACCGACTAATCCCATTCCGAGACGGTCCTCCGGGACAAAGGATAAGGCGATACCAAGTTTTTTGATATCCTCCGCCTTCATATCGGAGATTTTTTCGACTTTTCCCTCTGGTGACTCATAAAGGATCTCACCACTCTCGATCGGCTGCAAACCAGCCACAGACTCTAAAAGTTCTTTCTGTCCGCTTCCGGAAATGCCTGCGATACCAAGAATTTCGCCGCTGTATGCGGTAAAGGAAGCCTCTTTTAATACTTTTAAACCTTCCTTGTTCCGGCATGTCACACCGCGCATCTCAATTCGTTTTTTTGCATTTTCCGGTTCGGTACGGTTGATATCAAGCGTTACTTTTTCACCGACCATCATCTCAGTTAGAGACTCTACCGTTGCACCTTTTGTCTCCACCGTATCTATATACTTTCCTTTTCGAAGCACTGCCACACGGTCAGAAAGCTCTAATACTTCGTTTAACTTGTGTGTGATGATGATGATGGATTTTCCTGCGGCACGCATGTTGCGCAATACCGCAAATAATTTTTCAGTCTCCTGCGGTGTTAAAACGGCAGTCGGCTCATCTAAGATCAGAATATCCGCGCCACGGTATAAAACCTTTACGATCTCAACGGTCTGTTTCTGGGAAACGGACATATCATAAATTTTCTGGGATGGATTTAAATCAAAACCATAGCGGTCTGTCAGTTCTTTGACTTCTTTTTCCACCTGTTTTAAATTCAGGCGTTCTTTTCCCGGCAGACCTAAAATAATATTCTCGGCGGCTGTCAGGATATTGATCAGCTTGAAATGCTGATGAATCATTCCAATTCCGAGTTCGAAGGAATCTTTCGGGGACCGGATCGTCACGGTTTTCCCATTCACACGGATTTCTCCCTCATCCGGGAAATAAATACCGGAGAGCATGTTCATCAGCGTAGTCTTTCCACTACCATTCTCTCCTAATATAGAAAGGATCTCTCCCTTTCTCACTGTCAGATTTACATTGTCATTTGCGACAACCTCTCCAAAACGTTTGGTGACTCCCAAAAGTTCAATCGCATTTACCGGTTCCACAAACAGTCCTCCTTTAACGTAAACTGCGGAACTGTGATAAAAGGTCTGTCCTTTCACAGTTCCGCTTATTTATGATACAAAAAGCATTCATTCAGACATGCTCTTTTGCATTATGGCAGAATTATATTCTGCTAAAAATCTTAATCAATCATTCTGCACCGCAGATGCTCTTAGTTGGTCACAGAAGTGATACCATCAATAATGATATCGAAAGATGGAGCAGATGCCAGCTCAGACTCATGATAGTATCCGTCTGATACATAATCTGCATATTTTGCATAATCGCCACCTTCTGCGATCAGGTCTTCTAAGGAAGAACCATTTACAGTAAATGCGGATGTATCGAATACATGAAGTGATCCGTCTTTGATTGCATTTTCAACTTCTGTTACTTTTGCGTCTGTTCCCTCTGCTGCAACTGCCTCGTTGATCGGTGTAATGTCAACTGCACCTTCTGCAAATCCCTGACACCAGTCAGTCTCGATTGCTGTTCCGTCTAATACACACTGTACTGCATGTGTATAGTAAACACCCCAGTTATTTGTCGGAGAAGTAAGTGCTGCATCCGGAGCAACAGTTGTCATATCAACGTTGTAGCCGACACATGGAACTTTCTTATCCTCACAGGTACTTGGAGCACCAGTGGTATCTGCATGCTGGCTGATCAGGACACATCCGTCATCGATCAGTTTTGCTGCTACCTCTGCCTCACCAGACATATCTGCCCAGCTGTTTGTATACTGTACTTCCATAGTTGCGGAAGGACACTGGCTCTTTGCTCCTAAATAGAAAGAAGTAAATCCGGAAATAACCTCTGCATACGGGAATGCACCAACATAACCGATCTTAGCTGTATCCTCTGTGATGGTTCCGTCTGCGATCATCCCGTTTAATTTCATACCCGCAACAACGCCGGAAACATAACGTGCTTCGTAGATAGAATCAAAATAGTTGTGCATATTGGAAAGTCCGGAAGATGCTGCCTGATATCCGGTTGCATGGCAGAACTGAACCTCCGGGTACTCTGCTGCTGCCTGAAGCAGGTAGCTCTCATGTCCAAAGCTTGTACCGAAAATAATGTTACATCCCTGATCTGCTAAATCAACTGCTGCATCATAAGCAGATTCATCTTCCGGGATCAGAGTTTTCTCTACGACCTGATCCTCAGATAATCCGAGATTGCTCATCATCTGATCGATACCAGCCATATGTGCTGCTGTATATCCCTCGTTCTCATCACCAATGTAGATCACACCTACCTTGATATCCGATGCTGATTTTGCTTCGCCGGCTGCTGCACTGCTCTCTGTCGCAGCTACAGTATTGTCTGCAGCACTGTTATCTGCTGCATTGCCTGCTGATGCATTGTCTGCAGCTCCATTTGAACCACATCCTGCCAGCATGGAAACGGTAAGTCCCATTGTCAATAATACGCTTAATGCTTTCTTCATTTTTTCATCCTCCTGTATCACTACTTGATAGAAATACATGAGTAAATTTAGCATAGAGAAATTTTTCCGTCAATGCAATTTTCGCCGTATTTCACCCAAAATCCAATTTTTAGCGAAAAATTTTTTCATTTATAAGCGGAGGTTATTTTTATCATTCCAGGAACTTATGGAATTTTCTATTTTCTGCCATTTATGTTTTCAAATGCCTTAACGAAAGATTTTTATAATTCCTCTGTCATTCAACTGTTTTAGAAATGAAACCAGAAGCGGCACCACAAACAGGCCGATAATTCCAAAAAATTTTAAGCCAATCAGCATACACGGCAGCATAATCACCGGTGATAACCCCATCTGCTTTCCAACCAGTTTTGGCTCGATCAGATTCCGCACGACCGTAATCACAAGGTAAAGTCCAAACACGCCAACTCCGGTAGAAATCCTTCCAGATGCAAAAGCAAGAACTGCCCACGGGATCAAAACCGTTCCCGTCCCAAGAACCGGAAGGATATCAAGTACCGCAATGATAAACGCGATGGCAAATGCATTTTTGATGCCAAGCAGAAACAAGCCTGCCGTAAGTTCCGCAAATGTAATACCAAAGATCAGGCAGTACGAGAGGATACATTTTCCCATCGTCCCTGTCACATAATTTTTTCCATCCCGGAATGCCCGCTGGTATTCTGCCGGGATCTGCCGCTTTAAAAATGCTTTGATCTCCGGAAATTCCAGTTCCATAAATACGGTCGCGATCACCGCAATCAGAAGTTTCATAAAAAATCCCGGGATTCCTGCCGCCATCCCGGACACCCCGTCGATGACACCATCCGAGATCCCCGACATCAGTTTTCCTGCATTTTTCAGTGTCTGTGCGGACTCTTCCCCAACTCCATGTAAACCGGATGTTTTTCCTGTCAGTTCTGTCGGATAAAATACAGAAACAAAGCGGTCTAACCACTGGTAAAAGCGCTGCATGACCGGGACGATCGTATCTGAAAAAAATACGGATAGTTCCCTTGCCGTATCGTAAATCAGACGCACCAGATAACTGCCCGCAAAATAAAGGAATACCGCTAAAATAATATAAAAGAAAAGAACGACCGCGACCGCCACGATCCCTCTTTGAATATGCATCCGCTCCGCAATAAACTGTACCGCTCCCGACAGCAGTACCGCCACCGCAAACGCCGCAAGAAACGGAAACAGCACAGAACCTGCCGCCTTAAGCACTACCCACAAAATCACAAGCCACACCACCCAGAATGCAAATCCTGTCAGAAAATCCTTTTGCCGCCTCAATCGTTCTTCTCTGTTCATCGCCCACCATTTTTCCTTTTACTGTATCTTTTTTCATCCACTATTATTATCTATATCCGCTTTGGGCAATCTCATTCTTATTTATGAAATATTTTTATTTCCTTCAAGGATTCGGATGTCGAAAGGTGGCTTCCGGTTTTTTGATTGGTAAATTGCACAAATAAAAAACACCCACAGCATATCATCTCTGGCATACTGCGGGTATTTTACCGTGACATAAGATGCACGGAATCCCTCTTATTCTTCTAATTTTAAAATATAAATACAGTTCGGTTTGTCAACCTTGACTGGTGCACCGTTCTGCAGAGAAAAACCTTTCTCATAATTGATCGTATAAGATACGATATCATTGGATGTATTATTTACAGTAAGATAATGTTTCTCATCCGGATAAATTGCAAGCATTTTCGGATAATCACTGTCTACTTTAGTGCGGAATGCCTGTGTCAGCATACCTGTTGCAGGATCGATCTCATATGCAACCACTGTGTTCACACCGGCATTGGAAACAAAGAGATATTTTCCGCTCTTAGTGATCTCCATACCGGATGCGGCACAGATATCTTCCTCTTTCTTTCCCTGTGTTGTGATCGTCTGGATCTTATCAAACTGTGGCTGTTCATTTTCAACGGAGTATTTGTACACTTCGATCTCATGTGTCAACTCATACAGGATATAAGCATATTTTCCATCTCTGGAAAAACGGATCATTCTCGGCGCAGACTCAAGCGGTCCACGAATGATATCCACCAGTTTTAATTTACCATAAGTATAATCCACACGATAGATCTTAACCTGATCTAATCCGTTATCAACTGCACACAAAAACTTCTGATCCGGTGTCAGTTTTACACAGTCAACATGTGGTGTGTTGGTACGTCTGTCGCTTCCGCGCGCCATACCTATATGGAAAATACCATCTGCGATAGCTCCGATGCTTCCATCTTTTTCAAGATGCATCATCGTCACACGTCCGTCATGATGTCCACCAACGAAAAGATAACGATTCTCATCATCCACTTCCACATAGCATCCTCTCATGCCGCCAATCCACTGTTTATTCACAGCCTCAAGATCTCCATCCGGAAGAACCTTAAATGCTTCCACACCTTCATCAGCAATCGAATAAAGGAACTTTCTATCCTTTGAAACAACAAGATCTGACGGGTTATTGATTGGTACTACTTTACGTTCTTTCATACTGCCATTTGCCACATCCACATCATAAATATGGATTCCGACACTGTTTTCATGAGTATATGTACCTACATAAGCCACATATTTTTCCTTTTTCATACTTTTATCCTCCTTATTTTTCGGGGCAGAGTATTTTCCTCCCTACTCTTTTCTTCGTAAAATATCATACTTCTCAAGTGGATGCCCCAGATCAATATATAAAACCTGTTTTGGATGCGGTGCTGATTCCATATCTGCTCCATCCTCATCCACAATCCGTTTCACAGTCACCGTCAGATTTTCTCCATCCGGCTTCATAATCTCAATCTCTTCACCAACCGAAAACTTATTGCGCTGTTCGATCCGGTAAAGTCCTTCTTCATTCTGCTCTCCAACAATTCCCAAATATGTGTACTCTTTTAAATAGGTGTTATTGTCGTAAATCTGTGCTTCATCCGAAGGTTTCCCAAAGAAAAATCCGGTTGTAAACTGGCGGTAGGTACAGTTGGATATCTGATCTAAATACCATGGCAGATTCTTTTTGTAAAGTTCTGGCGACTCTTTATAATCGTCAATTGCTTTGCGGTAAGTTCTTGCCACAGTCGCAACATATAGTGCTGTTTTCATTCTACCCTCTATTTTAAAACTGTCAATACCTGCATCGAAAAGATCTGGAATATGTTCGATCATGCAGAGATCTTTTGAGTTAAAAATATAGGTTCCACGCTCATTTTCATATACCGGCATATATTCATTTGGTCTGGTCTCTTCCACGATGGAATACTTCCATCTGCACGGATGTGTACATGCTCCCTGATTTGCATCTCTCCCGGTAAAATAATTGGAAAGCAGGCAGCGTCCGGAATAGGAAATACACATTGCGCCATGGATAAATGTCTCGATCTCAAGATCATCCGGGATATGTTCCCGGATCTCTTTGATCTCTGCGATCGATAACTCTCTTGCAGAGACGACACGCTTTGCCCCAAGTCCATACCAGAACAGATAAGTCGCATAGTTTGTGTTATTCGCCTGTGTGCTGACATGGCGCTCAATCTCAGGGCAGACCTCTTTTGCGATCTGAAATACACCCGGATCCGCAATGATCAGTGCATCCGGCTTTATTTCTTTTAACTCTTTGAAATATTCCCGCACACCTTCAAGATCATCGTTATGTGCCAGAATATTTGCTGTGACATAAACTTTCACATCATGCGCATGTGCAAATTCAATTCCCTCTTTCATTTCTTCCATGGAAAAATTTTTTGCTTTCGCACGCAGTCCAAATGCCTCGCCACCAATATATACTGCATCTGCGCCGTAAATAACAGCTGTTTTTAATACTTCAAGGCTGCTTGCCGGTATTAAAAGTTCCGGTCTTCTCATTCCTTTTGTATCCTTCCTTTCCTATTTCTTCACACTCACGGTAATTCCATCTCCGATTGGTAACACCGAAGTCACCAGCTCATCGGAATGTGTCAGTTCGTACAGATATTCCCTCATTCTCTTATAAATCGTACGGTTTCTTCTCGTCACAATAAAATGGGATTCGATAATATCTCCGTCCTGCAAAACATTGTCTGATACCAGAATCCCTTCCGGTTTTAACAATCTTAAGATTTCCGGCATAAAATGGATATACTGCCCTTTTGCGGCATCCATAAAAATAAAATCAAACGGTTCCCGCAATTCTTTTAAGATATCTGCTGCATCCCCCTCTAAGAGGGTGATCTGTTTTTCTTTTCCTGCCCGCACAAAATTTTGTTTTGCAATGGGAATTCTTTTTTCATAATTCTCAATTGTGGTGATTTCACATGGGATTGGATTGTATTCAGCCATTAAAATTGCTGAAAATCCAACTGCTGTTCCAACTTCAAGGATTCTTGCGGGTCTTTTTATCGATAAGATCAGTTTCAGAAAACTCTGCATTTCCTTGCGCACGATCGGCACATAGGTTTCTAATGCCTCGCGTTCTATCTCATCTAAAATCTCTGTATTCCCGGTATCCAGGGAATTGATATATGTTACCAGTCTCTCGTCAACGATCACTTCTATTCCTCTCCTGTGACTGTATCTGCATCTGTCTGTGTATCGGTTGTCTCTTCAGTTGTCTCTTCGGTAGTGCCTGTGACCGTCTCCGTGTCATCTGTAGAACTCTGCTCCGGTTCTGCTGCCATAAGCACCATCATGTCTCTCGTTGTCATGGACGTATTCAATGTATAGACGCCGGAATGAAGCCTGCCGGAGTAGGCAGACACTTTTAACTGTACAAAAAAGAGCTTTGCATTCTCCACAAGACCTTTTTCTTTCAGTTCCTTTGCGATGTCCATGTCTGACATGTCGTCTGAGATCTGGACGATAACATCCCTGCCCGGCTCTGCATCGACAGGTGCCTCTGTAAATACACGATAGCCAAAATCATAGCAATATGTTCCAATTTTCACAAATCCGATCAATACCAGCAAAATGACAAGTATTGAAAAACTAATGCTGACAAAACGAAAAACTACTTTGTTCAAATTCATCTCTTCCCTCATGATTCCTCAAAGCCAACTTCAAATTCCAGTCCCTCGATCAAAGTCCAGTTGATCTGCTGCACAATTTTGCAGAGTGCATTTTCTGCTGCAAGATACTCTGACACCATAGGATTCTTCCGAAACTCCCGGTACTCATTCTCCATGCGGTCTGTCTCTTCATACAGATCCACAGTTCCCTGACTGTTCTGCAGCAGATAATTTTTCTTACGAAATTCTGTGATCTGGCTTTCCAGTTTTGGAAAGCCATGTACCTTTTCCTTAATTGCCTGATATCGGATGAATTCCTCACTGTTTCTGATTGCAGTCATTAATCCATCCATAGCATCTTCTATCTGACTCATATCTGCTCCCAAGCTGCTTTTTTCAAGTGCTTTATACTTCCATAATAATTGGCATGATCATCGGACGTCTCTTTGTCTCTTTCCATACAAAATCACTGAGAGAATCTTTGATCTCTGTCTTGATCTTGCCCCAGTCTGTGATGCCTTTATCCATGCAGTACTGCATTCTCTCATCCAGTACCTGCTTTGCTTCCTCCATGAGTGTCTCTGCACCGCGGACATAAACAAATCCACGGGATACGATATCAGGTCCGGCAAGAAGCTGGTTGGTACGCTTTTCCAGTGTCAGAACAACAATCAGGATTCCGTCTTCTGCCAGATGCTGACGATCACGCAGTACAATATTACCGACATCGCCAACACCGAGTCCATCTACCAGGATTTCTCCTGTGTGTACCTTATCTAAAACTTCTGCACTTTCATCATCCAGTGCGAGTACATCGCCTGACTTGAGGATGAAAATGTTGTCCTTCGGAATCCCAAGAGATTTGGCAATACCTGCGTTCGCTTTCAGATGACGGTATTCTCCGTGAACCGGAATTGCATATTTTGGTTTTACCAGTGAATAGATCAGCTTCAGCTCTTCCTGGCACGCATGACCGGATACATGGACATCCTGGAAGATCACTTCCGCGCCCTTCATGGACAGCTCATTGATGATCTTGGAAACTGCCTTTTCATTTCCAGGAATTGGATTGGAACTCAAAACGATCGTGTCATTCGGTTTGATCGTGATCTTTCTGTGGATGCCGGATGCCATTCTCGATAACGCCGCCATGGATTCTCCCTGGCTTCCGGTTGTGATAAGCACGGTTTTCTCATCCGGATAATTTTTCAGCTCCTCAATATCGATCAGCGTATTGTCCGGGATATTGATGTAACCGAGCTCCTGCGCAGTGGAAATGATATTGACCATACTGCGTCCCTCGATCACCACTTTTCTGCCATATTTATACGCCGTATCGATGATCTGCTGTACACGGTCCACATTGGACGCAAAGGTAGCAATAATGATACGGTTATTCTTGTGATCCGCAAAGATCGTTTCAAATGTTTTTCCGACTGTCTTTTCCGACATCGTAAAGCCAGGGCGCTCCGCATTGGTACTGTCGCACATAAGCGCCAAAACGCCCTTCTTTCCGATCTCGCCAAAACGCTGTAAATCAATGGCATCACCAAATACCGGTGTGTAATCTACCTTAAAGTCTCCGGTATGCACAACGATACCTGCCGGTGAGTAGATCGCAAG
>ERZ780198.3160-NODE-3160-length-11516-cov-18.364017_pt1 | contig 11516 bp, 6 predicted proteins | sample MGYA00510979_ERZ780198 | MGnify/ENA primary metagenome ERZ780198 (study PRJEB29588, sample SAMEA2158039) | human gut metagenome | biome: human gut; feature: human-associated habitat; material: faeces | place: Denmark | collected 2008/2010 ...
ATCACGATATCTACAGTATCGAGGATTTGGCTCAGCTCATCTTCGACCTCAAGAATGTGAACCCTAAGGCGGCTATCTCCGTGAAGTTGGTAGCTGAGAGTGGTGTGGGTACCATCGCTGCCGGTGTGGCTAAGGCGAAGGCTGACCTCATCGTTATCTCTGGTGCTGAGGGTGGTACAGGTGCCAGCCCTGCATCTAGTATGCGTTTCGCAGGTATCTCTCCTGAAATTGGACTTTCTGAAACCCAGCAGACTCTTGTGAAGAATGGTCTTCGTGGTCAGGTTCGTCTGCAGGTAGATGGTCAGTTGAAGAGCGGTCGTGACATCATCCTGATGGCTTTGCTCGGTGCTGAGGAATTCAGTTTCGGTACGGCAGCCCTCATCGTTTTGGGTTGTGTCATGATGCGTAAGTGTAATCTGAATACCTGTCCTATGGGTGTTGCTACACAGGATCCTAAGCTCCGTGCGCACTTCCGTGGCAGCTACAAGTACCTCATCAACTACTTCCGCTTCCTCGCCGAGGAGGTTCGTGAGTATCTAGCTGAGATGGGTTATACCTCATTGAACGATATCATCGGTCATACCGAGCTCATCGTCCGCAAGAAGGATGAGGAGATTGTTCCTACCGAGGGTGCTGATGCCGTAGAGCCAGAGGTGGCCAAGAGCATCGAGGAGAAGGCAGACTTGCTCGATTTCTCTCGCTTGCTGCATCGTGAGACAGGTCATTGCTCACTCTATCATACTACTGAGCAGATTCATGACCTCGACAATGTACTCGACCAGCAGATTATCCGTGGTGCACAGCGTGCCATCGAGAACCAGGAAGAAGTGAACCTCGACTTCGCCATCAAGAATACTGACCGTGCTGCCGGTGCGATGCTGAGCGGTATGATTGCCGAGAAATATGGTGAGGCTGGTCTTCCTGACAAGACCGTAAACGTGAAGTTCAAGGGTTCTGCAGGTCAGAGCTTCGGTGCCTTCCTGGTCAAGGGAGTGGATTTCAAACTCGAGGGTGAGACCAATGACTATTTTGCCAAGGGACTTTCAGGAGGTCGTATTTCCATCCTTCCTCCTATCCGCAGCAACTTCTCTGCCGAGGATAATATCATCGCCGGTAATACCGGTCTGTATGGTGCCACAAGTGGTGAGTTGTATATCAATGGTAAGGTAGGCGAGCGCTTTGGTGTTCGTAACTCCGGTGCCATCGCCGTGATTGAGGGTGCTGGTGACCACTGCTGCGAGTATATGACGGGCGGTAGAGTAGTAGTTCTCGGTGAAACCGGCCGTAACTTCGCCGCTGGTATGAGTGGTGGTGTTGCCTACGTATGGGATAATAACCACAACTTCGATTACTTCTGTAACATGGATATGGTGGAGATCAACCTCGTGGAGGACAGCACCTATCGCAAGGAGTTGCACGAGCTGATCCGTCAGCATTATCTCTACACCGGCAGTAAGCTTGCCCGTACCATGCTCGACGACTGGAACCACTACGTAGAGGATTTCATCCAGGTAGTGCCAATCGAGTACAAGCGAGTTCTCCAGGAGGAACAGGTAAAGAAGTTGCAGCAGAAGATTGCGGATATGCAGCGAGACTATTAATAAAAGGTAAAAAGGTAAAAGGGTAAAAAGAACCTTATCCCCTTTCCTTTGCCTTAAGTCCGGTAAAATGCGAGTAACAAATAAATTAATAATAAAGGTAACATAAGGTTTAAGTAAATAGCAACAAGCAGCAAGCAAGAATGTTCTTTTTACCTTTTTACCTTTTTACCCTTTTACTTTTAAAAAGATGGGAAATCCAAAAGCATTTTTGACTATACCTCGCAAGGAAGCAGGTTATAGACCAATTCACGATAGAATCCTCGACTTCAGCGAGGTAGAACAGACATTGAATAGCAACGACCGCCGACAGCAGGCTTCCCGTTGCATGGATTGTGGCGTGCCTTTCTGCCACTGGGCTTGTCCGCTGGGCAACAAGGCACCGGAGTGGAACGATGCCCTCTACAAGGGCGACTGGGAGTTGGCTTACCGTCTACTCAATTCCACCAACGACTTCCCAGAGTTCACAGGACGCATCTGTCCTGCACTCTGTGAGAAGGCTTGTATCCTGAATCTCATGGATCATGAGCCAACCACTAACCGTGAGGATGAGTGCGCCATCGTGGAGCACGCCTTCTCTGAGGATTATGTGCATGTTGAGATTCCTGAGCGTAATGGCAAGACGGTGGCTGTCATCGGTGCCGGTCCTGCGGGACTGGTAGCTGCCAACCAGTTGAACCATAAGGGATATAAGGTAACTGTATTTGAGGCACGTGAGAACGCAGGTGGCTTGTTGCGTTATGGTATTCCTAACTTCAAGCTCAACAAAAGCATCATCGACCGCCGTCTCCGTCTTCTCGAAGAGGAGGGAATTGAATTCAAGTATAACCAGCAGATTGATGTTACCAAGTTGCCAGAAGGCTTCGATGCCTATGTGGTATCTACCGGTACGCCGACAGCCCGCGACCTGAAGATTCCTGGACGAGAGCTGAAGGGTGTTTATTTCGCCCTCGAACTGCTTTCTCAACAGAACCGTATCCTTGCTGGTATGGAGTTCTCTAAGGATGAGCTGGTTAACTGCAAGGGCAAGGATGTATTGGTAATCGGTGGTGGTGATACGGGTTCCGACTGTATCGGTACCGCTCATCGCCAGGGTTGCAAGAGTGTAACCCAGATCGAGATTATGCCTAAGCCGGTAGAGGGTCCTGAGGATCCTAAGAATCCTTGGCCAAACTGGCCTCGCACCCTGAAGACCACCTCCAGTCATGAGGAAGGTTGTACCCGTCGCTGGAACATCAACTCTCTGGAGTTCCTGGGAAAGAACGGAAAGCTGACAGGTGTGAAGGTTCAGCCTATCGACTGGAAGCCAAACCCAGAGGGTGGTCGTCCGTTGATGGTAGAGGCTGGTGATCCGGAGATTATCAAGGCAGAGGCTGTATTCCTGGCAATGGGCTTCCTGAAACCTCAGCAGCCAGAGTTTGCTGAGAATGTCTTCGTGGCAGGTGATGCAGCCAGCGGTGCCTCTTTGGTAGTACGTGCCATGGCAAGCGGCAGAAAGATTGCTGCCCAGGTTGACAAGTTCTTAAACAAGTAATTTCCGGATATTCACGAAGTAAGCTTCATTGGCAAACGCAAGTATTTGCAATGATCATCGTAAGTACTTGCATTGAGATGAATCAAATAAATCGGTTATTTATAACTATAAGTAGGGGAGACGGACCTTGTGATGAGGTTTGCCTCCCTTTTTCTCGTCCTCACTTTTCCTCGTTTCCCTTTCTTCGTCCTCCTTTCTTCGTCCTCCTTTCCTCGTCCTCCTTTCCCCCCTTTCGCCCCCGTTCCAGGAGATTCCATCGCCTGTCCCCCCGAGCATAAATCGTTCAAAAAGGAGTATTTTCCGATAAAACTATAGCTCTGTAGCCTTCTTGATTTGGTAGTCTCAAATAAAAAGTGTAATTTTGCACCCAATAATTCGACTAATAATAATTAAACTAAGAAGATCAAGAAATGAAGAAGAAATTATCAACCGTTCTCTTGGCGTTGGCTGCCTTCATGCCAATGACCGCACAGAATCTTGTAAAGGGAGATTATGGCTATCTCTACTGTCACATGAGTGATAAGGGTGAATGGACAGCCTATGCTGTTTCTCGTGATGGCTACAACTATCAGGATATCAACGAGGGTAAACCTATCTTCGACCCAGAGGAGCATGCCCGTATCGAAGGCGGTACCCGCGATGCTTACATCACCCGTACCCATGACGGCAAAGGCTATATTATGGTTACTACTGATATGTGCGTTCGTAAGAGCCACAAATGGGACAATTATGGCATTGACCTCCTGAAGAGTAAGGACCTGATTCATTGGACCAGCGTTACCTTCGATTATCGTAAGGGTATGCAGAACTTCTGCGATGCTGCCACTGCTCAGTCTCCTTATAAAGACTGGAGTACTATCAACCGTGTCTGGGCACCTCAGATTTTTTGGGATTCTGATTATCGCTGGGAAAATGGTGAGAAGGGTGGATACATGATTTACTATTCTATGCTCAACCGTGCAGAGGAAAAGTACGACCGCATGTACTACAGCTATGCTGATAAGACTTTCACCAAGATTACCACTCCAAAGTTGCTCTTCGACTGGGGATATGCTACCATCGATGCTGATATCAACTATCTCAAGAGCGATGGTCTCTTCCACATGCTTATCAAGAAAGAGGGAGGAAAGCCGGGTATTTATACCGCTACAAGCGAGTATTTGAATCATGGTTGGGGTGAGCCTGTAGAGAATGATTATGTCAGCTTCGAGGGCCGCAAGAATTGCGAGGGCAGCTCTGCCTTCCAGTTGATGGGTGATGATACCTGGCGAGTGGCTTATATCCAGTATAGCGACAACCCTAAGCACTATCGCATCTGTAAGGCTGATAAGTATCTCCGCAATTTCTCTGACCCTGTGGATATCAAGGGAGTTACGTCTCCTCAGCATGGCAGTTTCATGAGAATTACCAAAAACGAGTACAAAATGCTCCAGAAATGGGATAAGGAGTTAAAAAATAAAGCAAAATAGGCGATTTTTTCAAAAAAATGTCGTACCTTTGCCACATTATATCAATTGTATAGAAGTTCTGGGTGACTAGAGAAAGTAAAACTATATTATTTATGAAAAAGCGTTTTGGATTTATCGTGGTAGCTTTATTGGCTGCTTCCTGTGCTTTTGCACAGACGATAGAGCCTTCTGGTGATAAGGGAGATAAGAACATTCTCAATCATCTGGATGGTTCTGTCACTTTGGGAACCACTGGCGTGGGTGTAGATTTGGCAATGCCTATTGGTAAAATGGTGCAGGTGCGCACCGGTTTCAACTTCTTTCCGCATTATAAGCAAACCATGCACTTCGGGGTGCAGGTGGGTGATGATACCGATCCTACGGTACAGGATGAGAAGTTTAACAAACTCTCTCAGACCTTGAATGAGATGTTCGCATTTGAGGTAGACCGTAATGTGGATATGAAAGGTAAGCCTACGATGAAGAATTTCAAGCTGTTGGTGGATGTCTTTCCTTTCCGCAACAAGCATTGGCATGTAACCACCGGTTTCTATTGGGGACCATCTACAGTAGCCAAGGCTGAAAATGCAGCTTATGATGCTACCTCTTTGGTGAGTGTTGCTATCTATAATAATCTTTATAACCGTGTAAAGGAATCGTGGGAAAGTCAGATTAGCGATGATCCGAATGTGATTCCTATACCTTGTATCTCTATCGGCGGTAATAAAATTTATGCTGATGAGTCTCTCTACAATAAGTTTATGGATTATGGTAGAATGGGTGTTCATGTCGGTGATTATCCTGATGGAACTCCTTACCGTATGGAGCCGGATGCCAACAATATGGTTTCCTGCAAGATTAAGGTGAACAATTTCCGCCCTTACTTAGGTTTCGGTTATGGTGGTAAGTTGTCGAATCGTAGCGACCGTAATTGGATTTCGTTTGATTGCGGTGCCATGTTCTGGGGTGGAACTCCCCGTATCATTACTCACGATGGGGTAGACCTGGCTAAAGATGTGAAGAATATCTCTGGAAAAGTGGGCGATTATGTAAGTCTTTTCAAAGCAGTAAAAGTTTATCCTGTCTTGGAATTGCGTTTAACTCACCGTATTTTCTAATCAGGAAAAAGAGTTTTTTATAAAGAAAAAGAAGATGTGTAATACGTCTTAATAATAGTTGGCGCATAACAGCTGTCCACCGCATGCACATCAGCTGTTGTGCATGCGCATATCAGCTGTTATGCAAGCGCACAACAGCTGTTGTGCGACCGAAGATACTAACTGTTTCTAAAACATATCCTATCTTTTCCAACAAGATATCCTATATATTCCAACAAAAAGAGGGTGAATCATTAACTTATGACTCACCCTCTTTGTTTAATTGATAGATTAATCCCTTATTTTACCACATATTTCTTGTTCTTAAAAATGTAGATGCCTTCAGGAAGACCTTCTACAGATGTGGCGTTCTCTTTTACAATCTTACCTTCCATATTATATACGTTGGCTGGCTTGTTGTCATTACCCAAAGTAATGTTGCTGATACCTGTTGTTTCTTTGACGAGCTTCAAACTCTTAGGGCAATTGGCTGATACTGGCAGATAAGCTGTATTGTGAGGAATAGCCTTGATGTATGGATATTTATAAGGTCTGGACGCCCCTTCTTTTATCATAACCGTATATGCATTTGCCTCATCATTGTTGAATACCAATGAACCATTCTCATCAATACTCAGAAGACGCATGGTGGTTGGCTCAAACTTTGTACTGGTGAAATGAGCAGACATTCTGAGTCCCACACAGAAGTAAACACCTTTCAGGATATTACCCTTGACGGCTGTTGGATTTGTCAATTCTGGCTTTAATTTGTTCTCTGCTGGATTTTTTGATCCACATTCAATGATAACTGGGGTGCTGGCAGGAATGATACCTGTAAGTTCCTTATAGGTGGCGGTTCCTTCCTTCTCATCAATGCTGCTGATATAGTATACTTTCATATTAGGCGATGCTACGCTGAATGGGAAGCCGGCATAATAGGAAGCATAATACTTACCGTTGGCTGACATCGTTGGCTTTACACCGAGATAGTTGTCTTCACAATCTACAGCCGTAATTTTCCAGTTTAATGTTTCGGGGGTATTATTGTCTACATAGCCGGTATCTCTGCCGAGCGTATATTCATAGTTGTCGCTTAGATAAACGGTACCACCGCTTTTGGATTGCCAGGCACGATATACGTTTGCGTCCTTATAATACTTGAGACGGATATAATAGTTTACCATGTCGTATAAACTGGAACCCTGATTTTTGATGTTATATTGGTCACCGCCTTTGTTGTCAATATAGAAAATAGTACCAGGATCTGTTGAAACATCATCCCATTTCTTCTTGGTTAAGAGGGCTTTGCATTCTACGGTTGTTGTTTGCATACTGATACCTGTTGTCTCTGTGGTTGTAAGCGACATGTACCTTTCTGTTGTTGCATTTTGGATTCGATAATAGCCGTTTCCTTTAACCTGAGCATGCATTGTACCGATTGAAATACAAGCCAAGAGTAATAAAAGTGTAATCTTTTTCATTATGTCTGGTATAAATATAAAAATAACCGATTCTCATGCATTATCACAATAAATAAGTATGAAAACCGGTTATCTTTTATTAATATTGATGTGTTGTCTATTTCTTATATTTCAAATTACTTTGCAATACAGATTGTTACACGGTTCATGGCATTCTTTTCGAATGGCTGAACGCGTGAACCCATAGACTTCTTGATCATGCGGTTCTTAGCAACACCCTTAGCTGCAAGTGTGTTGTAAACAGTCTGAGCACGGCGAGCTGCAATCTTATCGTTGATTGCTGCGCTACCTGTTCCCTTGTCTGCATAACCTGTCAAAGTAATCTTTGCGTCTGGGTTCTCCTGCATGTAAGTAACAATCTCAGAAATCTTGTTTCTCTGAGACTTTGCGATGGTAGAGTTGCCGATTGTGAAGAAAATATCACGACGGAAGTTCTCTTCTGCAACCTCCTTAACCTCTTCCTTAACAGGAGCAACAACTGGCTTCTCGATGATGCGCTCGATAATCTTCTCTACTGGCTTTGGAGCAGGAACTACCTTAGTAGTATAGGTCTTGCCGAGAGCAATCTTAGCACCTACCAATGCGTTGAAGTACCAGTCTGGGTTGCCTGCCTTCTTTGAGTTGTAATGGTCGCTCAAAGTGTTTGCAGAAACCTCAAGACCCAAGCTTACGCGGTCGCTGACACGGAAGTCAACATTAGCTCCTAAGCGTGCTGCAAAGAAAGCCTTAGAGCCCTTGCCGTCTGTTTTCTTCCAGAGATACTCCAATGGATTCTCAGAACTGTTCTTGTAGTTGCCCATGATACCAGCCTTTGCTGTAGCAGCTTCCTCGTTGCTCCAAGCAATGTTGGCACCGATACCACCGAATACACCTACGCTAACTACGCGCTCTGGATTGTACTCGCAGAAAAGGTTGGTCAGGTTGAAGGTAGCGTCAACCATAGGAGCTACATAGTTCCACTTCCACTTGTAGGTAGTGTTCTGAACCTTCTGACCAGCCTTGCTCTGCCATGCGTTGAATGAAAGGCGGGCACCTACAACCTTATTGAAGTTGTACCCCAAGCCTACCTGTGCATTAGGTGAAATTAAATCGCTGAAACCAATTTCACCCAAAGTGTACTGGCTACCTACCTGAGCCTGTACATACCAATGTGGGTTGAAGACGTTTACCGTCTTGTCTGCTTCCTGGGCAGAAGCAGTAACACACCCCATTGCCAAGATACCTGATAATATGATACTATTAAATTTCATGTCTGAATATGTTTTAAAATTGTTTTAAGAATGATATGGGCGGCTCTTGCCCTACGGAAAGAGCCACTCACTATGATATCCTTATTTTATTTTACAACCTTGATGTAGAATGTCTTTTTAGCTTTTCCACCAGTGTAGTCTACTGCATCGTAAGTGATGGTGTAAACACCTTCCTTAGTTGCGGTGAAACCAGCCTTGTGGATGTTACCGCTGATTACCTTACCAATGTTCTCACCAGTTACGGTAGCACCATCAGGATCCTTAACGGTGATGTACTTCTTATAGGCAGGAGCGATATACTCCAATGTATAAGAGGTAGGCAACAGGAGTACGTTAGCCTTGCCGTTGGTCATCTTCACGTATGTTGCACCAGAATCGATAGTAGGGAGCTTAACCCAGTTGTTACCGTCTGTAGCGAACATCGTTGGCTGCAAGAACTTGTTGGCATTATCCAAATAGTAGTTGCACTTGTGGATGAAGTTGTTTACACGGTTGATGAAGTTACCATCAATGTTAGATACGAAACCATTTACCTTGTTTGCCAAGTCTGTTACGGTACCGAGCATGTTGCCAACCTGACTGTTGATCTGGTCGATCATATCGTTAAACTGAGCCATGCTTACAGTCACAGTTACAACCTCAGTCCTGTTATTGTAACTGATTGCACCAGCATTAAATGTAATACCATTTACTTTGACATCTACACCTTTCAAATCATTAACGTCGTTCTTGATGTCATTACCATGTTCATCTTTTGTCCAAACAATGGCACCTGTGGCTGTAATATCAACCTTTTTGCCATCTATAGTCATTGTAGAAGCATCAGGAACTTCAATCTCAATTTCCTGTGTCATATCATCAATATGACCGAGGTTAGACCACTTTAAGTTGTCTGTCTTGATATAAAGACCCTTGCTTTCCAAAGTTGGGATATCCTTGATGTCATAGTTGATACCACCGCTCAAGAATTTGTAAGACAATGGCTTGATGACTGTAGCTGCAAAGTCCTTATCTGCAATGGTAACATTCAGAGATTTATTTGTACCATCAGTAAGTTCCTGCTCCAATGCCAAGTGATACTCTGTAAGACGGTTGTTGAATGTCTTGTAAAGAGTATTGGCAATCTCTGTAAGGTTGAGATTATTGCTACGATCCTTGAGCTTGTTCTGGATATTCTCAGCTACACCCTTAAGAGACTCAACATCTGATGAAGTCCAATTCTTTACCTCATCCAATCTCTTTGGATCAATACTTACCTTCAAGAGGTAGTAGTTTGGAGTAGTGCTCTCTTCACCTGCACGAGTATAACCATAATGCTCTACCTTGTCATTCTTTGTCGCTGTGGCGATGAATGGAGTAACATTGCCCTGGCTGTCAACAATCTTGAATGTCAGTCCAGAGAAGTCTTTGTTTGCAGGATTGATGTATACGCCGATAGAACCAGCATTGTCTTTCGCATCATCCAATAACAAATCGTCTGCGCTGATATCCTCATTGCCGATAGTTGCATTGTCTTCTGCATAGCCATAGTAAGCACCCAAGAAACGAGCCTCGGTACCCATCATATCCTTATAAGAACCCAAGATAGGGCTATAGAAGCGATTTACTACAATACCTGTAACCTCATTAGCCATTGCATTGAACAGACTGTTCAACTGGGTTGTCAATTTTTTCTCCAAAGCAGAAATCTGATCCTCCAATGCAGTGCTAGCATTCGCGATGGCATTATCAACATTATCCTTTGTATAGTAATTGTTGGTGAGGTATGATTTCTCTACATAGTTAGCAAAAGTATTTCTAAGATTCTCAATATCAGTCTTATTGCTTTCAACAACAGCATTGTTTGCTTCAACTTTCTCCTTTAATTGTTCAAAAGTTGTCTGGTCAACCTTACCATCCAGTGTTGTGTTGATTCTATCTAATTCTGTATCAAGATCAGACTTACCCTGCTCAATAGCTTCAATACGTCTGCGGTCTTCCTCTTGCTTAAGCTTGAGAGCTTCGTAATTATTGTTCAATGTTGTTAAATCGCAAGTGCAAGACTTGAAGCTTGCGAATTGGTCCTTGAGGATTTGAACTTCTCTGTCGAGACCTTCAACCTTGCTAGATAAATCTAACAGGCTAGAGAGCTTACTTTCAAGAGTTTCAACTCTTCCAGTAAGATCTCCAATCTTGCTCTCGTTTGTCTGAGCAAGACGCAAAGCCTCATCTGCTGTGCTCTTGATTTCTGTAGCCTTGTCGATGATTAAGGTTTTTAAAACCTGATCAGCATCTTTTCTGTCTGTAGTTTCTTTAGTCAGCTTGTCGGCCAAATCAGAAATCTGCTTAGCCTGATTTGCTATAACCTCCGCAACCTTACCATTGGAATCGTAAAGTGCATCGCTTTCAGTATCTTTACAAGATACGAAAGTACTCGCTCCACCCACTAAGAGGGCAGAGAAGAGCATAATACTAGTTACTTGTCTTTTCATTTTTTATTAAAAATTTAATTAAACTTATGTTGTCTAACTCTAAATATGTCGTTCATGACCCTCTTATACAATAGCATTTAGTTGCTTTGTTGTTTTAGGTCACGCTTTGACATTTCATTCTTAGCTCGTTATTTTTTCTTATTAAATTGTATATATACCGCTGCAAAGTTATAGTTTTTTTTTCAATTGGAAAAATTTTCAAGCACTTAATTGCGGAAAATGTGCTATTTTTTATATTTTTTAAGCATTCAAGCCGCCCATGTCTGCTATTTTATGGCGAGTTGCCTGTTAATTAGGTAAAATTATGTTTTAGAATAGTTGATTTAGTTCAATTCGTATCCTGGCATCATTTAAATCAATTTGTCTATATACCTATTATAAAAATATACGTGTTAAAGTATAGGTGTATAATGAAGTTATTCTTGGTGGCTTCATTCCCCTTTTCAAATACGGTGTGTACAAGCACATGTTGTGCGTAATATAAAAAGAGGTGTAATACGGATAAGGAATGTTTTAAGTGTTTACGAGTGTTAAAATATATCTGTTTATCGAACTTTTTTGCCGAAGAATTTGGTGGAATGGAAAATAGTTAGTACTTTTGCACTCGCTTTTGAGAAATACGGTTTCTCTTAGCAAT
>ERZ780198.3165-NODE-3165-length-11480-cov-34.471335_pt1 | contig 11480 bp, 7 predicted proteins | sample MGYA00510979_ERZ780198 | MGnify/ENA primary metagenome ERZ780198 (study PRJEB29588, sample SAMEA2158039) | human gut metagenome | biome: human gut; feature: human-associated habitat; material: faeces | place: Denmark | collected 2008/2010 ...
TGTATTATCGAGCATTTTGGCAACGCAGATGCCGTGCCGCAGCCGCCGGAGCGGTACTTAAGCCGTCAGGCGGGAATTGTGCGGTGTTGCCTTATCTCCACTTTCCCCCGATACAACAGCCAGCCGCCCCACCGTGGAACATTCCCACAGGCAGGGCGGCTGGCTGCTTTTATTTTTGTTTGTTTATGGGTTCAGTGCGCGGTGGATCAACACGCGCAGGTTTTGTATGGGCGTTAGCGCGTCCGGGTGCTTGGAAACATAGCACAGCCCTATCAGCCCACCCGCCGCAGCGGAAAGCAGAGCCAGATCACAGTAATCATCCGGCAGGGCGGGGTTGATCTCCCCTTTTTGCCGCAGGGCTGCCATGGTTCTGTGCAGCACCCCACGCAGGGCTTGCACACACTCGTCCATACCGCGGAGGTTCTCCCGTGCGCCAATACTGGAAGCGATCACCTGATAGGTTCCCATCCGGTTGCCGGAAAGATCCTGCAGGTAGGCCATCACGGCGTCCTCCAGCTCTTGCAGGGTGGTGCATGGCTCCATCAATACGGCAATGCGGGCAATCTCGGTATCAAAGCAGTACAGGGCCATTCCCTGCAGGATCTCATCCTTGGAGGCAAAGTATTCATACACGGTGCCCTTGCCGATTCCGGCTTCGTCCGCGATCTGCTGCACCTTCATGGCGGCGGGGTTTACCCCCTTGGCAATCAGGCGCAAGGCGGCTTCGTACAGGGCGGTTTCGCGTTCTTTGCGGATATCTGGTGTCATTGTGGCGTCCCCTCCCCGTTTTCGGTATCGGGTTTACCGGGCAGCTTTAAGCGGCGGTGCTCGGCGGTATCCGGTGTTTCGGGTTCCGGCTGGTTCTTGCCCTCTGCTGCGCGGCGGGCGGCAAATTCTGCGGCAAACTCGGCCGCATCATCGGGCAGGTCATCCATGCCGTCATCGCCCACATCAATGTTGACCGGCGGCTTGCGGTAGAAGAGGTCATACATCACCGGCACAATAAACAGGGTCATCAGCGTTGCATAGGAAAGGCCGCCCACAATAACAATGGCCATGCCTTTGCCCATCTCGCTGCCGGCATCCTTGCTGAAGATCATCGTTACCATGGCAAGCACGGTGGTCAGGGTCGTCATCAGGATGGGGCGCATACGGGTGCGGCCGGTTGCCACCAGGGCATCGGTGCGCTCCAGCCCGCCAATGCGCAGCTGGTTGGCGTAATCCACAAACACAATGCCGTTGTTGACCACCACGCCCATCAGCACAAGGAAGCCCATGAGCGAAATGACCGAAAGCTGTTCGCCGCCAATCATCAGGCCGATCATGCCGCCGGTAAAGGCCAGCGGAATGGTGAACAGCACAATGAAGGGGGAAAGCAGGCTTTGGAACTGCGCCACCATGACAAAATAGACAAACAACAGTGCCAGGGCCATCATTTTGGCCATCTGCTGGATCATCTCGGTCACCTGGGTGGTTTCACCGGCAATTTCAGCGGTGCAGCCATCTGGCAGGTCCAGTGCTTCCAGCTGGGGGCTCAGATCACGGGAGATCAGGGAGGTGTTGTAGCCTTCGGCGGTATCGCTGGTCACGCTGATCTTGCGGGAGCCGTTTTCGCGCGCAATGGTCGCATAGGCGTTGCCGTTGGTGCGGGAGGCAAACTCGCCCAGGGTATGGGTCTCGTTCACGGTGTTGCCGTCATCGTCGGTGGTCGTTGTGATGAACTCCATCTGGAACAGATCGTCCAGGTTCGGGGTATCGGTCTTATCCACAATCGTCACATCATAGGTATCGCGGCCCACTTTCAGGGTGGTTGCGGTGGTATCGGTGCTGAGCTTTGCGGCGATCTGCTGGTACACCTGCGCCACCGTCAGGCCAAGGCGCATGGCTTTGTCCTTATCAATGACGATATGCACCTCCTCGTCGCCGGTTTCCTGCCCGTTGGAGACATTCTCGATGCCGTCCACGTTGTTCAGCAGGTCCATCACCTGCTGGCTGGCGGTGGTCAGGCTGTCCAGGTTCTGGCCGTAGATGTCCACCTCCACGCCGCTGCCGGACAATGCGCTCATATCCATGCTGCTGGCGCTGATGTCCACTTCGCAGTTCAGGTCAGCGGTGTCATCGGCGATCTGCTGCTGGATGGCCTTGCTGTTGCTGGCGCCCTCGTCAGTCAGCAGAACATAATACGTAAAGCTGGTGTTGTCCGTGGTGCCCTCAGTGCCGGTCATCATCAGCATGCTGCTGGTGCTGTCGCTGCCGCCGGACATGGCGCCCACCGTTTCCACGCCGTCAATGTTGGTAATGGCGTCCATCACGGCGTCTGCGGTGGCAAAGGCATCCTCTTTTTCGGTATCCGCAGGCACCGTTACCGTAATCGAAAGCTGGTTGGAGCCCATATCCGGGATGAGCATCACGCCCATGGTGGCAATGCGCCAGACCGATACGGCCAGCAGCACGATCGCCAGTGTGAGCGGGATGGCCTTGCGCTTTAAGCAGAAGCGCAAGAGCTTTTCGTACCCGTTCAGGAAACGGTCGAACCAGGGGTGCTTGATCTCTTTTTGCTTGCGCAGTACGGTGGAACCGGCGCAGGGCACCACGGTAAGGGCCACAATGAGGGATGCCAGCAGGCTGAACGTGATGGTCCATGCCATATCGGAAAGCAGCTCCAGCACCATGCCGGTGGTAAACACCATGGGCAGGAACACGCAGACCGTGGTCAGGGTGGAGGACACGATGGCCCCCGCCACCTGGCGTGCGCCCTGCACCGCAGCACGCGGGGCCGGAATGCCGCGCCCGCGCAGGCGGTAAATATTTTCGATGACAACGACCGAGTTATCCACCAGCATGCCAACGCCCAACCCCAAGCCGGACAGGCTGAGAATGTTCAGGGTAATGCCACTGAAATACATCATGACAATGGCAAACAGCACACTGAGCGGCATGCTGATGGCCACCACCAGCGTGGGGCGGATATCCTTTAAGAACAGAGCCAGCACGATGATGGCCAGCACAGCGCCTTCGATCAGGTTGGACATGACGCTGTTCACAATCAGCTTGATGTAATCGCCCTGATCCATGATGGTGGTCAGGTGCAGGCCGTCGTTTTCTGCCATCAGTTCTTTCATAGCAGCGGTGCTTGCGTTGGAGACAGACGAGGTGGAAGCCGTGGAGCTTTTATAGATTGAAAGCAGCACGGCGCGGTTTTTGCCCACCTTGGCGTAGCTGTCGTCCGCGTTATCGGTCAGCTCAATGTCCGCCACATCGGAAAGCCGCACATCGCCGATGCCGTCAATGCTGCACAGGACCATACTTTTCAGCTCATCCACATTGTCAAACGCATCGCCGATTTTTAAGATGTACTGGTTATCGTCCCCTTCCCCGCCGTCAATGTAACCGGCGGGCATAGAGAAGTTCTGCGCGGCGATCAGCTGCTTTAAGGTGTTCATGTTCAGCAGCTGGTCCAGATTGGCGCTTTTCAGCGCTTCCTCGCGGGCCGATTCATACTCTTCGCGGGCGGAGTCCAGCTGGGTCTGGCCCGCTTCCAGCTGGGTGCGGCCGCTGCTGATCTGGAACTCGCCCAAACTGAGCTGGGCTTCGGTGCCGCTGAGCAGCAGCTGCACGGCCATATCGGCCAGTTGGGGGTCTGTCGGGTTGGCAGAAAGGCTTTCCAGCATCGATTGCAGCTTGCCGCGCTGATCGTTCAAATTGGCCAGCATGGCTTCGGCTTTGTCGATCTGGGTGTTCAGGGTGGTAATCGTCTGCTGTAGGGTTTGGCGCAGTTCCTCGGTGCTCTCGTTCAGGCTGGCTTCGGTTTCCTGCCGGGCTTTCAGCAGCACCGTTGCGTTCCGCAAGGCCGTCTGGGTGGTGGAAAGGGTGCTTTCATCACTCTTGTAACCATCCAGGGCTGCGCGCTGGCTGGTGGCAGTGTCCAGCTGGGTCTGTAAAGCCGCCTGTTCAGCTTTTTTGCTTTCGATTTCCGCGCGGATGGCATCCTGCTCTTCCGGGGCGGCGGTATCCAGCTGCTGTTCCAGCTGAACGATCTCGTTATCCTTCTGCTGCACCTGCACGGTCAGCGTCAGGATCTGGGCGTCCAGCGCGGCGCAGGCATCGCTGACGCTCTGCCCGCCGGTCAGGGCGGCAGCTTCGGTCTCAATGGCCTGCTGGGCGCGCTCGATGGAAGCCAGCATCGCGGCCATCTTGGTCAGGTCGCTCTTGGCTTCCTCCAAATTAGCGGGCATGGCATTTGCATCGTACTGGGGGTCATATTTTGCCAGAATCTCTTTGCAGGAAGCAAACAGTGCATCATCGATCGGCAGCGTCACTTCCGGCAGGCTGCTGGGGTCCACTTTCAGCTGGTTCAGCTTGCTCTGGGCGGTGTCCAGCTGGGTTTTCAGCCCCGCAATCTGCTCTTCCAGCTTGGGGATCTCCTCGTTCAGCTGGTCGATGGCATCCCGCAGCTGCTGGGTCAGGCTCTGCTTTTGGGTATTCAGCTGGGCTTTGCCGGAATCCAGCTGGCTCTGGGCACTGTCCAGCTCCGCCAGGCCGTCCTTGATTTTGGCCTCGTTTTCGTCCAGCTGCTTTTTGGCTTCGGCCAGGCGGTCGCTCACCTTGACCAGCAGTTTGTCATTCACCTCATCAATTTTGTCCTGGTCCAGCGTGATCTGCACTGATTTTTTGACAAGGCCGGTGGTGGAAACGCTGGCCACGCCGTCCACGCGCTCCAGCTGGGGTACGATCGTATCCTCCACATAGTCGGAAAGCTCGTAGATGTCCATCCCCTCATAGTCCACCGCAACATACTGGGTGGCCATCATATCGGGGCTCATCTCCATCAGCGTGGGGGTGCTGGCCATATCGGGCAGACTGTCCGAAAGCTGGTTCACGGCGGTGCTGGCCTTGACCATGGCGCTGTCCATGTCGGTGTCGTCCTGGTATTCCAGAATGACAAGGCTGTAGTTTTCGTTGCTCTGGCTGGTCACGTTCTTTACACCATTCAGGGTGGAAAGGCTGTTTTCCAGCGGCTGGGTCACATCGCTTTCCACCTGTTCCGGGCTGGCACCGGGGTAGGTGGTAATGACCAGCAGGTAGGGCAGGTTCATATTGGGCAGCAGGTCTGTCTGCATGCCGGTCAGGCTTACAAAGCCCAGCACCATCACCAATATGACCACCACAAGTACGGTAAATGGCTTTTTAACACTGTATTTTGGCATTTGTTTGTTCCCTTTGCCCGCACTTTGGGCGGGCCTATGTTGGCGGATGTGACCGACCGGCCGGGTTCAGGCTGCCCCAAAAGGAAGGAGCGCCGAAGCGCAGCGCAGCCGCCGTGTGGCGCCCCTTTTTAGGGGGAAACGGAGCTTTTTTAGCACACTTGACCGACCAGTCGGTCGGTTTTTCGCTGTTATTATAGCACCGCGGAAAATCATTGTAAAGAGGAGATAAAGATTCCGTCCGTGCGGTACAGTTTGCCGCAAAAGCGGCAAAAATCGCCGCCAGCCTTGCTTTTTCGGCCCCAATCATGTAAACTGTTCATCATAAGTTTACAGTTATACGGTGCAGCTGAAAAGACGAACATTCAGTCGGTTTCCTTGTTTTCCGCTGCACCCTGGGTAAGGAAGGGCGTTTTGCATGGGGATCGTTGTCATCGGCGCAGTTTTTGTTGATATCAAGGGGTACCCCCTTGCGACCTATATTCCGGGCGGGCGCAACGCCGGGCGGGTAGAACAAGTACACGGCGGTGTGTGCCGCAATGTGGCGGAGGATATCGCCAACGTGGAGCTGCGCCCCACCTTTGTAAGCCTGGTGGATGACACTGGCACAGGGCAGGATGTTATTGATAAACTGGCGCGCCACAAGGTGAACACCCGCTATATCCAGCGCGTGCCGGACGGCATGGGCACCTGGCTGGCTGTGTTCAACAATGAGGGCGATGTGGTGGCCGCCATCTCCAAGCGGCCGGACACCAATCCCCTGACCGACCTGCTGGCCGAAAAAGGCGATGAAATTTTTAAGGACTGCGATGGCATTGCCATTGAACTTGATCTGGAAAAAGACACTGTAAAGCAGGTCTTGTATTTTGCACAGAAATACCACAAAAAGGTATATGCCGCGGTTTCCAACATGAGCATTGCCATGGAGCGGCGTGACTTTTTGCAGCAAATCGACTGTTTTGTCTGCAACCAGCAGGAAGCGGGGATCCTCTTTTCTGACGAATACGACCATATGGGGCCGGAGGAAATGTGCCGCACGCTGGCCGCTAATGTAGGCAGCGCCCGCATCCCCTGCATGGTTGTTACCATGGGGGACAAAGGCGCGGTGTACGCCTGCGCGGATGGCGAAAGTGGCATTGTACCCGCCAAAAAGGTAAACGTGATCGATACCACCGGTGCAGGCGATGCGTTCTTTGCCGGTACGGTCATTGGCCGCGCTTATGGCAAAACGATGGCGGAAGCCTGCGGCATTGGCAGCCGGCTGGCGGCTTCGGTCATCTGCACCGCCGAAAATGTCTGCCCGCGGTTCCGCCCGCAGGAGTTCGGGCTGGATGTTCCGGTTGTGGATTGAGCGCCGTTTCAGCAGGCCGGTTACAGCCGCCGGAGCGGTGCTTAAGCCGCAAGGCGGGAATTGTGCGGTGTTGCCCAAAGAATAAACAAGCCCCCGGCAAGTTTACAGCGTATGAACCGTGCTCCGCTGCCTGCCGGGGGCTTGCTTCATTCTATATCCCTGTTAAAATGTCAGCCGCATCTGGTTCCACGCCACATTGCCGTGGGTGGATTGGGAAACACCCTCGTTAACAAAGCCAAATTTGGCGTAATAGTGTACTAGTTTGTCTTTACAGGTCAGTACCAGACCCTTGCGGCCCTGCTGGCGGGCATCGGCAATGGCGCGGTTCAGCAGCTGGGCTGCCAGACCGTGTTTGCGGTACTCTGGCCGGGTCACCACGCCAAAAATCATCTGCCATGCGCCGGTTTCGCTGTGCAGAGCGGCATTTTCGTATAGATCATCGGTCAGATCGAGCTGGTCTGTCACCATGCCGTCCACAAAAGAAATCAGCGTTTCACCGTCAAACATCAGCCAAAAGTGTCCAGCATAAGCCTGCAGACGGTCCCTGAACTGCTGTTCCGGCGCGGCTTCCGCTGCGGGGAAGCAGAGGGCCTCCACCTCCGCCAGCGCGGCGGCATCGGCGGGGACTGCGGTGCGTATCAACATAAAAAACATCCACCTTTCGGGGAAAAATCGGGGGGGCGTTCCTGTGCCCCGTTCCGCCGGTCAATCCGGCCGGGCGCAAACGGCACGGCCCTTTGCTGTAAGCCATTATCCCATATCCCCGTCCAAATTGCAAGCGGGGTTTGACAGGCGTGTGCGGGAGCGGTATCCTTAAGGCAACACCGCACAATTCCCGCCTTGCGGCTTAAGCACCGCTCCGGCAGCTGCGGCACGGCATCTGCGTTGCCAAAATGCTCGATAATGTCGGGTTGCGGTACCCGCATCGTGCTTCGGGGGCAAAAGCCCCTCGCACTCTGCGACCGCTGCCCCTGCTTCGGTTCGCTGTTTCCGCCACTGGCGGCGCTCACCTTTGCAGCATCCAGTATTATCTGCGCTTTTGGCTTAGCAGCTGCCGTGCCTCGCTCGCCGTATCGGCACTTAGAATTATGCGGTATTGCCTTAAAGTGTAACGGATGACCGCCCCTGTAGGCAAAGGAGTGTATTGTATTATGACCTGCCGTGTTCTGCGTATTGATGAACAGTTGTATGGCTGTGAGGAGCTGCCTGCCGGGCAGCCGGTGCTGTGTGATGTTCTGCTGGCCGATGCCGCCGGTACCCAGCGGGTGCTTCCCTACCCCGATGAAGCCCTGACAGCCCAGAACATCCAGGAGGGCGATACCGTTGCCCTGCTGCCGGACGGCACGCTGAAAAAACTAAGGTGTATCTGACACCCTAGGGTAAGCCCGCACTTTGCAAAAGATTCACCGTAACTTTACATCGGTATGGTTGCAGCCCGCAGCCAAATGGCCTATGATTCTGCCGGAACAAACGGCAATTCAATGTTTTCCTCGTCCACAGGCGGGGTTTGGGTTGCGCTGGGGGGCGGGGTTTCTGTCGGTTCCTTCGTGTTGTCCGCCGGTTCGCCGTCACCATTTTCTGCGGGCGCGGCACTGGCGGTGGGCTGACCGGCGGCGTTCAGCACCGGTGTTTTTTTCGTTGCGGGCTTCTGGGTCGGCTTGGGGGCAGTTGTCTGCTGCGGGACAGTAGTTGCCGTGGGCTGCGGTTCAGCCGTCGCGGCGGGCTGCGGCGTGGGCTCTGCCGGGACGGCATCATTCGTTTCCGCCTGCCGGGTCGGCTCCGGGGTTGGCTGAGTACCTGCCTGCGGCCGGTGCAGTGCAAAGGCAGCGGCAAGCACCACGGCAGCCACCACAACGGCCAGGACTATTTTTTTCTTCATTGCTGTTTTCCTTTTTATATTTGGGGGCGTTGCGGCATCAGCCTGCCACGCTGTAACGCTGTGCGGCGGTGGTCAGGTCATCCAGCGCGCGGAGCAGGTTCAGCAGCGGCAGCTGGCTTTCATCCACCGCTGCCAGCGCGCGGACCATATCGCCATAGCTGAACACCCCATAGCGCAGGGTGCACAGGTTTGCCCCGTTTTGCCGCATGGCAACCACCGGCATGGCATCCGCGCGGCGGAACGCAATGGCCGGTGTAACGACATAATATACCTTTTTGCCGTCAAAGCGGGTGTTGGTATCCACGGGCTGCAATTCGGTTTCGGGCTCACCCGCGTTCCAGGCAAAAGTAAAAGTGCATTCCGCGCCGTCCGGCACCATAAAATAGTGGCGGATCTGGATAACGGGCTCCAGCAGCAGGCTGCTGCCGTAATAATCATCGGTCTGGGTGCCGCTGCTTTCAAACTGGTAGCTGCCCCAGTTGGCCGTGGAGTTTGGCTCCGCGGTGCCGGCTATCGCATCGGTCCGGTAGCCAAAGTACAGCTGCGCTTTGCCGCCATACACCAGCAGGGTGCCGGCCAGCTCCTTTGTCTGTTGGGGATAATCGTGTTCCAGCAGGTAGTTCAGGTAATCCTTTACGGTGTAAGTATAAACCGGGCCATATTTACCGTTTACCACCATCCGGGCTTCAATATCATCCGTCAGCTGTTTGGCGGCCACCTGGCAAGGGAAAGCGGTGCAGCTTTTGCCGTTTACTTCCACCTGCTTTGCATCTGCCACTGCCACCTGTGTTACGGTGGAATCCGGCAGGGTAAACTGCATGGCGGCATCCTGCGGGGTATCTTCCGGCAGGGTAACGTAAAAATAAATTGTGACTGTCTCCCCCAGGCTCAGGCTGTAGCCTTCCAGATGCTCGCCGGTCTGGGCGGTTTCCGGGGTGGCGGGATCCTGCGGCGGCGGAGTTGGCACGGCAGGGTCAGACCGGCCGGTTTCGGGGGTGCTCTGCGGCGGATCCGCCCAGGGGATATCCTCATCCGTTTCGCTCACCTGCGTCTGGATGCTGGCCGTATTTTCCTCTGCCAGCGCGGCGGCAGGCAGCGCGGCACACAGCACCACCGCCGCCAGCAAAACCAGCAGGCGCTGGGGCCAGCTTTTTTGTTTTGTATGGTTCAAACTCAAGGTGTTTCCTTCCTGTTTTTTGTTTTATCTTCTCTTTTTTATCCCGCTAAAGGCATCATCCCTGGTTTTTGGCCAGCAGCGCTGCCCCAATCACCCCGGCGCGGTAGCCGAGGGTGCAGGTGGTAATGCGGGTGTGCTTTTGGGCGTAAGCATTGCCAAAAACCATTGGTCCCACCGCGGCGCGCAGGGGAGCCAGCAGGTTTTCCCCCTGGTTGGCCACCCCGCCGGACAGACCGATCACTTCCGGGAAGAAGATGTTGATCATGTTGGCAACGCCCACCGCAAGGTAATGAATGTACTGTTCCACCACGGCTTTGCCTGCGACATCGCCCTGGGCGGCGGCATCAAAGGCGGTGCGGCCATTTACCCCGCCGCTTTGGGCGGCTATGCCATGCAGGGCGCTTTCGGGGTGGGCTGCCATGGCTTCTTTGGTCATGCGGATCAGGGCGGTGGCACTGGCCAGGCTTTCCAGGCAGCCGGGGCGGCCACAGGTGCAGCGCGGGGCATCCGGGGTGTCCAGAATGACCATGTGCCCCGGCTCCGCCGCTGCGCCGGTGTAACCGGTCAGCAGTTTGCCGCCCAGCACCACACCGCCGCCCACGCCGGTACCCAGCGTAATGATCACCGCGCTTTCGGCCCCTTTGGCGCAGCCCGCCAGTGCTTCGCCAAAAGCGGCGGCATTGGCATCATTGGCAAGAGCAACCGGCAGGCCGGTTTTGGCGCGCAGATAATCCCCCATGGCAAAATCATGCCAGCCCAGATTGTTGGAGTAGCGCACGAGGCCGCCATCCACCGTGCCGGGGCAGCCAACGCCAATGCCCGCTACCTGCTGGCCCTGTGCCAGCTGATTGCAGAGGGCTGCAATATCATCGCACACGGCCTCGGCCGGGCGCGGCAGTTTGGTGGGGGTGCTCGCTTCCTTTATAATAGCACCGTCTGCATCCACAAGCGCAGCTTTGATATTGGTTCCCCCAAGGTCCACACCCAGATAATACATAATTGCAGCCTCCTGTACATAACATTTTTTTCAGTGTAGCAGATTGCCCGCCCCGGCGCAAGAACTTGTAGACAAAAAAGCATCCAAAAGTAAACCCGGCACTACCCACTGCTCTTTGTCGGGTCGTGCCGGTTGGATTTTATTTTTTAGGCAATACCGCATAATTCTAAGTGCCGATACGGTGAGCGAGGTGCGGCAGATGCCAAGCCAAAAGCGCAGATAATACTTTGTGTATTATCGAGCATTTTGGCAACGCAGATGCCGTGCCGCAGCTGCCGGAGCGGTGCTTAAGCCGCAAGGCGGGAATTGTGCAGTGTTGCCTTTATTAGCGGCTGCTCATCCGTTCAGTTTGGCGTACTCTTCGTCGGTAACGGGCTCACACCATTCGTTGCTGCAATCTTCGCCGGGAACTTCCACAGCAATGTGGCTGAACCAGCTGTCGGCCTTGGCACCGTGCCAGTGCTTGACGTTGGCCGGGATGGTGATCACGGTGCCGGGGGGCAGGCTGACGGCGGGTTTGCCTTCTTCCTGGAATTGATAACGCCTTCTATATTTTCATATGAATACCACAGCAATAGTACAACAATAGCACAACACAAGCAGGATTTAAGGCAAAGAGCTGCAGGCAGTATGATGCGGGAATGATCAACCAGCAGGGTTCCGGCTGCTCCGGCGCGATGAGCGCATCGCGCCCTACAATCGGTCCAATGCCTTATCGCAGTATGTTAAGCATGTAGCCATCATATTTTTTCAAAATTCCTTATCGAAAAAACTGCCCGCACAACGGCTTATCATACCGTGTACGGGCAGTTGATTTATGGCAATACCGCATAATTCTAAGTGCCGATACGGCGAGCGAGGTGCGGCAGCTG
>ERZ780198.3167-NODE-3167-length-11475-cov-2.189842_pt1 | contig 11475 bp, 7 predicted proteins | sample MGYA00510979_ERZ780198 | MGnify/ENA primary metagenome ERZ780198 (study PRJEB29588, sample SAMEA2158039) | human gut metagenome | biome: human gut; feature: human-associated habitat; material: faeces | place: Denmark | collected 2008/2010 ...
CATCCGGAAAAAAGCAGTGATATCGGAATTCAGATATTAAAGAACTTTGTGGAATTATAGGGAGGACATCATTATGCATACAAAAAGAATCATTCCATGTCTGGATGTAAATAACGGAAGAGTTGTAAAGGGAACATCATTTGTTAATCTTAGAGATGCGGGAGATCCTATTGAAGTTGCGAAGAAATATGACGCAGACGGGGCTGACGAACTTGTATTCTTAGATATAACAGCAACATCTGATGACAGAAATACAACAGTAGATCTTGTAAGAAAGGTTGCTAAGGAAGTATTTATTCCATTTACAGTTGGTGGCGGAATCAGAACAATAGACGACTTTAAGGTATTGTTAAGAGAAGGTGCCGACAAAATTTCAGTTAACTCAGCTGCAATTCTTAATCCACAGCTTATCACTGATGCTGCAAAGAAGTTCGGTTCACAGTGTGTAGTTGTTGCCATTGATGCAAAGAAGAGAGAAGACGGCGGCTGGAACATTTACCGTTCAGGTGGAAGAATCGATACAGGCATTGATGCCGTACAGTGGGCAAAGGATGCTGAGCGTCTTGGTGCAGGTGAAATTCTTCTTACAAGTATGGATGAGGATGGCCAGAAAAAGGGTTATGATATCGCACTTACAAAGGCGATATCAGACAGCGTTTCAATTCCTGTAATTGCATCAGGTGGTGCGGGATGTATGGAAGACTTCCTTCATGCATTTAAGGAAGGTGGAGCAGATGCGGCTCTTGCAGCATCATTATTCCATTTTAATGAGATCAGCATTAAAGAATTAAAAGAGTATTTAAGAGAAAACGGAATATCAGTAAGATTATAAGTTTAAAGAAGGTTATATGTCAGAAGAATTAAATACATGGGGCGAGGCTCTTAAAGATGAGTTCGAAAAGCCATATTTTAAACAGCTTTATAATTTTGTGATGATGGAGTATCAGAAAGAAACTCCAATATATCCGCCTAAAAGCGATATTTTAAATGCATTAAGAAGTACTCCACTGGATAAAGTAAAAGTAGTGATACTGGGACAGGATCCGTATCACAATGCAGGACAGGCTCACGGTCTGTCATTCTCAGTTAATAAGGGAATTGCAATTCCTCCATCACTTCTTAATATCTATAAAGAGCTACGTGATGATCTTGGCTGCTACATTCCCAACAACGGAGATTTGACCAAATGGGCCAGACAAGGCGTTCTGCTTCTCAATACAATTCTTACTGTAAGAGCCCATCAGCCACTGTCTCACAAGGGAATCGGCTGGGAGACATTTACAGATTCAATTATTGAAATATTAAATAAATCGGACAGACCTATCTGCTTTATGCTATGGGGAGCATCTGCAAAAAGTAAAATGTCCATGCTTACCAATAAGAATCATCTGGTACTTACAGCTGCTCATCCAAGTCCTATGTCATCATACAGAGGCTTCTTTGGATGTAAGCATTTTTCAAAGGCAAATGAATTCCTTGTTGAGCATGGTGAAGAGCCAATTGACTGGCAGATAGAAAATATATAAATGCATTTTCCAATAGAAATAAGAAAACTGCATTTAAAAGTATTATGCAAAATAAAAGCATATATGAAAGTAAATATATACACTTAAATGGATTTTTCCAGGCTGGAAGTGGAAAGGGGGAACAATGAATATAACAGTTTATTGTGGATCAAATTTTGGTAATACACCTGTTTATCGTGAAATGGCAGAAAAGTTTGGTACATGGATAGGCGAAAACGGACATACATTAGTATACGGTGCATCAGGAAAAGGCCTTATGGGATCAGTATCTGACAATGTATTAAAGGCCGGCGGTAAGGTATATGGTGTATTTGCCGAAGTTTTATACAAGAGAGAGGGCTGCAGGGAGGATTTAACAGAAACTTTTATTGTTCCTTCTATCAGAGAGAGAAAAAAGAAAATGATGGAACTTGGTGATTTATTCATCGCATTTCCGGGTGGTCCTGGAACTATCGAAGAAATCTCAGAAGTAATCTCTCTTACAAGAATCGATGTTGTTAAGGAAAAGAGCATAATCTTTAACCTTAACGGTTTCTACGATTCATTAAAGATTCTCGCTGAAAAAATGATCGAAGAAGGCTTCGTAAAGGCAGAAGAAGTAGCAAACGTTAAATTCATAGATACATATGAAGAAATGACTGCATATATCGACAGTTTAAATAAAAAATAAAAAAAGACTGTATACGTGCATTTTTAGCACGGATACAGTCTTTTTTATTTTAATCAAGTTGATTTAGTTATTGTAACTTCACCTTACGCCTCATTAGAAACAGCATTTACGTTCTTTTCTTTCTCCAATGCCTGCTTCGCAGAAGTCAGCATAAGCTTAATTCTGTTAATCTGGTTAACCTGTGATGCACCCGGATCAAAGTCGATGGCAGTGATGTTAGCCTCAGGATAAGCTTCCTTTAATCCCTTGATAACACCCTTACCAACGATATGGTTAGGTAGACATCCAAATGGCTGACAGCATACGATATTTGCTACGCCACTCTTAATAAGCTCAACCATTTCACCTGTAAGGAGCCAACCTTCACCTGTCTGGTTACCAAGTGAAACAAATGGTGTAGCAAGAGCTGCTACCTCATCAATAGGCATTGGTGGCTCGAAATGCTTGCTCTCAGCAAGTGCCTTTACTGCAGTCTTATTAAAGAAATCAATAAACTTCTTAGCGAGAGTGTTGAAGAATGCAAAGAGTTTGGATGCTCCAAGGTTATCTTTTTTAAATATTGCATTTTTAACAATATAGTAAAGGAATCCGATAAGTCCCGGAACAACGGCCTCAGCACCTTCTGACTCTAGTAAGTCAACCATTTCCATATTTGCGGAAGGTAAATATTTAACAAGGATTTCACCTACAACACCGACTCTTGGTTTAACCTTATCAGTAATAGGGATGTTGTCAAAATCATTTACCATTGCACGGATTGTCTTCTTAAGGTCTTTAAGCTTGAGTTTCTTCTGACTTAACTGTTCAGTACAGATATCAACCCATTTCTTATGCATAGCATTAACACTGCCCGGAACTTTTTCATATGGTCTCATACGATAAACCATGTTCATAAAGAGGTCACCGTAAATGATTGCGGCAAATACCTTAATACCCATGTTGATATCGTAGATCATACCGCTGTTATGCTCGAACACTTGAGCACTGACTGCAATAAGGGGGATATGATCGTAACCTGCTTCAGCAATGGCTCTTCTGATAAATCCTACGTAGTTTGAAGCTCGGCATCCGCCACCTGTCTGAGTGATAAGAAGAGCAGTACGATTTAAGTCATATTTACCGGACAACAAGCTGTCCATAATCTGGCCGACAACGATCAGAGAAGGATAGCAAGCATCGTTGTTGACATATTTCAGTCCCATATCCACAGCCTGACGGTCATCGTTCTGCATGACAACGAGGTTGTAACCGGCTGCACGGAATGCAGATTCCAGGATGTTAAAGTGGATCGGAGACATCTGCGGGCAGAGGATTGTGTAGTCTTTTCGCATTTCTTCGGTAAATACAACACGGTCGAAATTGGAAGCGACGATCTCACGTGGCAGATTCTGTTCTCTGCGGATACGTAGGGCAGCAATCAAGGAACGTACACGGATACGGGCAGCTCCTAAATTGTTTACTTCATCAATCTTCAGACAGGTATAGATCTTGCCGGAGTTTGAAAGGATATCGTTGACACAGTCTGTAGTAACGGCATCCAGTCCGCATCCGAAAGAGTTCAGCTGGATCAGGTCAAGATCATCTCTTGTCTTGACAAAGTTGGCTGCGGCATACAGACGGCTGTGGTACATCCACTGATCCATAACGATCAGAGGGCGTTCCACTTGATGAAGGTGAGAAACGGAGTCCTCAGTCAGTACGGCAATACCATAGGAATTGATCAGTTCCGGGATACCGTGGTTGATCTCAGGGTCAACATGGTATGGACGTCCTGCTAATACAATACCGCGTTTGCCGGTTTTCTCCATATAAGCTAAGACTTCTTCACCTTTTTTCTGCATTTCCATGCGGACAACAGCAAGTTCTTTGTAACCTTCGGAAACAGCGTCACGGATCTCTGATTCCGGGATGGCAAATTCCGGTGCACCAAAGGTTTTTACAAGCTGGGAAGATAAAGTTTCTTCGCTGGTAAATGCCATGAATGGATTATAAAAACGTACCTTGCCGGAAGTGATATCTTCCACGTTATTTTTGATATTTTCCGCGTAGGAGGTTACGATCGGGCAGTTGTAATGGTTGTTGGAATCCGGAAATTCATTGCGCTCATAAGGTACACATGGGTAGAAAATAAAGTCTACATTCTGATGGATCAGCCAGGTCACATGTCCATGTGCAAGTTTTGCCGGATAACACTCGGATTCACTTGGAATTGAGTCAATGCCGAGCTCATAGATTTTTCTGGTGGACTGTGGTGACAGTACAACGGAAAATCCGAGTTTTTTGAAAAAAGTAGCCCAGAACGGGAAATTCTCGTACATATTTAAAACTCTTGGGATACCTACTGTTCCACGCAGGGCTTCTTCCGGCTTTAAGGAAGGGTAGTCGAATAAGCGTTTATTCTTGTATTCAAATAAGTTCGGAATATTTTCTTTGTTTTTTACGCCGCCGACACCGCGCTCACAGCGGTTTCCCGTGATATACTGGCGGTTTCCAGAGAAACGGTTGATCGTCAGCAGACAGTGGTTGGTACAACCCTGACATCTTGCAAGTTTGGTATCAAAAGTTAATGCATTGATCTCGTCGATGGAAAGCATCGTTGTTTCCGGCTCTTTGGCATCAAGTGTTCTGGCAGCTTTTGCTTCCTTTTCATGGAAACGCTCTTTTGCGATCAGGGCAGCTCCGAAAGCACCCATGATACCTGCAATGTCAGGTCTGACAGCTTCACAGCCTGCAATGATCTCAAAACTTCGAAGAACCGCATCATTATAAAAAGTACCGCCCTGTACTACGATCTTCTTACCAAGCTCACTGGCACTGGATACTTTAATTACTTTAAATAAGGCGTTTTTGATAACGGAGTAAGCAAGACCGGCAGAAATATCGGATACGGAAGCTCCTTCCTTCTGCGCCTGTTTTACTTTGGAATTCATAAATACCGTACAACGTGTACCAAGGTCGATCGGATGCTTCGCAAACAGTGCTTCGTGTGCAAAATCTTCCACGGAGTAGTTGAGGGATTTTGCAAAGGTCTCAATAAAGGAACCACAGCCGGAAGAGCATGCTTCGTTCAGCTGCACGCTGTCTACCGTACCGTTTTTGATCTTGATACATTTCATATCCTGACCGCCGATATCCAAAATGCAGTCGACATCAGGAGAGAAGAAGGCTGCTGCGTAATAATGTGCCACAGTTTCCACTTCGCCTTCATCCAGCAGAAAAGCCGCTTTCATCAGTGCTTCACCATAGCCTGTGGAGCAGGCATGCTTGATCACAGCCCTTTCCGGAAGCTGGGCATAAATATCCTTGATCGCGGTGATCGCTGTCTGCAGCGGGTTACCGTTGTTAGAGCTGTAGAAAGAATATAAAAGAGAGCCGTCTTCTCCGATCAGAGCCACCTTGGTTGTTGTGGAACCTGCATCAATACCGAGATAGCAGTTCCCCTGATAAGAAGATAGCGGAGCTGTATGTACTTTGTGCGAATTATGTCTGGTCGTGAACAGCTCATATTCTGTCCGGGATTCAAACAGTGGAGACAGACGTTCCACTTCAAAAGCAATTTTGATCTCCTGAGAGAGCTTATCGACCATTTCCTTCAAGGTAAACTGCGTCTTTAAATCTGCATTTAAGGCTGAACCGATTGCTGCAAACAGGTGAGAGTTCTCAGGCGAAACAATATGCTCTTCATCCAGCTTCAGCGTACGGATAAAACTTTCCTTCAGTTCTGATAAAAAGTGGAGCGGACCTCCGAGGAACGCAACATGACCACGGATCGGTTTACCGCATGCAAGACCGGAGATCGTCTGGTTGACAACCGCCTGGAAAATAGAAGCGGAAAGATCTTCCTTTGTTGCACCGTCGTTGATCAGCGGCTGGATATCGGATTGGGCAAATACGCCGCATCTTGCAGCGATTGTATATAGAGACTGATAGCCTTTCGCATATTCATTCAGACCCGTAGCATCTGTCTGCAGAAGGGAGGCCATCTGGTCAATAAAAGAACCTGTACCACCGGCACAGATACCGTTCATACGCTGTTCGACATTACCGCCTTCAAAATAAATAATCTTGGCATCCTCGCCGCCAAGCTCGATCGCTACATCCGTCTGCGGAGCAGCTTCCTTTAAAGCTGTTGAAACGGCAATAACCTCCTGTGTAAACGGAACACCGAGATAATTGGCAAGAGATAATCCGCCGGAGCCTGTGATCATGGGAGATACTGTGATATCTCCGTGGATCGCATAGGCTTCTTTGAAAAGATCCCGCAATGTTTCGCGGATATTGGCGAAATGCCTTCTATAATCAGAAAAAATTAACTGTTTTGCTTCATCCAGAATTGCAATTTTAACAGTAGTGGAGCCAATATCAATGCCCAGCGTGTAAAGTTGCTTTTCCATTCAGTTCACCTTCCTTAAATATAATACATGAATAGATCGTGAATCTGACAATTCACGACTTTTTACGCCTTATTATACGACATGTTTTTTTAAAGTGCAATCTTGATTGCTTTTCGATTATAAAAAATATATAAATCGTTACTGTATAAATTGTGAAAATTGCATTAAACATTTGGAATATACAATGTCAGATTGTTTACTTTAGCGGATTCCCATGCTAAAATGTTCTTTGTTTCCCGAAAGTAATGGAAACTTCGGGGCGAGAACAGTATAATGAGATAGAACAAGGCAGGAGAGGAGTATTTATGAGCTGGCTTTCAAAATTAGAACGAAAATGGGGGAAGTATGCAATTCCCAATATTACCTTATATCTGATCATCTGCTATGCATTTGGTTATGTGATCGAGTTATTTAATTCATCCTTTTTGAATTATCTGACACTGAATCCGTATGCGATCCTGCATGGGCAGGTCTGGCGTCTCCTGACATGGATCGTTGTACCGCCGGAAGGACTCGACCTATTTACACTGGTCATGTTGTATTTTTATTTTTCCATCGGTACGACACTGGAGCGGACATGGGGAACCTTCCGCTATAATGTCTATCTGATCGGCGGGATGCTGCTGACGATCGTTGGCGCTTTCCTGTTTTACGGCGTCTGTGTTCTGACCGGGGTGACCGAAACGATCACCGTGATGGAATTTGGTGTATCATTAGCATCCTTTTACGGTTTTATTGCCAATTATTTCAGTACGTATTATGTCTGCATGTCGATCATTCTGGCATTTGCAGCAACCTTCCCGGATGTACAGGTCCTGTTTATGTTTATTATCCCACTGAAGATAAAAGTGCTGGGAATTATTTATGCGGTTATTTTAGGTGTACAGGTATTGCAGGATGTGATATCGCTCAGCTCTTATATCAGAACGGGAAGCATCGGCTGGTATCTGCCGCTGGCGGACATGACGGCGATCCTGTTTTCTCTGCTTGCATTTATCATTTTCTTTGTGACAACACGGAAATCTTTCCGGACGCCGCAGCAGATCAAAAGACAGCGTACTTATCACAAGCAGGTCATGCGTCCGGTGACAAAGCATAAATGTGCGATCTGTGGCAGAACAGACGAATCCGATCCGGATCTGGAATTTCGGTTCTGCTCAAAGTGTGATGGAAATTATGAGTATTGTCAGGATCATATTTTTACACACAAGCATGTGAAAAAACAGTAGGAAAGAAAGACGGGTAATATATATGGAAGAAAAAGAATTCAGAAGTCAGCTTATGGAATCCATGAAGCTGGCAAGAAAACAAGGTATGTGTTTGTCAGAAGAACAGATCCATTCCTTTTTCCCGGACATACAGCAGGGCTCGGAACAGATGGGGTTTTTGCTGGAGTATTATAAGAACCAGAAGATCGGTGTCGGAGACCGGAAAGAGGTAGAGGAATATCTCTCTATGGAAGACCGTAATTATCTGGAGGAGTATCTGAACGGGATTTCAGCACTTGAAAGTATGGAGACGGAAGAACTGAAGGCGGTCATGCTTTCTGCGATCGCAGGTGATCAGGATGCCAAAGAGGTATTGCTTCAGCAGTTTCTGCCAAAGACAGCAGAGCTTGCAAAGCTGTATGCGGGGCAGGGTGTGATGCTGGAGGATCTGATCGGAGAAGGCAATATGGCACTTTTGGAAGCAACCGGGCAGATGGAATGTCTGGATACGGATGGCGACATACTGGAAGAGACGGAAGGTTTCCTCGGCAATTATATGATGAAGGCAATGGAACGTCTGATCAACGAGGAGCTGGAAAAGAAAAACGATGATGAGGAAGTGCTGAAAAAGGTCAATCAGGTAGCGGATGCTGCCAGAGAACTTTCTGAGGAACTACGCAGAAAAGTATCTCCGGAAGAGATCTGCGCCAATTATGAAGCAATCACGATGGATGATGTGGAAGCAGCCATGCAGATCAGTGCAAATCTGATCGATACCATAGAAATGGAGTATAAGAATGAGTAACGAAACAGCTAATATGGATTTTAAATATGTGCTCCAGGATTTTAACAATGTGTATATCGGAGCAAGACTGACCTTTGCGGAGCTGTGTGAGCAGGATGATACGCCGCAGCGGCTTCGTACTGCAGTATTTCAATATGTGATACCGGAAGTGGGAGAAGAGATACGGATCTGTGATGCACTGTCTTCCATGACAAAAGACAGTAAGCTCGCAATGGTTTTGAAACAGCTGCGTTGTAAGATCAAAACCGTAAAGCCGAAGATAAAAGTGGATAAAAAAGGAAGAAGCCGGACAGAATATGAGACAGAAGAGCTTTCTTTTGAGAATTTTTGGAAGAAACAGGAGCAGGGACAGCTTTGTGCAGATTATATTTCCGAGTTTTATTTCGGGAAACTGCATCTGATGTCACTTGGCGTATAGCATGGAATCAAAAGAATCCGTAAAAATCATGCACTTTAACAGAAAACAGAAAATGGAGAAGAAAATGAGTATAGAAAATCTGACAGCGTATGAAATCGTGGAAGACAGGGAGATCAGAGATCTGAATTCCCGTGGTGTGATCCTGCGCCATAAAAAGACAGGGGCGAGGATCGTACTGCTTTCCAATGATGATCCCAATAAAGTATTTTACATTGGTTTCCGTACACCGCCGACAGACAGCACAGGTGTGGCGCATATCATTGAACACAGTGTACTCTGCGGTTCAGAGAAGTATCCGGTCAAGGATCCGTTTGTGGAACTGGCAAAAGGTTCCCTGAACACCTTTTTAAATGCCATGACTTACCCGGATAAGACGGTTTATCCGGTAGCAAGCTGCAATGACAAGGATTTTGCCAATCTTTGTGACGTCTATCTGGATGCGGTATTCCATCCGAATATTTATAAAGAAAAGAAGATCTTCGAGCAGGAGGGCTGGCATTATGAATGTGAGTCCGAAACAGACGACCTGATCTATAACGGTGTCGTATATAATGAAATGAAAGGCGCGTATTCGAGCGCGGATGATCTGCTTGACAGAGAGACTTTTAACAGCCTGTATCCGGACACCGCATACGGTGTGGATTCCGGCGGAAGACCTTCCGATATTCCGTCGCTGACTTATGAAGCTTTTCTGGATTTTCACAGAAGATATTATCATCCGTCAAACAGCTATATTTATTTCTATGGCGATATGGACATGGAAGAGCGTCTGACCTATCTGGATGAGGCATATCTCTCCAAATTTGACGTGCTTAAGATCGACTCTGCCATCCGGCTGCAGAAGCCGTTTGCAGCGCCTGTACAGGTAGAAAAGAAATATCCGGTACTGGATTCGGATGATATCACAAACGCCGCTTATTATTCTTATAATGTCAGCATCTGCAGCAGTCTGGACAGACAGCTTTATATCGCACTGCAGGTTCTTGACTATGCTCTTTGCTCCGCACCGGGCGCTCCGGTCAAGGTGGCTCTGATGGAAAAAGGAATAGGTGAAGATGTTTACAGTGTCTGCGAAAATGGAATTCTGCAGCCGTATTTTTCTTTTGTGGCAAAAAATGCCGGTTTATCCGATCAGAAAGCATTTGTGGAAACCGTAGAGCAGGCTTTAAGAGAGCAGGTAAAGAACGGCATTGATAAAAATGCCCTGCTTGCTGCTATTAACTGCTATGAGTTTAAATATAAGGAAGCAGATTTCGGGGCGTATCCAAAAGGGCTGATGTATGGTCTGCAGGCACTTGACAGCTGGCTGTATGATGACAAGGCTCCATTTATGCATATTGAAGCGAATGAGACTTTTGACGCATTGAAGAAGCTGGTACAGACTGATTATTTTGAACAGCTTGTGGAAAATCAGATTCTGAATAATACACATAAATCAATCGTATCCCTGCTTCCTGAAAAAGGAATGGAGAGCAGAGAAAGTGAAAAACTGAAAGAGATGCTTGCAAAGAAAAAGGCTTCTCTTTCCGCAGAAGAGCTGCAGGCTGTGATCGCAGAGACAAAGGCACTGAAGGCATATCAGGAAGAAGAATCTTCCCCGGAAGATCTGGCAAAGATCCCGGTGCTGAAAAGAGAAGACCTGGGTAAAGAAGCACATCCGTTCCTGAACGAGAAGGAGCCTTTTGAAAATACGATCCTTTTGTCTCATCCGATCTTTACAAACGGGGTTTCTTATCTGCATATAGTATTTAAGATCCGGGACATCAAAAAAGAGCAGCTTCCGTATCTGGGGCTTCTGAAAAATGTGCTGGGACTTCTGAGCACGGAAAAGAGAAGCTACGGAGAACTGTTTAATGAGATCAATCTGCAGACAGGAGGTATTATCTTTGATGCAGCCACTTATACAGATGCAAAGGATTACAGTAAATTTGAACTGACCTTTGAGGCCAGGGCAAAAGTGTTATATGGGAATACACCAAAGGCAGTGGATCTGATCAGGGAGATCCTGACACAGTCTGTTTTTGAGGATGAAAAACGTCTGAAAGAGATTCTGGGTGAGGTAAAAGCAAGGCTGCAGGCACAGATGACAAGTGCGGGCCATTCGACTGCATCACTGCGGGCACTTTCTTATATTTCGGAAAGTGCATGGGCATCTGACCGGTTCAGCGGTCTGGGATTTTTCCGTTTCCTGACAGATTTGTATAATCATTTTGACGAACGCAAAGCAGAATGTATCAGGGAAATGAAAACGCTGCTTTCCTTTATCTTGAATGGGAACAGAGTGCTTTATGATTACACGGGCACGGAAGAAGGAAAGAAACTGTTTATGGAAGCGCTTCTGCCGTTCCATAAGGGACTTTCTGCGGAAAACAATGTGCAGGAAGCATTCCGTGCGGATCCTGTAAAAAAACAGGAAGGGCTGTGCACCAGTGCGGGAGTCCAGTATGTCTGCCG
>ERZ780198.3177-NODE-3177-length-11458-cov-2.676313_pt1 | contig 11458 bp, 5 predicted proteins | sample MGYA00510979_ERZ780198 | MGnify/ENA primary metagenome ERZ780198 (study PRJEB29588, sample SAMEA2158039) | human gut metagenome | biome: human gut; feature: human-associated habitat; material: faeces | place: Denmark | collected 2008/2010 ...
TTTGTGATTGTGTGTGCATTTGCTGCAAGATATCTGTTTTTTGAATATCGCAGAACCGAAGAAACAGTTGCAGCTTCCCTGATGCTTGCCTATGGCCTTTATACGATGTGGGCATATTCAGCCTTTATCCATACTGTTTTGCGGCTGATTGGCTGTCTCTGCGTGGTTGAAACGATTTTTATTTTTGCACATTATATTAAGCTGGAAAAGAAAAGCCCACGGAAAAAAAGAGGCAGTATGACCAGATTTTATATGCTGTATACCGATATGCTGGAGATGGCTGCCCTGGCGATGATAATGCTTATGATCGCTGTGCTGGTGATGAAGAACTGGCAGCCGGGCGTATCTGCCCTGCGTTCCCTGATCCAGACAAGGTTTGCAGGTGAGCAGCAGGAGCAGACCATCGCAGGCAATATCGAAACGCTGACCAGACTTCAGGAAGAGGAGTGGAAAATACTGACGGATGAGGAAAAGATGGATGTATTGCAGACGGTAACAAACATCGAAGGGCGTTATCTTGGGATCCCGAACAAACTGACGGTGGAAGCAAAAGAGCTGCTGGATACGACGCTGGCAAGTTACCTGGATGAAACGCATACGCTTTACATAAATGAAGATTTCCTGAGTGGAGGTCCGGCAAAAGAGGTTCTTACTGCCTGCTGTCACGAGGTTTATCATGCTTATCAGCACAGAATCGTAGATGCATATCATCATGCAGACGAAAGAGAGAAGGATCTTCAGATCTATCGGAAGGCTCTTTTATACAGCAAAGAATTTGAAAATTATACAAGCGGAACCGAAAATTACTTTACTTATTACACGCAGCAGTGTGAGATTGACGCAAGGAGTTATGCTGCGTCTGCCGCGGATGATTACATGGAAAGAATCGCAGAATATCTGGAAGAATAAAAGCCAAAAGACTGTAAAAATATGGTGCAGGAAGGAGGGGTGTGTTATAATAAAAAACAGGAAAAAACAGAGCGAAAAATGAAGGAGGAACTACCATGGAGGCAAAATTTGAGTATACTCAGAACCTGAAAAAGATTTTTGATACCAGAACAGAAAAACTGCAGAGCTATTACAGCAGAGAAGATATCACAGAGGCAAGGAACGAATATATCCAGGCACCGGCCGATGCAAAACAGTTTCGCTGGAAGGATCTTGAGAGAATGTGCAAGGCCAGAAAAATTGATCAGAATCAGGTGATTGAGGACGAAACATTGCTGGAGAAGATCCCGACAAGAGAAGAGATGAAAAAGGAACTGCTGCAGATCTTTGTCGAAATGTATTCTGAATTTCCGAAAACCTCAAATATTATGGAGCGGATCGTTCGCTGTCTGGCACCGGAATATGAAAATGATACGGTCAGACTGGCGATCCTGAAAAAATTTCTGGATGGTTCGGGGGAAAACTTTAAAAGTTTTCATGTTGCAGGTCTTAAAAAGCACAGAGAAAAACTGGATGATTCCATTTTTGAAGGTGAGAAAAAAGTCGTCCTTAGCCAGGGAGAAATACTTTCACTGATTGCAGACCGCATGGTAAAGTATCGTGATAATGCAGAACTGAACTTTGCAGAACTGGAACTTCAGGAGACTACAGCGGCGATGCTGGCGAAATGGCTGGAAAACCATGATATTGCCTGCACAGGTCTGTCAGATTCGGATAAAGTACTGGCTGCCGTGAAAGCTATGAAAGAGGATAAGATTGAAGAAAAAGAAGTGGAGGAACAGAAAGAACTGATCAGCCAGATTGAAAAAGAATTTAAAGTACAGTTAAAAAAAGTCCCGCGTACTTTAAAAAACGGAAGAGAAGGAACTGCCGCAGAATTGTATACACAGGCGAGAAAAGATAAATTAAAAGCAAAAACAGAAAAAGCGGAGAAATCGGGGGTGGATCAGGAGCTGCTTGCTATGTGCAATGATCTCGCAGAAGGTAATTTCAGAGTGACCGGTAAAACCAAAGTTTACCTTTATTATTTTGCTTTTATGTTTGGCATGACACTGCCGCTGGAGGGAAAAGAGTGCCCGGATGAGAAAAATCTTGCCAAAAACCTGTTCCAGGATTTTTACTGTGATAATCTGCTGCGTACGCTGGAAGGAATTTATGTAGATGAAAGCAAAAAAACCCAGATCGAAAAAGAGCCGACAGGGGAAGGAATCAATTATAAAAATTTTGCAGAAGCAATTTATTTATATTATCTCTGTCGTGATGATCTGGCTATGTGTCCCGGTGAAAAAATCGATGCGGCAGAAGATGCGATAGCGAAATGTATGAAGCTTGCAAAGAACGTGCAGAAAAAGGAAGATCCGTCAGAAGAATGGAGAAAAAAATCTCAGGAGTATACAGCAGTTTACCGTGATCACTTTTTAACTGGTCTGCTGAATAAAACGCCGGATGAAGTCCCGGAATATATTGTGAAAAATTATATTGTTATACCGGAAAATAAGAAAAATCCGCAGAGAATACAGATCGAATCAGAAGAAAGAACGGCGAAAAAGTCTATGATTGAGATCATAGAACAGCTTGATCTGGCTTATTGGGAGCAGAAATGGGACTACAATGATATCAAACAGTTTCTGGAAATGGAAAAGAGTTCAAAAAAAGAAAGAGAAAAATTAGAAGATCAGATGAAAGAAGAATTTCTTTCGGATCAAAACAGAGCTTTTGATGATGTTGTTTTTCAATGGGATATCAGTCTGGAATTTGAAAAGAACTTTCCGAACAAAACAGAAATACTTTCCATTCTGAAAAAGATAGAAGAACGTTTAAACAGAACGACAGATCCATTTCAGAGAGTATGGAGAGATCGTGTTCTCAGTGTTCTGCATATCCTGGCACGTCCGCAGGAGCGGACAAATAAACAATCACTGATAGCCTTTGCAGATTCGCCGGAATATTTTTCCAAGAGTATGCTGCAGACAAGACTTGAAAAACTTGGCATCGTGTCTGAAGGAAGTCAGATCCTGGATGCACTGAAAATGCTCTCGGATATGGGATATGATATTGTAAGAAAAGAAAAAGGAACAGTATATTATTCATTAGGAAAACGTGCCTATGATGACGAAATGCTGCAGAAATTTCTTACAAAGTGTCAGAAGATCTATTATGATATTACAGATGAGGACCGAGCGTTATTTTTAAAAGCGATGCTCAGGAAGCATAAGATCACAAGATCCGAATTGTTATCCTGGCATTTCAGTGTTTATTGTTCTAATCTGGATATTAATCTGGATAGTGAAACAGAGTATGAGAAGCTAAATGATTTTCCGGCAATTCTGCTGGATTATCAAAACGCTATTAATCCAATTCTGATAGAGGCACGTTATCAGCCGCTGAATGAAAAAAATATTCTGGATATCTATGTGATGGTCACTTTATATTTTTATACGCTCAGAAGACAGGAGCCGGAAGACGAAGAAATGTAAAAATCTCCCCCTTTTAAAAACGCAATCAGGAACGCTTATACTTTGAATAATCAAAGAATAAAAACTTTGATGGTGGAAAATAAAAGGGGGACGAACATTGAAAGTTTACAGATTCACAAAAACAGGACAGTATCATCAGATGCTGGGAAAAGAAAATCAGGATTATATATGCAGTCTGGAGAACGGAAAAATTCTTGCGATCATGCTTGCAGACGGGGCGACCGGATGCCGGAAAGGTATGGAGGGTGCAAAGCTGGCATGTGAGGCGGTCAGCCGGGTGATCGAGACAGAAGGAAATACGTTTTTCAAATATCCGGAGAAAAAAGCAGCGTATCTGTTGACGGAGCAGATTCTTTACTGGATCGAGCAGCACAAGGGAAAAGAAGATCTTACGGAGTACGGAAGTACTTTTCTGCTGGTACTTATGGAAAAGAAGACAGGAGAGAGTGTTCTGGTCAACCTCGGCGACGGGGCAGCCATTTCTGAAAAAGACCATAGACTGCAATATCTGATGGAGCCAAGAAGAATAAACGGAGACACCTGTCTGACAACGACAAAAGGTGCAGAGCAGGTTATGGAGATAGAAACAAAGCGGATTGCCCTGGGGGAATGTGTGATCCTGGGATCAGATGGTTTTCTGGAGATGACCACGGATGAGCAAATCTATGAAGCATTAAAAGAACGAAATCTGGAACAATTAAATCAAAAATTGCAGGATGCGAAAAATATGGATGACTGCAGTTATATCGCATTTGTCCGTGAAAAAGAGTGACGAGGAGGAAAAAATGACAGAAACAGGCAGAAATTATCTGAGTGGATCGCTTTTTCTGTCCGGTGTCCGGGATGGAAATGCAGCAGAAAAGTATACGATCCGATCAGTCATAGGTGAAGGAGGTTCCAGTGTATGCTATGAGGCGATCAGGACAAAAGATAATGTAACGGAGACGGGAAAGCTGAAAGAGTTTTATCCGGTGGATGCGGTGATCGGAAAAAAAGAATGGTATTATTCACTGGAGCGACTTTCCAATGGACAGCTGGTTCCATGTGCCGGAACGATCCGCAAATTTGATGAGATGTGTCAGGAATATCTGGACACGTATCGACTGCTGAGAAAAGTGATCGCAGACAACCCGCAGAATGAAGTCCTGAAAAGTTACATTCAGTATGGAGAAATCCTGTATGGGTGCAACGAGCAGGATGAGAGAAGGGCGACCGTGTACATCTGGTCACCGGGCGTTGCCGGCAAGGGATTTGATGTCTATCTGGAAGAAATGAAAAAAAATTCGGGAACAAGACCGGAAGAACATCTGAGAGAAATTCTGATGGTGATCGCTTCGCTGACGGACTGTATGAAAGCATTGCATACGGCAGGATTGATGCATCTTGATATAAAACCTTCCAATTTTCTGCTTCAGTATGACAGTGATTTTAAAATCCGACCGGACAGTATATCGATGTTTGATATCAATACGCTGCGTTCCATAAACAGTAAATTCGGTACGATGGCAGGGACCGAGGGATATTGTGCACCGGAAGTGATGCGGGGAAATGCAGATAACCGTTCAGATATTTATTCGATCGGAGCCATGCTGTTCCAGGCACTGGTGATCTGCAAAGAGATCCCAAAAGGATTGTATCAAAACAGTTATTACAAAAACATCACGCAGCTGATCAGCCATTCTGAATTGTTCCAGGCTTCTAAGATCAATGCCGATTCCAGACTGATGTCAGATATATGCAAAATCCTGCAAAAGTGTCTGGCGGTAAATCCACGAAAAAGATATACGGCGTGTTCCGAACTGAAAAAGGATCTGGATAATGCCATCAGCAGACTGGAAAACATGATTCGCGGAAGAGTCAAAACGAGAGAAAAAAATCTGGCAGAACCGACGGCAGCGATACAGAAGCTTCTGTATGAACATCCGCTTTATGAGGCAGCCAGAGAAGATGCAAAAGATATCCATGTTCTGGCAATCGGTTCGGAGATTTATGTGCAGAAATTTATAGACTTATGTATGCAGGTCGGGCAAATGTCAGAGAAGCATCTGCACGTCACGGTGGCTTCCGAAGAGGCGGAAAAAGATCAGGAATCCTACCTTGTTTTCCGACCGGAATTAAGTACTTTTGTCGATGTGAACGGTTCGCTTGAAGGGAAAGAAGAGAGTGCCTATGCAGCTTTGGAATTTCAGGATATTACCGAGACACCGGATGGCAGGAATGAAAAGCTGAAATTTAACGGATCAGCCGCTCAAAATGCGGAGATTATCCATAATCTGACAGAAAAAGCAAAAGCACAGGGAAAGTGTTACCAGTATATTTTTATCGATCTTGGAAATAATAAACGGAACCAGTTGGTTGCAGAGCTTTATGCAGAAGAAGTACAGGATGCCTGCCCGGTGTGCTACATCAGTGAAACGCGGGGAAAGCGAAAGAAAAAAACACCGCAGAGGCCGTATCCGGTATATATCGGGGAGAATCTGGATATGACAGAGATTGACCGGCATCTGGAAGATATGGCATTTAATGCACACATTTCCTGGGAATCGACCATGAACTTTGATATGACCGAAGAGCGGAAAAAGTTTTTTGAAGGACAAAGTGCAGAAGAATGTTATAACCGGAATTCCTCTATTGCCTACGCTCTTTCCATACGTTACAAACTGCACAGTGCCGGGATTTTTGAACAGGATCCGATGAAAGCGGCAGAAGCATTTTCGAAAGAAATCCTTGAAAAACTGGATCTGGAGCCGGAAACAGATGAGCAGAAAGAACAGGTTTTGCGGGCGAGAAAAATCTTTGACCGTCTGGTAGATCTGGAGCATCGAAGATGGATTATGGAAAAAGTGACAGATGGATGGAGAGCACCAAGAGATGCAGACGGAAATCTGAAACTGGAGGAATGTATTTCAAGAGGAAGCGTCAAAGATACTGAAAACCGGACGCATCCATGTATTGTCCGTGGTTCCGAAACTTCACCGCTCAGTGCAAAAGAATATGAAGAAAATCAGCACCGAAAATGGAACCAGGGAGAGATTGATCCGGGGCTGGATGAGCTGGATCATATGTCTGTTGCTCTACATCGCTGCTTTAAAAAGTATGCGGATGAACTTCGAAAAGACAGTTTAAATGGAAATACAGATCTTCAGCTGATCCGCGGTCTGATCCCGGACGACTGCAAAGAAGGGGTACGTGCCTTTAAACAGTTTGAATATGCACTGAAAAATATTTTAAATGGTGTGGAAAATTACAGCTGCCAGTATGATTATTACAAAAAACTGCTGGAGGAAGGGATAAGGGATCTTCCGGAAGAGAAAAAAGTAAAGATCAAAGAACGTCTGAAGGTGATCACGCATGAACTTTTCCCGATCATCGAGTGTGATATGTACCGCAATTATAAAGAAAATGATGAGGTTCTGGTTCGAAAAATCCCATTTATCCTGACGTATCGTTACACACCGGTTATGGCAGTTGTCTTTGAAGACGGAAAATATCAGAATGGCCGAAATGAAGCCGTATTTGCAAATGTGGCAGCGGCTACGGTATTAAGCCCGAGAGAAATCCATTTCCTGTATTATTATAACGAGGATTCGTCCGTGGATCTGCTGACCAGGAAACTGGATGCCGTACAGACGTATTTTGGCAAACGAAAAGTCCATTGTGCGATCAAAATGATCATTGCCTGCAAACGGGAAATTCCGGATGAAGAATGTGACCTTCTTCAGATCAAACTGAAGGATTTCCAGAATAAATATAAAAAGAATAAAGATCAGGTGTGGTTTGAAGAGGGAGAAATCTTTTATGTGCAGGATGAGACAGATGCCGCAGAAAAGCTGGAAGAATATTTAAGCAGGCAGAAGATCGATCTTTTTGACGGAGGAAATCAACTGTTTTCATCACCATATGGAAATGCCGTCTTTACCAGGAAGCTCCTGGAGCAGAAAATACCGTATTTTGAATTTGACTGGAGAAATAAAAAATTCAAAAGCTGTGTCGGATGTGATCATCTGCGGTATGTGGAGGACAAATCCTTTATCCGGATCCAAGATATGTTCGCACTGATGAACGCAGCCGACAACCGTTTTTATCTTCCAGAGTTTGCCGATGATTATGAAAAACTCTGGAGTATTTATACGGGATCTTATTTGTATGATAAAAATTTCGGTTATGGCGTGGCAAACTGGAACCGCCTTTGCATGGCACTTGGCAAGTACGAAGAAGAGAGGGAGGCACTGGCGAAGATTGCCGTGAGCAGATCACAGAATCCGGAGTATATAAAATTTATCGTCTTCCTTCCGGAGTACACGTTTTCTACGGCAAAAAGAGTTCTGAAAAAACTGGAAGAGTATGAAATTGTAACGGAGCATTCAGAAATCAGGAAACACACAAGCGATACCTGTAAACTGGAGATCGAGGCAAATAAGGAATACGAAGAACAGATCAGAAGAATCTTTTTCCAGCCACAGTTCCTGCTTCCATATTATCAGGTGGATGTTCGAAAATATAAAAAGAATCAGGATACCTTTGTGAAGGTGACCTATGAAGATCTGACCGTCAGAAATGCGGATCTGGATCCGTCAGGCGACGGCGGAAAAGGAAAAGAGTATTCTTACAAGCTGCTGAAAAAACTGGAAGAGGCAGGATTTGTCCGTGAAGTGCAGGAAAGTGAACCGGGTTCCGGCATAGTAAGCTTTGTCTATTCTTCGCAGAGAATCAAAAAAGTGCTGACAACAGCCGGGGAGATCCTGGAAATCTATGCATATTATGATGTTTTGAAAACCGGCTATTTCGATGACGTTGCCAGCGGTTATGAATTCTGCTGGGAGTTTGGCGGTGTAAAAAATGAGCTGGATCTGGTGCTGACCAAAGGATTTCGCAGTATTATCGTGGAATGTAAAGCAGTCGTGGAATTAAAACTTGATTTTTATCATAAACTGCACAGTATCGCAGATCAGTTTGGTATCGGAACGACAAAAGTTCTGCTTGGCAATACTTATGCGAAGAAAAACGATGTGACACAGGATAACAATACAATGCAGCGAAGCCGCGGCGAACAGCTGCATATCCGGACCATATCAGAAGAAGCAGAAATCCGCAGCATCGGGGAAACGTTAAAGAAGATCATGGAAGAGAAAGTCTTCTGATCAGACAAACATTCAGAACAGGAAACTGCTGTAAAGCAGAAAAAGAGAGGGGACAAACTATGACTGACAAAAAATATGATCCAAAACCGGTAGATACTTCCGATGTGATCTTACCGGAAGAACTGCTGGCACTGACAGAGCAGATCGCATCCAACGTGCACGATGTATGGGCAGTTGGAAGAATGAAAGAAGGCTGGGTTTACGGAGCAGAAAAAGATCCGCAGAAAAAGACAACACCGCTTTTGGTTCCATATGAGGAGCTGCCGGAGAGTGAAAAAGAGTATGATCGAAATACTGCTTTCGAGACACTGAAACTGATCGAAAAACTGGGATATTCGATTCAGAAAAGACAGTAAAAAGACAACACGCGTTGAAAAAGAAAGACCTGTATTAAATGGAAAAACTCCATGAAATACAGGTCTTTTGACTCTGGCATCCTATTGTGTTTTCAGGATTTTGTTTTTTACATTCTTTTACTTCATAGAAGCTACTTTATCGAACTCATCCTGAACTTCTCTGGAAGGAGCCGGTGTCAGGAGACTTACGATTACGTTTACTGCAAGACCAAGAAGGAATGCAGGAAGCAGTTCGTAAATACCAAGTGCACCGCCCATCGGACGGATCAGAAATTTCCATACAAATACCATAACGCCGCCGCTGACCATTCCGCAGAGAGCACCCTGGAATGTGGAGCGTTTCCAGAACAGTGCCAGCAGAACAAGCGGTCCAAAGGAAGCACCAAAGCCTGCCCATGCAAAGGATACGATCTGGAAAACAGAACTGTCCGGGTTACGTGCGATAAATACACCGATCAGTGCGATAACAAGAACGGTGATACGTGCGATCAGCATACCGGTCTTTTCGCTCATGTCTTTCATAAATACTTCTTTCAGAATGTTCTGAGAAGCACTGGAAGAAGCAGCGAGCAGCTGAGAGTCCGCAGTTGACATGGTAGCTGCCAGGATACCGGCGAGGATCAGTCCGGCAATGATCGTTGCCAGAACACCATGTTTGGAGATCAGATCTGAAACAACCAGAATGATGGTTTCCGGATCTTTTAAAGTCGGCAGGACACCGGCTTTTGTCATAGCATTTCCAATCACACCGATAAATACGGAAACAGCCATGGAGATCACAACCCAGACGGTTGCAACCCTTCTGGAGAGTTTCAGTTTGTTTGCATCACCGATCGCCATAAAACGAAGCAGTACGTGAGGCATACCGAAATATCCAAGTCCCCATGCCAGTGTAGAGAAAATCTGCAGCAGGCTGTAAGGAGAAGCTGTTCCGGTAGCGACATCGTGCGTGTGCGTCAGGCTGAAGTATCCGGCCATGGATTTTGCATTGTCCATAACGGCACTGAAACTGCCGACTTTGCTGATACCAAAACCAAATACAACAACGATCGCGATCGTCATAACAATACTCTGGATCAGATCCGTAAAGCTCGCTGCCATAAATCCACCGAGTGCTGTGTAACCGACAATAACGACAGCACTGATCAGCATAGCCGCCGTATACGGAATTCCGAATAATGTGGAGAACAGTTTTCCACATGCCGCGAATCCGGACGCTGTATACGGGACAAAAAAGATAATAATAAAAATCGCGGAAATTCCCAATAAAAGTTTCGAATCATCACGATACCGGTTTGCAAAGAAATCCGGCAGTGTGATCGAATTCGTCTTTGCGCTGTATCTCCTGATACGTTTCGCCACGATCAGCCAGTTTAAATAGGTACCGATGGCAAGTCCGATCGCAGTCCAGGATGCATCACAGATACCGCTGAGATAAGCCACTCCCGGCAGTCCCATCAGCAGCCAGCTGCTCATATCCGATGCCTCCGCACTCATTGCAGTCACAAAAGGTCCTAATTTTCTTCCGCCAAGATAGAAATCGCTGGAGTCATTGTTTCCTTTAGAATAGAAGAAACCGATTGCCAGCATCATCACCAGATAGGCAATGATCACAAGAAAAACACCGATGATTGCTCCATTCATTTTTCATACTTCCTCTCATTTTAGTCTGCTATATTAGTTTAATAAAGCGTTAATGTAGTTTAGTATATCAGAAAATGGCCGGATTGCAAGTGTTTTCCAGGGATTTGTGTCCGAAAAAAGGCCGGCACATTTCCCGTGCCGACCTTTTCCTGTCTTTCTTCAATTTTCATGGGATCCTGATTTCGGTATCATTACCGCTTCTCATCCCAGCTTCCGTCCTCCCGGACAAACCAGCCGTCCGGTGTCATGCGGTTCGCGAACATGATTCCTCTTGTTCCGTCGGAAAACGGATTAAAGTAATACCACTTTCCGTCAATCAGAACCCAGCCCGTCTTCATACCGGTGTTGACATCGATATAGAACCAGTTTCCGTAAACCGGATCAACGATCCATCCGGTACCCAGATAGCCATTCGAATCAAATGACCACCAGTTTCCATCGATCTGAATCCACTCATAACTCTGAGCTGCCGAAGAATTGCCGGATCCGGAATTTACTGCTCCCGCTGCCTTCGGATAACTTCCGTCTGCGTAACGGAACCACCAGCCTGCATTTGTCTGTATCCAGTGGCTGTAGCCATCATTCAGGCTTCCGTTGTCATTCTTTAACATCTCTTCGGTAAGTGTCTTTCCGGAAACAATACCGGAATTTTCATTCACATAGCCTTTTTTCGCATCCTTCGCGGTCGCTCCCTGTCCCGGATTGTTGGTTCCAGATTCCGGCATCTTGCTGTTCGCCGGTTTGGAAGTTTCCTCATAATCGTCACTGTCACTCTCCGGATAGCGTGCTGTCAGAACGCCATTCTTCCAGGTAATCGCATAGTTCTTTGCAGAAAGTCCGGACGGAACGATCTCGTAAGCAGACTCACGGCCTTCCTCTGTATAATCGCAGG
>ERZ780198.3183-NODE-3183-length-11449-cov-4.309198_pt1 | contig 11449 bp, 11 predicted proteins | sample MGYA00510979_ERZ780198 | MGnify/ENA primary metagenome ERZ780198 (study PRJEB29588, sample SAMEA2158039) | human gut metagenome | biome: human gut; feature: human-associated habitat; material: faeces | place: Denmark | collected 2008/2010 ...
GCACCGGCTCGTAACAGTTTTTAATTTATGACAATAGAATGCTCGCAGAGCGTGCATTCTATTGTTTACAGTTCCCCTGCAATATCCAGTCTCGTCGCAATGCTGGTCAGCAGTACAACGAGCGGCATCATAATTTCACACACCTGAACAAAGAAGCATGCGATATCCTCTGTAATTCCCCCGAAATGATGGAACGCCACATAGCAATAGTACAAAAATGCGAGCAGTGCACCGACCAGACACGGAATCGCTACCTGAATGTCGCACATCAGCATGCCCACTACAGAGATCACGATATAAGCGATCATAAATGCGATCACAATTCCTCTGCTTTTGCCTTTTCCGACATACAGGGAGCATTTGCTTTCCTGCGAATGCGGGAAGCATTCGATCGAAAGACCATAGAGCGCTCTGGAAAGTATGAAGCCATATGCAAGAACCGGCCAGCTGTCCAGCGGCATTTCGCTCCAAAGACCGACGATCAGGAAGAAATAGCAGACACAGATAATAATTGCGAAGTATCCGCTGTGGGAATCCCGCAGAATTTCCAGCTTGACTTCCCTCGGCTGATGGGAACTGAGCGCATCTACTGTCCGGAAGAAACCATCCAGAAACGCGCCGCCCGATAAAAAGATCGGAAGCATCGCACAGATAACCGCGCCCAGCAGATCTTTATCGATCAGATACGGGCTGATCACCTGCCACTGTTTTAGAATGAACCCGATAATCGCGCCGACTAGCGGTACGAAAATCAAAATATACTTCATATTTCTGCGGGTTTTTTTGATCTGCCTGGCAGGAAAAATCGAATACATCGAAAAAGCCAGACGAAAACTTGCCCAAACTTCTTTCATACTATCGTGTACCTCTCAGATTTTCGGATTACTTCAGTACAACGTCATCCGCATGTTCGTTCCAGATCAGGCAAACCCATGTTTTTCCGCGATTTAGCCGGATCGGGTTACCGTCTGCATCCACATACAGCGCCGGATCGGTATCCGAATATCTTGACCAGGTTCCTTCTACCATCTTACCTCCGGTAAATACCTGAACCTTGTAATTGTTCAGATCTGCACCAGGCTCCCAGCCGCCATGCACATCAAATGCCATATAGCCTTTGGAATCCCGGAACTCGCCGTGACAATACTGGAAAATAACGTTATCGACTGTCAGCTGTTCGCCGGTTGTCTCGTCAATATGCTTGTCACCGTACTGATAACGGTAATATTTTCCGTCTTCATCGTTATATTCAAAATAAGCCTGCACATTAGAGTATCCGTTTCCAACACCGGTCTTTTCACCGCCGGGATACATCAGGACAACGGTATCGTTATCCGGATAGTCTGCCTTTTCGCCCAGAGGTGCAAAGGCAAATTTCTGCTTATGCGTATCGTGATAAGTCAGGCTGTATTCAAATTTCTCTGCCGCTTCTGCCAGTGCCTCACCGGTTGTATACACATTGTGGGGTGCTTTCCGCTTATCCGTCCGCATGAACGCTTTGGAAGCCGGACGGTCAATTCCTGCAACCGCGCCGCTGATGTTGTCCACCAGATCGCTGTTTAACAGATCGCCGACATAAGGGGTAGCCTGTCCGAAATGCGCATAAATCGCATCGAATTCCAGTGCGCTGTATACAAAATAATCGCGGCTGCTTCTGATATAGCCGATCGTATCCAGATTCTGCCAGTTTTCAAACAACGGCATCAGACGGGTCACATCCGCGCCTTCCATCGGCGCTTCATAAATCACGGATGCCTGTCCGATTCCTGCCTGCGGAGTTCCTGCCTTGATATTGTTCAGCATAACTGCCATCGGGCGCTGTTCGCGTTCCTCTTCGGTGCATTCCAGACCGGTCAGGTAGCTGGTCGGAACTGCGTCTTCGGTAACAACGCTTTCCGTCTCCGCTGCTGCATTTTCTGTTCCAGTTGTATCGTTACTTTCCGTTGCTGCAACAGCTGAATCCGTTTCAGGTACAGGGGTTGTTTCTGTCGCTGCAGAGCCACATGCACATAATGCTGCAGATAATCCCAGCGCCAGACAGAACAAACTGGTTTTTTTCATATATCATTCTCCTGAATATTTTTCTTTTTTGAAAAGGTTAAACCAACCTAGTTTAAATATTGTACTCCCGCAGGCGGTAAAAATCCAGCCTTTTTCTGCATTTATTACAGTTCTATTACAAATTTACGGGCTAATTCTTCAGCAAATGCAATTTTACCGCAAATTTCACAATCATACTTCCTCCGGGAATTCCGAGCAGTTCTTTTTTCGACATGACGCCAAGCTTTAACGCCGCCGCAAAATACGTCAATCCGCCGATTGCCACCGAAAGCAGCAGTGCAACCGCATTGCCGAGATATCCTTTCAGCACTGTCAGCGTCAGCCCATAATAAATACCTGCAACCACAAGCCCCATGATCGCAGAGGATACCAGCGGCAGGACAAACGTCTTCTCGATTTCCTGATGATAGCCGGTCGCTTTTTTCACTGCGATGCCATTTAACAGGCACATCATAAAAGAATATACCGTAACGGCGATCGGCAAACTGTAAATACCAAGATCTGTAAAGATCAGGAGGGCTGCCGCCACCACAGTCTGCACCGCCAGCGCAATCACCGCGTTTGTAACCGGCTTCGACGCCTTGCCGACTGCCTGCAGGATCGAATTGCTCAGTGTGGAAAGGGAATAGAACACGATGCTCGCGCCAAGCGCCGCCAGAAGGCGTCCGCCCAGACGGATGCTGTCCGTATTCGTATTATATAACAGCCATACAATCGGTCTGGATAGTACCGTCATGCCGACTGCAGACGGAATCGCGATAAACATGATCGTCTTGATTGCCACGCTGATTTTATGCCGGACGTCTTTTTTCTTCTTTGTCTCAAAGCTTCCTGCAATGCTCGGCAGGATCGCGGAAGCCATCGCAGACGCGATTGCAATCGGAATATTGGAAAGTCCGACCGCTTCCGTATCGTAAATACCGTTAATAATCGTAATATCATCATAAGAAGCGTTGTGTACCGATTGCATCAGATTCAGATACAGGGTCTGGTTGATCAGTGCGCTCGCATTATATGCAAACGTACTCAGCAGAACCGGCGTTACCATAAACAGAATGATCTTGAAAATCTCGCCGGTTTCCAGCAAATCTCTGGAACGATCCCGCTCTATCCTGCGGCGGATTATTTTCCGGTTCATATGGTAAATCATCAGCATAAACGCCAGTGCAATCAGCACGCCGACGCCGGTTCCGACTGCACTTCCGACTGCCCCCCACGCAGCACGGGTCAGCTCGTCTTCCCCAGCAAATATCTGCATCAGCCCCCATGCCGCCAGCATGCTGACCGCCGCATTTAAAATCTGCTCCAGAATCTGTGAAACGGACGTCTGCACCATGCTTCGGTTTGCCTGAAAATATCCTCTCAAAACGCCGAGCAGACCGGAAAAGAAAATCGTCGGTGCAAGCGTCCGAAGCACCATCGCCGCCCGTCCCGGAATCAGAAAATCCGCTCCAAAAAACGCAAACAGACTGGCGATTCCGCCCACGACAACAACATAAATAATCGAGCAGTGAAAAATCCGCTGCGCATTTTTGTACTGGTGGGTTGCCAGTCTCTGTGAAATTACTTTGGATACCGCCGACGGAATGCTATAAGAAGAGATCAGCAAAATCATCTGATAATAGCGATACGCCGGCGCATAATAGCCGTTTCCTGTCTCTCCGATAATTCCCGTCAGGGGGCTTCTGTACAATAGGCCGATAATTCGACAGATAATGCCGGCAGCAGCCAGAATGCCGGCCTGTTTTACAAAGGAACTGCCTTCTCCCTTATTTTTTGTTCCCATCCATTACCTTTCTGCTCAGTCTGTCAGGCAGAAAGAAAGCAGATAATCCAGCCGTCTCTCTACCAGCTCCAGAACAAAAACATCCGGCTTTTGTTCTTCTACCATAGATTGCGTAAAAAATCCGTTCCAATGAGCCATATAGCAGTCTGAAAGGCTGCTCGCCACCGGTCCCGCCATTCCTCCGGCGAAGGAATCCCTCACCATGAACAGCTTTCTCGTATCCGGCGCATCTGAATGATACACCAGAGCCGTCGCATCGTCAATAGAGACTGCCTGCAAATTGTTGCCGTTGTAACCAGTCACGATATAATTTTCTTCCGCAGGCATATTTTTTTCGTAGTAGCTCTGCAGATTCATCATTCTTGCAAGATCATATCCGGAAAAGGTATCCGGAGTAAAGGTAATGTCCTCCACCTCTGGGAGCTCGTCTCCCAACTCCTTTAACAGCGCTTTCGCCCCAATATAGCCGCCAGCAGCGTTCCAATGCGTGTCATAGTGCCAGTACAGGGAATATTCCTTCTTATATTTCAGCATTTCCTCTTTCGGATATACAATACGGATATCTGTATTCTTCTTCAGATAAGCGATCAGCTGATCTGTCCGCGTTTCTTCCGCCTTTTTATAATAGGAAGGAAGATGCTCTTCTCCGTAAATCGTCTCCTTATTCGGTGCAATCATCAGGATAAATTCACTGTCCCGGTTGGAAAGCCACTGCTCCGATGCCGTAAGCTGCGATGCGATCTGTGCAAGCTGTCCTTCTGTAAACAGGTTCGTTCCCTTATAATCATCAATGTCCGATTCCATGCTGTAAAACAACCAGTTATCCGAACCGATCACAACCTTGTCGTTGATGGATTTTTCACAAAACAGCTTTAAATCTGTCAGGCTGGAAAAGGAAATCAGCTGACTCCGAAACGGAACCGCCGCGTTAAACGCGCTCTCCACCAGTCCCGGATAATCTCTGTAATTGTCCTTCGTCAGCTTCGGAATCTCTGTTGAAACCGTATTTTCCGTCGCATCCGTCCGGAAACGATCCTTTGTTACCGCCCACACAGCTCCCGGCATCAAAAGCAAAAGCGCAAAGCAAATCAGCCATGCCGCCGCCATTTTTTTATTCATATGCATTCTCCACTCAGAAATTCAGATAAATTGCAGGGCTGTAGGTTCCGTTGACCAAAAGCAGCATCGACGCTGCGATCAGGAACATGCAGTAAACCAATTCCAATACGCCGCCCTTTAATTTCTCCGCTGCCGGGCAGAACTTTTTGATGCCTGCCTGTATCAGCCCCATGCCAAGGATGCCGATGACCGTCATCACAATGCAGCGGTTTCCGACCAGCTCCCGCAGCGCATAGGTGCTCTGCGTATACTGCCACGGCGTCAACATCCTGCGGATGTACTGCAGCGCCGGCTGCAGATTTGCCACCCGGAAAATCACCCAGCCGAACAACACCACAAGCCCCGTGTATACATAACGCAAAAAGCCGATTTTGTCCAGAATTTTCTTAAATCCGATCCGCTCCACAATGATGAAAAATCCGTGCAGCGCACCCCATGCGATAAACGCTGTCGTCGCGCCATGCCATAATCCGGTCGCAAAAAAGACGATCGCCAGATTCAAATATGTCCGAATCTTTCCTTTCCGGTTTCCGCCAAGCGGTATGTAGAGGTAATCCCGAAACCAGCTGCTCAGGGAAATATGCCATCTGCGCCAGAACTCCTGAATCGAACCGGACAGGTATGGATAATTAAAGTTTTCACAAATATCGAATCCGAACATTTTGCCCAGACCGATGGCCATATCCGTGAAACCGGAAAAATCATAGTAAATCTGAATCGCATACAGAATCGCCGCGCACCACACCATAACGCCCGTAACATTTGTAATGTCCTGCGCATAGATCTTATCTACACTTGCGCCGACAATGTTTGCGACCAGCACCTTTTTACCAAGTCCATAGGCAAAGCGCCGAATTCCCTCCGCCGTCTTTTCCACGGTTTCCTGTCTGTTTGTCAGCTGCGGGGCAAAATCGCGATACCGCGCAATCGGTCCGACTGAAATTTTTGGGAAAAAGGACAGATACAGTGCCATATTGAGCGGATTTTTCTCCGCCTCATAATGACCGCGGTATAAATCCATCAGATACGAAATCGCTCCGAACGTAAAAAACGAAATGCCAATCGGAAGCGGGATATTGCGCATCTCATGCTCGCTTCCCGTCAGCCGGTTCACAATCCGCAAAAAGAAGTCAAAATATTTATAATACCCAAGAATCCCCAGGTTTACCAAAATGCCCGCCGCCAGAACAGTCTTCGCCGCCACGCTTTCGTCCCGCTGACATCCAAGCAGCAGCCCGATACCGTAATTTGCCGCAATCGAAACAAGTAAAAGGACAATATAAATCGGCTCGCCCCACGCATAAAACACAAGGCTCGCCAAAAGCAGCAGGATATTTTTCAGCGCTGTTTTGCGCACGCACAGCCTGTCCAACACAAATACAACCGGCAAAAAAGCCGTCAGAAAAATCATGGAATTGATACTCATTCAAAAACTCCGATCTTATTCGCTGCCCGCAGTACCCTTGGAACAGCAATCTGATAATCAGTCATCCCGCGACGGATACTGTTGTCCTGATATCAGAGGCAAAAGAGTTTTTGATCCTGATATCTTTTTTATTGTAGCATACATTTCCTTAAATAGGTAGGGGAATCTGAGGTTCTCTTTCCTGAAGCATCTGCAAAGTTACAGTTCACACACGCCATTCGCAGAAACGAATCTGCGATACTTACCGCTGCTTCGCAGTCCTTTTTGTTCATTTGAAACTCTCCAGGAATGCTTCGCAGCCCTCCACGATGTCCCGGTACGCGGTTTCGAAATCCCCGGAGTACCACGGATCGTCAATATCGCGCGGATGCTTTGAGTAATCCAGCAGCCGATGGATTTTATGCTCCGGGTCTCCGCCAACGATTCGAAGCATATTTTGAATATTATACTGCTCCGCCGCCAGCAGATAATCATAATATTCGTAATCCTGCTTCGTCATCTGGCGTGCCCGCTTCCCGGACGGATCAATGCCATGCTCCCGCAGCTTCCGCACCGCCGGCGGATAGACCGGATTGCCGATTTCCTCCCGGCTCGTCGCAGCCGATGCGATTTCAAACTGATCCGCTATGCCGCGTTTTGCAACCATGTCCCGAAGGATGAACTCGGACATAGGGGAACGGCAGATATTTCCATGGCAGATGAAAAGTACTTTTATCATTATTTTATTTCTCCTTGTTTTGCCCCGGAATGCCCTGTTTTGCAAGGGTTTCCGGGATTATTGTGATATGCTCTGAAATTACAGATTGTGGCAAACCAAAGCAGAATTAGGCATGTTGTTACTACCTGTTAGTAGTAAAATTAGTAGTAACAGGTAAATTCTTACTACTAAGGATTATTTTTCAAAAACAATTTGTTCATATTTGCTTGCAAGAATATTTTCTATTGCATCAACTCCCATATTAGGATAATCCTCTAATGCCTTTATTAAATCACTATCTTCCAACGGAATTACAAGACCTCGTTCATCCGCAAAAGTATCAGCACATCTTTTAATGAAATTTTCTTCTAAAAGTTTTTCTTTTTTCTACTAACCCATTTTCGAACACTATTCTACCGCACCCAGATAGTTGCTGCGCTATTTTCATGATTTATCTAACGCCCTCCCGATCACCTTGGGACTTTCCGCTATAAAAATTCCTTTCTCCGGGTGATTTTTATTCAAAAGCTGTCTTCTGTGAGCCTTGCGAAAACCTCTAACTCCGATGTCTGGAAATCTTTTATTTCTATTATATTTAACATTCTACCGCTACCTTGATCACGCCGTTCCTCTTATTTTCAAAAAGTTCATAGGCTTCTTCGATTCTGCTAAGTGGGTAGGTGTGTGTGATCAGTGGTTCCGTGTTGATCTTACCTTCCGCGATCAGTCTCAGCGTTTCTTCACAATCACAACCGTCTACTCCTCCTGTTTTAAAAGTCAGATTCTTTCCATACATATCCGGCAGAGGTAACGTCTGGGCTTTATCGTAAAGTGCCACCACCGTCACGATTGCATTTGGCCTTGCGCATTCCCATGCAAGACGGAAAGTAGATTCTGCTCCTGCAACTTCAAGAACAACATCCGCTCCACCATGCTCAGTGTTTGCCTGAACAAAATCAAAACATTCTTCCGGCGAAACTGTAAGAACTTCCGGATAATGTTCCCTGATAAAGTGCATACGCTTTTCGTCTTTTTCACACATGATGATTCGCTTCGGATTTTTCAGCATAACAGACAGTAAGGTACAGATACCTGTAGGACCGGCTCCAATGATCAGCACCGTGTCATCCTCAGTGATCTCGGAAATACGTGCTGCCCAGTAACCGGTGGCAAGTACATCTCCTACAAATAACGCCTGTCTGTCCGTAACTTTATCCGGAATCTTATTCAGCCCCTGATCTGCAAATGGTACACGGACATATTCTGCCTGACCACCATCGATACGGCATCCAAGAGCCCAGCCGCCATTTTCATCGGTACAGTTATTCACATAACCTTTCTTGCAGAAAAAACATTCTCCACAAAAAGTTTCTACATTTACCGTCACCCGATCTCCTGGTTTCACATTCTTCACAGCAGTTCCGACTTCTTCCACAATTCCAACCATCTCATGACCGACTGTAATCCCCGTCACTGCCCGTGGAACGCAGGTCACTGGAACAAATGCTGGCAAGTGTCACCTTTACAATGGCATCTCTTTCATGCATCAGCACAGGCTTTGGCTTTTCCATTAATTCAAATTTTCCTTTTGAAACATAAGTATAAGTCTGCATTCTTTCCCCCATCACTTTCTATAATAATTTATCCAGAATTTCCGCTGCTGATCTATTATCAAATACGCCATTGCCAAATAACAAACAAGATAAGAAGGTGCACCGGATAAAACGCATAACAGAAATACTTGAACCACTTGTTATGGTACCCCTGCTCTCCATGATATAACCAGATTGGAATCAGTGCCAACAGTGCAAAGCTCTGCTGTGCAATCTCAAAATGATGTCCCAGAATCGTTACCGGATAATACAGATTCCCCAGCATAACTACATTCAAATAATACAGTCCGACAAGCTGTGCCGCAAAAGAAATCCAGGTTTTCTTGCGAAAAAAATAAAAAAGTAATACCGTCAGTATTCCTGCAGCATTGTAATCTACCATGGTTATGGTTCCAAGCAGAAAATCCATCAAAAGCACGAGGCAAACCACAAAAAACGATATCCATTTCTTTTGTTTCTTCTTTGCCTTTTCAATGATCTGTATCGATAACACCCCTAATAAAAAGGTCCATAGTACATTTTGATGAAACGGGTAAAATACAGAACTTCCCATAATCAGGTTAAATGGTATTTCTGAAATTATGGCAAATAGAAAAAGACGCAGCATGTATTTTTTCACATTCGAAGTATAATAGCATCCTTCTGCGATCATAAATGCGAAAATCGGAAAAGCAAGTCTTCCTACGCATGTCATCCATTCCTGTGCTGGAAATAGTGTCGCCCACAAATGATCACATAACATAAACAGCATTGCCAGAATATGTAGTGTAAACGAATCAATTCCTCTTTTTTTCTCCATAGGTTCTTCTCCATCTATCCAGGCATAGATATCTGCCTTTTATTCTTTTCATTATATTATGGAGCATTATCCAACGTCAATCAACTCTTGCGTCCTAATCTATCACTAATTCAAATACTCAACGCATTCTACTCATAAGGGGTGTTCATTTCTTATAATTTATATTATGCTTAGATTAAACAGAAGGAAGTGAATTATATGGATTTAATCAAAATCGGAAAATATATTGCAGAAAAAAGAAAAGCTCTTGGACTGACGCAGAAGCAATTGGCAGAAAAACTGAATATGAGTGACAAATCAGTTTCTAAATGGGAACGTGGCATATGCCTGCCGGACGTGTCAATTTATATGGAATTGTGCAGCATACTTAGAATCAGCATTAATGAATTTCTTGCAGGTGAAGATATCGGTGCTGAAAATGTAATTGAAAAATCAGACAGCAATCTTATTCAAATTACAAAAGAGAGTAAAAAGAAACAAAAAAATTTAAAAACAATTCTTGCTGTAGTAACTGTTTTTGCAGTAATTGTCTCTGCGATCCTTGGCACTTTATTCTTTCACAAACTGATACATCCAAAAAATTATATTACCGCAGTTGATCAGACAAGTACTGAGATGAAAACAGCAGAATTATTATCCGGAACAGACGGCGCATATCTTTTTCATTATTTTATAAAAGATGAATTTAAAACACTCACCATTTATGTATCTGAATATCAGTCTGGGACACTGATCAGTAAAAGTAAAGTGGCTGATTTGGACTATGACGGAATCGATTCCCCTTCCAGAGGTGTCATTGCTGTTGTGCCGGATTTTGAATCTTTTAAGGTAAAATTAATTGTAGCAGATGATTATGCAAAATATTCTACGGATTTTCCTATTTTAGAAAATATAGAAAACAGAGAATATTATGTCAGAAGTGCAAGCCAGATAAAAGGGGAGATTCCGATTCAGATTCATTCAGCTTCGACAATAGAAGGCAAGACTGCTATCCTTTCAGACTCTGAACAGGGATTAATGGCTCTAATCTATGGAAAAGACGGGCTGTCAGGGATTCCTATCACGGAAATGGAAAAAGGAATCGTTGGTGTGGAAAATGATTATGTATATTATCTTTCCTTCCAATTTGGGGGGTAATCAAAGTTTTTGAGGGGATGTCTTTTTGAGGCGTGTTTTCCCAATAACAATGTAAAACAACGGTATCATTATAATCATTGCTGCTATGATATGTACATATATGAAACTTTGTGTTCCTGTAACAAGAAACAAACTTGTTATTGTATAATTCCATAACCAATGAAATCCTGTGGGCATCCAAATACTCTTTGTAGTGTAAAACATTTCATTGGCAAATATTCCATATAGAAAAGGAAAAATAAACATTACCAGAACAGAAATATTATCGGTATTAAAAATATGTGGTAGTGTAAAAATAAGTGCAGCTATTACGCAACTCAAATACTTATTTTTACATTTTTGCAGCAACAGCCCAAAAATAATTCCTCTAAAAATAACTTCTTCAATAAAGGACACGAAAAAGTAAAATATGAATTTCCCTTTATGATTCATCAACAGTGATAAAAAATCAGTGTCTTGAAGAATTATATTTGATTTGACTGATGAATAAACTATAAACAATACAATGATTGGCATTATAGCTCCAACTGCAAAATTCAGAAAATCTATTTTTCTAAAATATAACCCTATGCTTTTTAACATAATGCACCTTTTAACCTCTGATTTGTCATAATCCTGACACCATACTATTATGAATAAATTATCTCATGCAAAACAATTTCTTCTGCCCGATTGTGGATATTATTGCACCGCCGCACCCATTCCATTTGACGGGTACACTTTAATTCCTCGGTTACGCCCTCGGCAATTTTCATCTGCTCCATGATGGTGTCTAACCGTTCCTGTGCCTGTTCGTTCAGGTCTGCAAGAT
>ERZ780198.3188-NODE-3188-length-11442-cov-2.571968_pt1 | contig 11442 bp, 8 predicted proteins | sample MGYA00510979_ERZ780198 | MGnify/ENA primary metagenome ERZ780198 (study PRJEB29588, sample SAMEA2158039) | human gut metagenome | biome: human gut; feature: human-associated habitat; material: faeces | place: Denmark | collected 2008/2010 ...
GCATTTGGATCTTTTACAATCGTTCTTCCTTCTTCGATTGCTATCAGTAACGCATCCTTCTTTTCATTCTTCTCAATATTTACTCCATCCATACAAGCCACCTCCATATATGTCTATTATATATTTTTTCATAAATAATATGAGGTTAATTGATTTTAAAATGGAGTGTTTTATATGATTTGGAGGGGCTTTTTTTTAGGATATAAAAAAGCCCTTTCAAAAAGGTGAAAGGGCAAAATATTTGGAGTCATACTATGAGTTGTTGAATTAACAAATCAGGTATGGAGCGCATTATAGCGAATTTGTTAATAAATGCAACAATTTTTTAACAAGTTAATTGTGTGGATTGCGTGTATTGGTGTTGACCAAGTTACGCATCAACAATGCATAATCAAGTTGGACGTCTTGTGGCACATCTAAAAAGACAAAGTGGCCATCGCCAAGTGCGGCTTCCACATTTTCGTTTTTGCGATTGAGCATTTTTTCAATCTTAAAGACGATGTTGCCTTGTGGGGTCATCATTTCCACTTCATCACCAAGCAAGAATTTATTTTTCACCGCCACTTCAGCCATGCCCTGTTCGTTACGTTTACCGGTAAATTCACCGACAAATTGTTGGCGTTCAGAGATAGAGTAGCCATATTCGTAATTTTGGTATTCATCGTGCGTATGACGACGTAAGAAACCTTCGGTATAACCACGATGGGCAAGGGATTCCAAGGTATCCATTAAGCTTTCATCAAATGGTTTGCCTGCAGCCGCATCATCAATGGCTTTGCGGTAAACTTGTGCGGTTCTTGCGCAGTAATAGAATGATTTTGTACGGCCTTCGATTTTTAAAGAATGCACACCAAGTGCGGTCAATTTTTCCACGTGTTGTACGGCACGCAGATCTTTTGAATTCATAAAGTAGGTGCCGTGCTCATCTTCAAATGCCGTCATTTGCTCATCGGGCTTTTGTGATTCGGTATAAAGGAAGACTTTATCCGTTACCGCACCTTCACCTAAGGTTGGTGCGACATTTCTCACTTCGATTTGTTGAGCGGGATCGATTTTTGGCACGATGTTGCCTACTTCATCCGTGGTGCCTTCTTCCATTTTGTATTCCCAGCGGCAAGCATTGGTACAAGTGCCTTGGTTTGGATCGCGTTTGTTGATATAGCCAGAAAGCAAGCAGCGGCCAGAATACGCCATACATAACGCACCGTGTACGAAAATTTCGAGTTCGATATCAGGCACGTGTTGGCGAATTTCTGCGATTTCTTCGATTGATAATTCGCGCGATAAAATCACACGAGTTAACCCCATTTGTTTCCAGAATTTTACCGTTGCCCAGTTTACCGCATTCGCTTGTACAGAAAGGTGAATATCAATATCCGGGAAGTTTTCACGCACCAACATGATTAAGCCTGGGTCAGACATAATTAAGGCATCGGGGCCCATGTCGATCACAGGTTGTAAATCTTTGATAAAGGTTTTGAGTTTGGAGTTATGTGGTGCAATGTTCACGACCACATAGAATTTTTTGCCAAGCGCATGGGCTTCATCGATCCCGATTTTTAAATTGGCATGATTAAATTCATTGTTACGTACACGTAAGCTGTAACGTGGTTGGCCTGCATAAACGGCATCTGCGCCATAGGCAAAAGCGTAGCGCATGTTTTTGAGGGAGCCCGCTGGGGAGAGTAATTCAGGTTTAAATGGGGTTGTCATAATGTTCTCTTGTCTGATTTCAGGTCAGTAGCTTGCTTTTGGCAAGCCGTATTAAAGGCCTGTATTTTAGGCGGATTTAGGGATTTGTAAAGTAAAAGTGCGGTTGGTTTTTTGATTGTTTTTAGGCTAGAAATAAAAAGGCGAACCATTGTTCGCCTTATCAAGATTGTATTTAATTAAATCGCCCAGCCGCCAGCATAGAATGCGACAAGTACAATGGCGATGATAATTGTACCGATGTTGAGTTTTTTCACGTCGCCACTTACGATGCGACCAATCACTAATGCCGCAAAGCCAAGCATGATACCGGTTACGATGTTTGCCGTTAACACGATGAATACCGCGCAAACTAAGCCGCTCATTGCGCCCACGAAATCATCGAAGTCTAATTTGTTCACATTGCTTAACATTAATAAGCCCACATACATTAATGCTGGTGCAGTTGCGTAACCTGGCACTAAGAAGGCAAGTGGTTGGAAGAATAACATTAATAAGAATAATACGCCGACGACGATAGCGGTGATACCGGTTTTACCGCCCGCAGCTGTCCCTGCTGCAGATTCGATATAAACGGCTGCCGGTGCAGTACCGAATAAGCCTGAGAATAAGCTACTTACAGAGTCAGAGGTTAAGGCTTTACCACCGTTGATGATTTGTCCGTCTTTGTCTAATAAGTCAGCTTGTCCTGCCACAGCACGAATAGTACCTGTTGCGTCAAATACCGCTGTCATCACTAAAGCAAAGACAATCGGTAAAATGGCAGGTTGTAATGCACCTTGTAAATCTAATTGTAAGAAAAGTGAGTTTTCACCAAAGGTTGGCATTTTGAAGATTTGTCCATTGAATGTTACGTTTGGATCGAAGATTAAACCAACGATAGTAATCGCGATGATAACCCATAAAATCCCGCCTTTTACTTTCATTTTTTCTAAGCCGATAATGAATGCAAGACCGATTAAGGACATCATTACTGGGAATGAAGTGAAATCGCCTAATTTAACCGGTAAACCCGCTTGGTTGCCGACCACTAAGCCTACGCCGTTTGCGGCGATTAAAAGTAAGAATAAGCCGATCCCGATCCCTGCACCGTGTGCGATACTTGATGGCAAGTTACGTAAGATCCATGAACGAATACCTGTTGCCGAAATTAAGGTAAACACTAAACCCATGAGGAATACGGCACCTAATGCCACAGGAATAGAAACATGTTGACCAATCACTAAGCTAAATGCGGTGAAAGCAGTTAATGAAATGGCACAACCGATCGCCATTGGCGCATTTGCCCAAAAGCCGATTAAAATTGATCCAAGTCCCGCGACTAAACAGGTTGCGATAAACACTGATTCTGCCGGAAAGCCTGCATCACCAAGCATTTTAGGCACAACAATCACGGAATACACCATGGCTAAGAAGGTGGTTAAACCCGCGATGATTTCTTGACGAACCGTTGAACCGCGTTTGCTGAGTTCAAAGGTTTTTTCTAAACTTGACATAAAGTCCCCTAGGTTAATAATCAAAAAAAGACGTGCTATTTTATAGCAAATTATTTAAAAGTAAACGTTTGCGCAATCGTTTTTTTGTCAGACTGGCGGGAAAGTGCGGTTGGTTTTGAGGATGTTTTTCGCATATTTTTTTATCGACTAAAAACTGCTATACTCTGGAAGTTTTTAACGTAATCAAAAAAGGAAAAACAATGGCTGATTTTAATCAAATTTTAACGCCAGGCGATGTAGATGCCGGCATTATCAATGTGGTAAATGAAATTCCAGAAGGTAGCTGCCACAAAATCGAATGGAACCGTAAAGTTGCAGCGTTCCAATTAGACCGTGTTGAGCCAGCGATCTTCGCAAAACCAACTAACTATGGTTTCATTCCGCAAACTTTAGACGAAGATGGCGATGAGTTAGACGTTTTATTATTAACTCGCCAACCACTTGCGACAGGTGTATTCCTTGAAGCAAAAGTAATCGGTGTGATGAAATTCGTTGATGATGGCGAAGTGGACGATAAAATCGTTTGTGTGCCAGCAGATGATCGCGATACCGGCAATGCATACAACAGCCTTGCAGATGTGCCAGCGCAATTAATCAAACAAATTGAATTCCACTTCAATAACTACAAAGCATTGAAAAAACCAGGTTCAACGAAAGTGACTCACTGGGGCAATGTAGAAGAAGCAAAAGAAGTGATTCGTGAATCAATCAAACGTTGGAACGAACGTTAATTTTTCATGTTAATGAATAAAAAGGCATCAAATTGATGCCTTTTTATTTATCTATGAGCATGAGCAAAAGTGCGGTCAATTTTGACCAACCCAAAAGTTGGACCAAACTCTTAACTTAGATTGTTTCAGAAATCTGTGGCAAATTCACGGTTTCCACTGAGCCTAACGCTTTGGCTTTTTGATAAAATGCTAACTTGTATTCCAGCAAGTTTAGATAGCGTTTTAATTCAGCAATTTGGCACTTCACATTTTCTGTTTGGCTTTCAAATAATGCTAGGCGTTCGTCAATGGTATCGTCGCCAATGCTGGTACATTCAGCGAAGCGTTTGATGTCTTTTAGGCTCATTCCTGTATTTTTCAAACATTGTAATAAACTCAACCATTGTAAGTCGTTATCTGTAAAACGGCGATTACCGTGTTCATCGCGCCCAACGTTAGGCAATAAGCCCTCTTTGTCGTAAAAGCGTAAGGTGTGGGCAGAAATACCGATTTTTTCGGCAGCTTTAGCGGTGGTGTAAGTCATTTCCCTTCCTTCCAAATAAAAAGTTGCAAAAAACGCTTGCCTTAGAGTGAGCTCTAAAGTGTAAACTATTACTATCTTGCTTAGGCAAGGCAACTTTGTCAATGAATTAAGAGGAAAAACAATGGAAATTAAACAAATCAATTCAACGATCAAATCTCGTGCAGCGGTGGCATTCGCCCCAAATCAACCTTTACAAATTGTAGAAATCGACGTAGAAATGCCACGCAAAGGCGAAGTGTTAATCCGCAACACTCACACGGGCGTGTGCCATACTGATGCATTTACATTATCAGGAAGTGATCCTGAAGGCGTATTCCCAGTAGTGCTTGGGCACGAAGGTGCGGGTGTGGTTGTTGCTGTGGGCGAAGGCGTGTTAAGCGTAAAACCAGGTGATCACGTTATTCCGCTTTACACCGCAGAATGTGGTGAATGTGAGTTTTGTCGTTCAGGTAAAACTAACTTATGCGTCTCCGTGCGTGATACACAAGGTAAAGGCTTAATGCCGGACGGCACGACGCGTTTTTCTTATCAAGGTCAGCCAATCTATCATTATATGGGCTGTTCAACCTTCAGTGAATATTCTGTTGTTGCAGAAGTGTCACTGGCGAAAATCAACCCAGAAGCGAACCACGAACAAGTATGTTTACTTGGCTGTGGCGTTACCACAGGTATTGGTGCGGTACATAATACAGCAAAAGTGCAAGAAGGTGACTCTGTTGCGGTGTTTGGCTTGGGAGCGATTGGTTTAGCTGTGGTGCAAGGTGCACGTCAAGCTAAAGCGGGTCGTATTATTGCTATCGATACCAATCCTGCAAAATTCGAGTTGGCAAAACAGTTTGGTGCAACGGATTGTTTAAACCCTAACGATTACGATAAACCGATTAAAGATGTGTTGTTAGACATCAATAAATGGGGCATTGACCATACCTTTGAATGTATCGGCAATGTAAACGTAATGCGTCAAGCATTAGAAAGTGCACACCGTGGTTGGGGACAATCCATTATCATCGGCGTAGCGGGTGCAGGCCAAGAAATTTCAACGCGTCCGTTCCAGTTGGTCACAGGTCGTGTTTGGAAAGGTACCGCATTTGGTGGCGTGAAAGGTCGCTCTGAACTGCCAAAAATGGTGGAAGATTCAATGAAAGGTGACATCCAGTTAGAACCGTTTGTGACTCACACAATGACACTGGATCAAATCAATGAAGCCTTTGAGTTAATGCACGAAGGTAAATCGATCCGCACGGTTATTCATTACTAAGGTACGCTATGCAACTGATTGAACAACATCAAATTTTTGGTGGTTTGCAGCAAGTTTGGGCACATGATGCCCAAACGCTTCAATGCGAAATGAAATTTGCCGCCTATTTGCCAAATAATCCGGAAAATCGACCGCTTGGTGTGATTTATTGGCTTTCAGGCTTAACTTGTACTGAACAAAATTTCATCACTAAATCAGGCTTCCAGCGTTATGCAGCAGAACATCAAGTGATTGTGGTTGCGCCTGATACCAGCCCTCGTGGAGAGCAAGTGCCGAACGATGCAGCTTACGATTTAGGACAAGGTGCGGGCTTTTATCTTAATGCGACCGAGCAGCCTTGGGCGACGAATTATCAAATGTATGATTATATTTTGAATGAATTGCCAGGTCTGATTGAAGCAAATTTCCCTACCAACGGCAAACGTTCCATTATGGGGCATTCAATGGGCGGACACGGTGCATTGGTATTGGCACTACGAAACCAAGAACGTTATCAAAGTGTTTCTGCCTTTTCGCCTATTTTATCGCCAAGCCTCGTGCCTTGGGGAGAAAAAGCCTTTACTGCTTATTTAGGGAAAGATCGTGAAAAATGGCAGCAATATGATGCCAGCTCGCTCATTCAACAAGGCTATAAAGTGCAAGGTATGCGTATTGATCAGGGCTTAGAAGATGAGTTTTTACCAACACAATTACGCACCGAAGATTTTATCGAAACCTGTCGTGCGGCAAATCAACCAGTCGATGTGCGTTTCCACAAAGGCTACGATCATAGCTATTACTTTATAGCCAGTTTTATTGGTGAGCATATTGCGTATCATGCGGAATTTTTGAAGTAACCAAAAAAAGTGCGGTCAAAACTGACCGCACTTTTGCCTTATTGAATATTGTTAAAATGAGAAACGTAGTTCTGCATTCACATTATTCGCTTTGGTATCGTGGTTGTAAGCACCTTGATAGCCAACTTTTACTCCGAATGCCGGAGTAAATTGCGCTTGTAATGCCACACCTGTCGTGACGACATTTTTCAATTCTTTACCATAAAGATTCGCTACGCCTTGGTTATTGAGCACCAAGCTGCCTTCAGCGGCTTTATCTTTATGGAAACGATGATAAGCCACATCACCTAATAGATTTAATTGAACGCCACCAATTGCAAATGGAATGGATGGACGTAAACCTACAGAGGTGACGATTAAATCACGATTGTTGTCTTTTAACTGCACTTCGCCTTTTGTCACACCTTTATTTTTGATGTGCATATAGCTTACACCAGCATAAGGTTCAATCGCAAAATGTTCGCCTTTTAAGCCTGTGTAGGCAAGTTCAGCAAAGACATTTTGTGTTTGGCTATGGCTTTTCACGCCTTGTGCAAATTCAGCGCGTTGTTCGTGTTTACCCCAACTTTGAATAAAGCCAATTTTTGGTGTTAATACGTTGAAACGATGTTCAGCTGTTAAGCCTAAATGTACAGCACGATCTTTCGAAGTGCGGTCAATTTTGTGGCTATTTTGTGTTGAGCCGACAAATACACCTAAATGTTTGTTTGTATCAATGGTTGCATCAATACCCACAAGTTGATTGTACGCATGGCTGCTTAAACTATCCGTGCTGAAGTGGGTGAAGGTGCCACTTGTCCAAATTTGTGTACCTGCATTAAGTTGAGCTCTTACTGCGCCTGGTTGAGCAAGTTGCTGACGAAGCAATAAGCCATTTAATACATTGTGTTGTTGAGCTGCGAGATCTTCATCATAGCTTAAACGAGCAAAGGCTTGGCGAGCATTCTCTTTTGTTCCCCAAATAAGGCTTTGATACGCTGCACTGCTTGTTGCTGCATCTAAGGCATTGGCGATAGCCACTTCATTTTCAGTGGTTGCTGCAGATGAAAGGGCTTTTTTCTGAACGGTTACTTTCAACGTATTTGCATTACTTTCATTTTTAACCGCAAAGAAATCATAAGTGCGAGGTGTTTCAACTATCGCATTTTCAGCCCCTACAAATGAGCCTGTACCTTGCACAGATACCGCTTTTTGTGGATCTTTTTGTAATTGAGGCAGAATTTCTTCGTCAAATTTATTTGGCACTAAAACAGAACCGTCTGCAAAGGTTGCATTGACGTTAGCAATACCATTATTCAGTAAGAAACGACCACCTTTTTCCACTGTCGCAGTGACCGTTTTCGCGGTGCTGGTTAAGGTTTCGGTAACAAATCCATTCTCACTTGGTTTAGTGACTTCCGCTTTTGGTAACACTTCCAATGTTGCACCTTGTTTTACGATGACTTGTTGTGCCGAACCAAGGGATTGATTTAACCCTGAAAGTTGACCTTCATTTACAGTAATTGCACCAGTGAAGCTGTTATTACCGGTGAGGGTTAAGGTGCCAGCCCCATTTTTAGTTAATGCACCAACATAGCCTTGTGCAGCACGTTCATTACGAGCGGCTTCACGCGCTAAACCTACTTGATATTCTGCTTTTTCTTCAGCTGTCGCACCTGCACGATTTTGCATTAATGCTTCTAATTCTGCTTTGCGTGTTGTCCAAGTTGTCGCTTCAGCTTGATCTTCGACTTGACGTGCTTTGATGGCTTTATCGCTAATATCATTTGACCAAACATCATTTTGATTGAGGTTGATTTTCATGTTTCCTAAGAATTGACCTGGGCCAAACATCGCTTTGCCAAGATCTAAAATTCCCCAACCCCAAACGTTACTTGGTACACCTTGTTCAGTTTCCCAACGTTCTAATGGTTTACCTTCGAGCCCTTTGCGAAGTGTGGTTTGTCTTGCTGTAGTCAGCATGACATCACGTGCTTGATCGGTTGTCATGTATGGATAGCGAGAAAAGATAACACCTAATGCACCACTTACGTGAGGCGCAGCCATTGAAGTACCACCAGCTGATTTGTAAATAGGGTCACCATAAGTATTGTTGTCTTGTAATTGAATGTAGGAGGAATAGATGTTGGCGGATGGCGCTGCAATCGTCCACCATTTTGAATGGCCGGCGAGGTTAAATTCTTGAATATCTGCGCCTGCTTTTTCATCACTCACATCGTCATTCGAATCATTAGGATAGCCTTCACCACCGACTTGCCCCGTGACGTTTACCCAGTATTTTTCTGCATCAGGTCTAAAATGTGGCAACATGGCACGCGTAAAGGATTCCGCCATCATACTGCGGTTACCCGCTGTAAAGACTTGAATCACTTGTTTATTTTTTGCCACTTCATAAGCCGCATCAACAAAGTTTTTCTCACCACTGGTCACAAATTGATAATAAGCTTTTTCAGCCTCGCCTAAGTTACTTAAATAAATATGTGCCGCAGGACTGTAAATTGGCTCAGGTGCTTTTGGTACATCATAATATTGCACGCCATATTCAGGCACATCACGCCAATCATATTTTGGTTTATAGCCTAAGGCACCGGCAAAGGATGAATTGACACGACGGTTTGAACCCCAACTGTTATTAATCACTTTTGCACCGGCATCTGCTAGGGCAGAGTAGCCTTGTAAGAAGAAATCATAGTCTTGGTTTGGACCATAGGTCATGTTGTCGTTACCACCAGTATTGGCAGAATAGAGGTTAGCGCCGAAAGCCACACCGTGCATTTCATTGCCGTCACGGCTTGCCGCCATTGTCCCGCCAACGTGCGTACCGTGTGCATCATTGGTATATTTATGCCATGCCCCGTCAATATTGAAGGCTTCACCTTTAGTGAAGATGCCATTATCTGTTTTATCAAAATTACGTTTACCGTTTTTTACTGGCTCATTTTTATTAATTGGACCATTTCCCACCGATGCATCGGGATAACGCATGCCATCTTTACTATAAGTCCCTTCTGTTTTTACAACGTGGATTCGACCATCTTGAAATTCAGGGTGGTTTAATAGCACGCCCGAATCCATCACGCCGATTTTTACGCCTGAACCATTAAAGCCAAGGGCGTAAGCCGTGGAGGCATTCATTGAGGTTAAGCCCCAGTCTTTAAGGTATTCGGTGCTTTCCCAGCTTTTGGTATTACCGGCTTGTCCTTGTTCAGAATAAGCCGCTGCATTGGCGGCATACCAACCAACGAGTAATGCGAGTGCAGTTTTTTGAAGTGTTTGAGGTTTCATGTTGTCTTCCTTTATCTTTTCGATTTTCGCAGGCTATTATTCGCTTCATCGAGAGGTGCTTCAATGACCCAAATCAAATTCCTATAGAAAAATGTTTATTCTGTGACAACGATCACACCAAAGTGCGGTCAAAAAAGGGGATAAATTTATGTATCGTAGAAATCAATGTTATAATTTGCGAACAAAAATAATTAAGGAGTAACTCATGGCTATTTTAGTAACGGGTGGCGCAGGCTATATCGGTTCACACACTGTAGTGGAATTATTAAATGCAAATAAAGAAGTGGTGGTATTGGATAATTTATGCAATTCCTCCCCAAAATCTTTAGAACGAGTCAAAGAAATTACCGGTAAAGACGTGAAGTTTTATGAAGGCGATATTTTAGATCGTGCTTTATTGCAAAAAATCTTTGCTGAAAACAGTATTCAATCGGTCATCCATTTTGCGGGTTTAAAAGCTGTGGGTGAAAGTGTTCAAAAACCAGCTGAATACTATATGAATAACGTATCAGGCACGATTGTTTTGATTCAAGAAATGAAAAAAGCAGGTGTGTGGAACTTTGTATTTAGTTCATCTGCAACGGTTTATGGTGATCCAGAAATTATTCCAATTACAGAAGACTGCAAAGTGGGCGGTACAACCAATCCTTACGGTACATCTAAATACATGGTGGAACAAATTCTGACTGATGTTGCTAAAGCTGAACCGCAATTTAGCATGACGATCTTACGTTATTTCAATCCAGTAGGCGCTCACGCAAGTGGCTTGATTGGTGAAGATCCAAATGGTATTCCAAATAACCTATTACCTTACATCAGCCAAGTTGCGATCGGTAAATTACCGCAACTTTCGGTATTTGGTAGTGATTATGATACTCATGATGGCACAGGTGTACGTGATTATATCCACGTGGTGGATTTAGCGATTGGTCACTTAAAAGCATTAAATCGCCATGAAAATGACGCGGGTTTACACATTTATAACTTGGGTACAGGTACTGGGTATTCTGTGCTTGATATGGTGAAAGCGTTTGAGCAAGCGAATAATATTAAAATTCCATATCGTCTTGTCGCACGTCGCCCAGGCGATATTGCAACATGCTATTCCGATCCAAGTCTTGCTGCAAAAGAGTTAAATTGGACAGCTGAGCGAGGCCTTGAGCAAATGATGAAAGATACCTGGAATTGGCAAAAAAATAATCCGAAAGGATACAGAGATTAATCTCACTCTTGTTGGGCGGAGTATCATTCCGCCCTTAATATTTTAATCAGATAAAACACGCTCAAAAATAACCGCACTTTATGTCAGAACAATCCCTTTCTAGTCAAATATTTACCCGCAAAATGCTGATCTGTGTCTTCACTGGATTTAGCTCAGGTTTACCACTTTTTGTGTTATTGCAAATGTTGCCGGTATGGCTGACAGATAAAGGGCTTTCCGTTGAATTAATCGGTGCATTGACAGGGGTGATGGTGCCATATGGTTTGAAGTTTTTATGGGCACCGTTATTAGATCGCTATTTTCCGCATTTTTTAGGGCGTCGTCGTAGTTGGTTATTGATTTCTCAAGTGATTTTGCTGATTTCCCTTTATGCGATTAGTC
>ERZ780198.3203-NODE-3203-length-11403-cov-3.005287_pt1 | contig 11403 bp, 8 predicted proteins | sample MGYA00510979_ERZ780198 | MGnify/ENA primary metagenome ERZ780198 (study PRJEB29588, sample SAMEA2158039) | human gut metagenome | biome: human gut; feature: human-associated habitat; material: faeces | place: Denmark | collected 2008/2010 ...
GCCAGCCAGCTCGCCCGCGGTGGCTCACCGCCGAGCGTAGCGAACCGAGTGGCGAATGAGGGGAATATAACCTTATAAGGTAGAGGCGGAGTACCCTCGTTCCGCTGCCGCTTTGCGGTTTGGCGGGCGGCAATGGTCAAAAAAAGTCGAAAAAAATATTAAAAAACCACTTAAAATCAGTTGACAAACCCTTTTGATATGAATATAATAAACGCATAAGTCGGTCGCCGAAAGGCAAAATCAAACCGACGGGAGCACGCGAAAATGTTTAATGCAGTCGTCATTCTCATTATCGTCCTCGGGGTCGTCCTCATTAGCAAGCGGCCTTGCTTTTCGCGTACCAAATAAGGATTAAAGAAACTTTTGGTAAGTAGAGCAAGGTCGCTGAATTAAAAGGCGACCTTGTTTTTATTTATCGGGGGTTTCGCAATCGAGAGGAACGCCGAGCGCGAACGGAAAAATCAGACCGATAAGGTCGGTTCGAGTTACACGCGGTCGTGCCGCCTTCTCCAAAGGGAGAAGGAAAGCGAAAAGTCGGGTAAAATTTCCCGACGATCAACACAGCCAAATTTTTTATAAAAGGAGATAGAAAACCATGAAAACCAGAAAGACCATGAAGTTGGCGTGCGCGGCACTTGCTGCAGTCATGACGATGGGCGTAGTCGTCGGATGCGGCGGAAATTCCGCAAAAAACTATGCCGAGAACAACACCGAGTACGTAATCGGCGCAAGCGGTCCTCTTACGGGCGGCGCGTCCGTATACGGCGTTGCCGTCAGAAACTCTGCGGCTATGGCGGTAGAGGAGATCAACGCGGCGGGCGGACTTAACGGCGTTAACTTCAAGTTCGTGATGATGGACGACGCTCACGACGCAACCAAAGTCGCGGCTAACTACGCTAACCTTTACGAGGGCGGCATGCAGGTAAGCCTCGGCTGCGTTACCACCAAACCCTGCCTCGAATTCAAGGGCTACGCAAAAGACGACAACGTATTCTCGCTTACCCCCTCGGCAAGCGGCGACGACGTAGTGAAAGACGCGGACAATATGTTCCAGATGTGCTTTACCGATTCCGGTCAGGGCGCGGAAGCCGCTAAGTTCGTTAAAGAAACCTATCCGGACAAAAACGTCAAACTCGGCGTTCTGTATAAGTCGGGCGACGATTACTCGCCGGGTCTTTACAACAACTTCAAGGCAAGCCTCGGCGACGACTGGACGATGACGGTAGCAAGCTTTACGGACGATTCCGAATTCGCTTCGCAGGTGCAAACCCTTAAAGACTGCGAATTCCTGTTCATGCCCATCTATTACACCCCCGCAAAGAACTTCATGATTCAGGCCAAGGGCAAAGTCGCAAACAACGCGATCTACTTCGGTTGCGACGGCTTTGACGGAATAGACTCGATCAAAGGTTTCGACATCACCGCGATCCCGCAGGAAGTTTCGATGCTCTCGCACTTCAACTCGAAGGCTACCGAAGGCAAAGCGAAAGAATTCGTGGACAAGTACAACGCGAAATACACCTCCGCAGCGGATGCAGGCACGCTTAACCAGTTCGGCGCGGCTGCTTACGACAGCGTTTACGCTATCTATGACGCGATGAAGAAGGCCGTCGCCGACGGCAAGTCAATCCCCGCGAACGTCGCTCCTTCCGATCTTTGCGAAATTCTTAAAGAAGTATTCCACAGCAGCGACTTTTCGGTAACGGGCGCAACGGGAACGAACATCAAGTGGAACGAAGACGGTACGGTAAATAAGACCGCTGTCAAGTACGTCATCAAAAGCGCGAACTAACAGCCTTATTTAATAAGCCAAACGCGTTTGAAGGTTTATCGCGGGCTTAAATCCGCGGTAAACCTTGTCGCGTATAATCGAGCCGCTTTCGGCGGCGGAAGGAAACGGAGAACCTAATGATTGACTTTTTAACAACACTGATCAACGGGTTGAGCCTCGGCGGCGTGTACGCGCTTATAGCCCTCGGCTATACGATGGTATACGGTATCGCAAAGATGCTCAACTTCGCTCACGGCGACATAATCATGGTGGGCGGTTATACGATAATGATATTTTTCAGCACGATCGGGCTGCCTTGGGTGGGCTTGCTCGTCGCGGCGATAATGGCGATAATCGTTTGCGTTATCGTCGGACTTGCCACCGAACGCTTTGCGTATCGTCCGCTCAGAGGCGCGTCGCCGCTTGCGGTGCTTATTACCGCAATAGGTGTAAGTTACCTGCTTCAAAGTTTTGCGCAGATCATTTTCGGATCCGCCGAAAAAACGGTAGTACTCAACTTTATGGGATCGATTCAGATCGGCGCGCTTAAAATAGACGTCGCCACGATAATCACGCTCGTGGTAGCGGCGGCGATAATGGTTGCGCTTACGCTTTTCATCGACAGAACGAAAACGGGCAAAGCAATGCTCGCCGTATCCGAAGACAGAGGTGCGGCGCAACTCGTGGGTATCAGCGTAAACAAGATAATCGCGATCACTTTCGCAATCGGTTCCGCGCTTGCGGGCGTTGCTGGCGTGTTCATGCTTATGAAGACTCCCAGCGTCAACGTAACGATGGGTGCGATGCCCGGTATCAAAGCGTTCGTCGCGGCGGTTGTCGGCGGTATCGGTTCTATCCCCGGAGCAATGATCGGCGGCATACTGCTCGGCGTTATCGAAACGGTTTGCAACGCGATTCCCGCGCTCGCCCCGTACGCGATCGCAGTCGAGTTCGGCTTACTTATAATTATTCTTCTCGTCAAACCCACCGGAATCCTCGGCAAGAAGAAGAGAGAGAAGGTGTAATATGAGTAATAAATTAACTACGTATTTCAAAAACGTCAAGGCGAAGTACAAAATCAAAAATCACCTTACCTATTATATAATGATAGCGTTTACGGTGCTTTTTACGATCCTTTCGCTCACCGGCGGAATCAAAAGAAGTTCGGCGTTCCTGCTCGAACAGATCGGTTACAGCATTATTCTTGCGGTGTCGCTTTCGCTCGTGGTAGGCTTCCTCGGCGAACTGTCGCTCGGTCACGCTGGCTTTATGTGTCTCGGCGCGTACTTCGGTACGTATTTCCAGAACACGCTTGCGCCCGGGCTTTCCAAGTCCGCTCCGCTACTCGCGCTTATAGTCGCGATGATCATCGGCGGACTCGTCGCGGCGATTTTCGGTTTTATTATCGGACTTCCCGCGCTCCGGCTTAAAGGCGACTACCTCGCGATCGTAACTCTTGCGTTCGGCGAGATCGTAAAAATCATATTCCAGAACGTAAATACTTTCGGCGGCGCGCTCGGTATGAAAAACGCATACCGTTACGACGTCAAAACGCTGTTTATAATAATCTTTATAGTCGCGATACTTTCCGTCGCGCTTATAAACAACCTGATAAGATCCAAACACGGTAGAGCGATTACCGCTATCCGCGACAACGAAATCGCGGCGCGCGCAATGGGAGTGAACGTAAGCTATTACAAGATCATGGTTTTCGTACTTTCGTCCTTCCTTGCGGGCGTTGCGGGCGTGCTTTTCGCCGCTTCGTCCAACCGCTTCTCGTCGGTGACGTTCGACTATAACTATTCGATAAACATTCTCGTTATGGTTGTACTCGGCGGTATGGGCAGTATCAACGGATCGATCGTTTCGGCAACGCTGATCACCTTCCTCAACGTCAAACTTCAGGTGGTGCTTACCGGCAACCTCGCCGCGCTCAAAAACCTTATCTACGCGCTCGTCCTTATTGTGATCGTTATCTACACCAACGCGCCGTCGCTTAAAGGCTTCCGCGAAAAATACAATCTTCGCAAGCTTTGGGACAAAATTTACGCGTTTTTGCATAGGATTTTCCGATCCAAGAAAGAGCTTGCCGATCCCGCGGTAGAGAAGGCGGACGCGGGCGACTGGTCAAAGATCCCGACAAAGGTTGAAATGGACGCGATTCTGTCCACCGACTTCACGCCCGACAACAGTTACGTTCCCGACAAACCGGACGCGCCCAAAGGAGGTAAGGAATAATGGCAGACGAGATTAAAACCTCCGAGTACGTTCTCGAAACGCGCGGCCTCGGCATATCGTTCGGCGGACTCAAAGCGGCGCAGAACGTCAACCTCAAAATCCGCAAAAACCAGCTTTACGGACTGATCGGACCTAACGGCGCGGGCAAAACGACGATTTTCAACCTTATCACCGGCGTTTACAAACCCACTTACGGCGATTTTTACCTTTGCGGCGAAAAACTCACCGGACTCAGTCAGGGCGAAATCAACCGCAAGGGAATTGCGCGTACGTTCCAGAATATCCGGCTTTTCAACAATATGAGCGTTATCAAAAACGTTCTTATCGGACTTGCCAACCGACCCGAGTATAAGTGTAACCTCGCTCAAAGCCTGTTCCGCACCCCGCGATACTACGAAACCGAAATCGCGATGCGCGAAAAAGCGAAAGAAATCCTCGACATTTTCGGGCTTAAAGAGGTGCGCAACCAGCTTGCGTGCAACCTGCCTTACGGCAAGCAGCGTAAACTCGAAATCGCGCGTGCGCTCGCAACCGATCCGAAACTTCTGCTTCTCGACGAACCCGCCGCGGGTATGAACCCGTACGAGACCGAGGAGCTTATGGCGACGATCAAACTCGTCCGCGACCGCTTCGATATGACGATTCTGCTTATCGAACACGATATGAAACTCGTCGGCGGTATCTGCGACGAACTTACCGTGCTTTGCTTCGGACAGGAGCTTGTTACCGGACCTACCCGCGACGTACTCAACGACCCGCAGGTTATCAAGGCTTATTTAGGAGACGAGTGATATGGAAAACGATATCCGCGATATGGATCAGGAAATGGAAACCGAGGACAGAACCCCTATGCTGTCCGTGCGCGACCTTTACGTCAATTACGGACTTATCAACGCGATCAAGGGCGTGTCGTTCGACGTTTTCGAGGGCGAAATCGTTTCGCTTATCGGCGCGAACGGCGCGGGCAAAACCACGATCATGCACGCGATCAACGGGCTTATTCCCTCGGCAAGCGGCTCGATAATGTTTTCGGGTCACGAACTCACCAAAACTCACCCGCATAAAATCGTTACGTACGGGCTTACGCAGGTGCCCGAAGGTCGCCGCGTGTTTGCCGAACTTTCGGTCAAGGACAACCTTATGCTGGGCGCGTATTCGCGCCGCGACAAATCGGAAATCGAGGCGGGACTCGAGTCGGTGTACGAGAAATTCCCCATTCTCAAAGAGCGCAGTCGTCAGGTTGCCGGCACGCTTTCGGGCGGCGAACAGCAAATGCTCGCGGTCGGCCGCGCGCTTATGTCGCACCCAAAAATTCTTCTCCTCGACGAGCCGAGCATGGGACTCAGTCCGCTGTACGTCAACACCATTTTCGACACGATAAAAGAGATCAATAAGGCGGGAGTTACCGTGTTCCTCGTCGAGCAGAACGCGAAAAAGGCGCTTTCCATCGCCGATCGGGCGTACGTCATCGAAACCGGCAGAATGATGATCGCGATCAGCGTCATCAGCGGCGAAATGCTCAGCATCATAATCAACACACCAATCATGGTTGCTGTCGCGGTGATGATGGTCGTAATGCTCTGGTTCAAGCCCTGCCCCAGCGTATCGACATCATTGGTGATCCGAGAAAGCACCTCGCCGTAGGTTCTGCTTTCAAAATACTGCATCGGCATGCGGTTGATTTTTTGAGAAATCTCTTTGCGCAGGCGATAGCATACCTTTTGCGTGATGCCGGTCATGATCCATCCCTGCAGGAAGCTGAGCAAAGCACTGCACAAATACAATCCCAATACGAAGAGCAGAATTTGTCCGATCCTGTCAAAATCAATCACGCCGGTGCCCTGAATCTTAGCCATCAGGCCGGTGTACAGCTCGGTGGTCGCCTTACCCAGAATCTTTGGGCCTGCGACACTGAATACCGTCGAGCAAGCAGCGAAAATCATCACAGCAAAGATTCCAAAACGATAACGTCCCATGTAGCGCAGCAGCGTTCCGATAGATTTTTTAAAGTTCTTCGGTTTTTCACCCGGCATCATGCCCGGTCCGCCCAGCGGGCCGCCCGGTCCCCGTCTTCTCGGCGCGCGGTTCATACGTGTCTGCTCCAGCTGGAAAAATTGTGTTTGTTTACGCATCTTCACGCACCTCCTTTTCGTTTTGTTCCCGTTGTTGCATGGCCGCCGCGCCGTCCGCGGATTCGTCTGCCGCAGCAACCATGCTGCCCGCAGGTTCATACGCTTTGCTTCCTGCCACCTCCGGCAGCCCCAGTTCCTTCGCCGAAAGCTGCGATTTTGCGATCTGCCTGTAGACTTCGCAGTTTGTCAAAAGTTCCTCATGCGTACCTCTGCCGACGATGCGGCCTTCATCCAGCACCAAAATCTGCTCTGCGTGCAGGATCGTGCTGATCCGCTGTGCCACAATGATGACCGTACTGTCCTTGACGTTTTCGGCGAGCGCCTTGCGCAGCGCCGCGTCGGTTTTCATATCCAGGGCTGAAAAACTGTCGTCAAAGATAAAAATCTTCGGATTCTTGGCGATCGCTCTGGCAATTGCCAGGCGCTGCTTCTGACCACCTGAAACATTGCTGCCGCCCTGCGCGATTGGACTGTCGTATTTTTCTTCTTTTTCTTCGATAAAATCCTCTGCCTGTGCGATCTTAGCCGCACGGCGGATTTCTTCATCAGTCGCGTTGTCGTTGCCAAAACGGAGATTTGAGGCAATGGTTCCCGAAAACAACACGCCCTTTTGCGGCACGAAACCGATCTTCCCGCGCAGTTCTTGCATCGACAGCTTGCGAATATCTTTGCCGTCAATTTCAACACTGCCCGCCGTCACATCATACAGACGCGGGATCAGATTGACCAGTGTGGATTTACCGCATCCGGTACTGCCGATAATCGCTGTGGTAGTCCCCGGCGTCGCGGTAAAATCAATATCGTGCAGCACATCCTCCTCCGCGTTCGGATAGCGGAAGCAAACGTGATGGAAACGCAGCACGCCCTCACAGGTTGTAAGGTGCTCCGGCGTTTGCGGATCTTTGATAGAAGATTCCGTCTGCAGAACTTCATCAATACGTTCTGCCGCGACTGCCGCCCTCGGCAGCATGATGGACATCATGGTCAGCATCAGGAATGACATGACGATCATCATCGCGTAGGTGATAAAAGCAGTCATCGCGCCGACCTGCATGTTCCCCGCGTCAATCTGATGCGCTCCGAACCAGACAATCGCAACGGTCAGCACGTTCATAATCAGCATCATGCCGGGCATCATGAAGGTCATCACACGATTGGTAAAGAGCATGGTCCTGGTCAGCGCGCGATTTGCCTCATCGAAACGTTCTTCTTCTTTGTCCTCACGCTTGAACGCGCGGATGACCGAAAGTCCGGTAAGGATTTCCCGGGAAACCAGATTCAGTCTGTCAACGAGCTTTTGCATGAGTTTAAACTTCGGCATGGACGCTGACATCAGCACCATGACATAGCCTAAAATGACGAGCAGCGCCAGCGCGATGATCCAACCCATCCCTGCTCCGGTCTGCATCGCTTTGATGACTCCGCCGATGCCCATGATCGGCGCGTACGCGACCATCCGCAGCAGCATAGCCGATACCATCTGAATCTGCTGAATATCGTTGGTGCTTCTGGTGATCAGCGAGGCAGTAGAGAATTTGTCCATCTCCGCGTTGGAAAATCCAACGACCCGTTTGAAGACGCCGTCTCGAAGGTTTTTGCCGATGCCCGCGCCGACGCGAGAAGCAAAGAAGCTGACCAAAACAGTCGCGATTCCCATGATCAATGCCATACCGAGCATCTTCAGACCGGCTCTCCACAGATAAGAGGTCTGTATCGCATTGACATCCAGCCCGGCTGCCTGATCGCAGGCAACTGCGTAGGCGACGCCCATGGATCTGACCATGGAGCTTCCCATCGTGTCGATGGTCTTTTGCAGGTTTTGCCGCATCGAAAGAATCGCGTCCTCCTGCATCCTGCCTGCATCGCGCATTGCCGTGAATACCGGACGGACATCCACGCAGACCGCGGTGTAGGGATTGCCGTCCTCATCCTCTTTTTGCTGTTCGAACGGTGTCAGGGAAACGCCCAGCATCCTGCCGAGTTCTTCCACGCTCATCGCGTCAATCTTTGCCTTGTCCATACCGCTCTGTGCCGCTGCGTAGGACTTAAACGCGGACTCCTCCATGGCGCTCATCTGATAGTTTAGAATCAGCGGCAGCACCAGTTTTTTATCCATTTCATCCCAGCGTTTTTGCGCGCTCTCCGTCAGCTTGTAAACCTCGCCTTCCTTTTCGTAGAGATTCCGCCAAAGGCGGCCCTCATCCTCCGTCATCGTCAGCTGTGCGGTCTCGAATTCCTCTGCTGTCACAGCCTGCGGCACGACATGCTCCACACCGCTTTTTTGAATGCCGACATCGATGATGTCCGACGTATAGGACGGCAGTGCCAGATCGCACATGGCCTGAATCAAAAGCAGCGCCAGAATCACAAAGACAGTCTTCCAATACGGCGCCATGTTTTTGAATATTTTACTCATCCGTTTTCCCCTTTCCGTTATTGCTGAGCTTTCTCGCTTCGATTTCTGTCCTTGAGATGTTGTAAATTTCGCTCAGATAGCCAATCAGCTGCTTCATGTCGTTTGCGTCGAGACGGCTCATGACAGCCATGCCGAAATCATGCATGATCTGCCGACACTCCAGCGTGACTGCGCGACCCGTCTCGGTCAGCGTCACATAGGTATTGCGCCGATCTCCCTGATCCACCGTCCGTTCCACATAATGCAGTGCCTCCAGTCCGCGCAGCGTGCGTGAAATTGCCGACGGCAGGACCTTGGTCTTGCTCGCAAGCTTGGAAATCGTGATCTTGCCGTCCTCGGCATCCATGATATGATTCAGCGTAAAAAAATCGCCTTGATTCAGCTGATCAGGCATTATATCCGCCATATGTAGCTTGCGAAACTGGTTCATGGTCTTGAACAGCTCCATATACAAATCTTCCATTTTTTCTCCTTCGTGCTTTCCCCGGATGTTCGCCCCGCGCTTTGCTTCCCTCACGTCAAGGCGCGGTGGGTTTGCTCCGGAGTATTTAGCTTCCTTATTTTTTTGGCTAATTCCGCCACATGGTTATTATTTAACAGTGTTATCTTTTATCACCGTCAAATGTTAGCACGACTGAGGCGGGATGTCAAGCGTTCCGACGCTGTTTTCATCTGTTTTTCACCGAAACACACCATTTATCAACACAAAAAAGATCCCCCTCGGCATCGGCAAAAGCCGATGCGCGCAGAGAGATCTTTTTCATTGCGCCAGATAAACTGCCGCGCAAACATTTTCTGCGGAATGTTAGAATGCTACCTTCATAAACAGCGCCACCAGACACAGGATCAGCGCCGCAGGCACATAGAGATAACGTCCGACCGCGTACCAGAATTTGCTCTTGGTACCGACCGCGTCCATGATTTCGTCTTTTTTCATGACATAGAACCACGAGATCGCGCCGAAGGTCGCGCCGATCGGAATGATGTAGATGGATACCCAGTCCATCCAGGTGCCCCATTTTGGAATTGCCTCCATGCCGATACCGAAGCCCAGACACAGCACGCAGAGCAGAATCAGCACAGCGCCCCTGCTCAGTTTCGGGAACTTATGCAGCAGGGATTCCGCCACAGCTTCAAACATATTCTGCAGGGAGCTGACTCCCGCGAAGATCATCGCCGCGTAAAGAATCACCGCGAACAGTTGTCCCATCGGCACATCCTGCAGGATGGCCGGCAGGGTTACGAACAGCAGGCTCGGGCCGGCTCCGACATCCGTACCATAGGCGAAGCAGGCAGGAATGATGACGATTGCCGCCACGACCGCCGCGATGGTATCAAAGAACGCCGTATGCTGCGATACGCTGATGACGTTTTCGTCCTTCGATAAATACGCGCCATAGACAATCATCCCGCTGCCTGTCACCGAAAGGGAGAAAAACGCCTGTCCCATCGCCCAGATCCATGTCATCGGGTCGATCAGTTCCTCCCACTTTGGAGTGAAAATAAACTTATAGCCTTCCCATGCGCCCGGCATCATCGCGACACGCGTTGCCAAAATCAAAAAAATGATAAAAAACAGCGGCATCATGATCTTATTCGTCTTTTCGATGCTGCGCGCGCCGAGAAACAGCGTCAGCAGCGTACCGACTACGACGATGATGTGATACGGTATGACCGAATACGAGGTCATCGAAAAGCTTTCAAACCATGCCGCGGTATCCACCGTCATCAGATTGCCAAAAAGCGAGTCCGCGAAGGCTTTCAGGATATACGCGATGATGATGGCGTAGCCGATGGCAATACACAGGGAACCTGCGAGCGGCAGCCACGCGAGCAGACCCCCCGCTTTTCCGGCCCTTTCACCGCGCGTCGTCCAAGCGTACTGATAAGCGCCCAGGGTACCGGTTCCCGCGCGGCGCCCGATCGCGAATTCCGCCGGAAGGCCGACATAGCTGAATACGATAACAAAGAATAAATACACTAACAGGAAGGCGCCGCCGCCGTTGCTCCCCAGCTTGTTTGGAAATCCCCAAACGTTTGCCATGCCGACAGCAGAGCCCACCGACGCCAAAATGAAGCCCCACCTGCTGCCAAAGCTTTTGGACCTGTCTGTATGTTGTTTCCCCATGTTAAAATTCTCCTCTTCTCCCAGATATCTTTTGTATCTTTCCTGATGTCCTGCGCCTATTGCGCAAACACAGGCAACCACTATTCTAACATAGTTTCAGGGAGATTACCATCAGCGAATTTCATTTTCTCGTTAAATTTTCAGAATTTTCTGTTATATTCCACTAACGAAATCAGAGATTTCTATGCGCACATGGCGCTCACGCATGAGCGCCGCTTTTAGGGTCAAAAAGTGCCCAAAGATGTAACGCATTAGATTTTGCCTTCGCCGCCTCTGGAAATATAAGGAACATTCCTTTTCTTTTTTGTGCAAAAAAACGAAACTTTATTAAAATGCTTGTATCCTATTACTTTTTTGGAGGCGCAGCATGGAAACTCCATCCATTTAATCTAAACACGGCATGTGAAATGGAAGAGACACAGCCGCAGCACTACATCTTTTTGTTCAAAACCTGAGAAAATGGGAACTTTCACTTGTTTTTTCCCTTTTCTCGATCATAATGCCTATACGATACCCATAACAGTGGACACTTTAATCTGCAGAGGCATCGGCGGTAGTGCGCAGGCAGCACTCGTCGAGACGGGCATCAAGCTCTATGGCGGTGTCAGTGGAGACGCTGACGCAGCGGTGAGTGCAACAAACGAGCTATAAAGCTCAAGATACAAGGAGGAACTTATCATGCTGAATGAAAATGTTGTAAAGCTGCTGGGGAGCGGTA
>ERZ780198.3209-NODE-3209-length-11389-cov-3.214399_pt1 | contig 11389 bp, 14 predicted proteins | sample MGYA00510979_ERZ780198 | MGnify/ENA primary metagenome ERZ780198 (study PRJEB29588, sample SAMEA2158039) | human gut metagenome | biome: human gut; feature: human-associated habitat; material: faeces | place: Denmark | collected 2008/2010 ...
CATCTAAGTGTTCGGATACATATTTCCCATTCTTTTTCCGCTGGCGGACACATTCGGTCAACAGATATTCAATCTGTCCATTAACGGAACGAAAATCATCTTCCGCCCAGGCTGCAATGGCATTATAAAGCTGGGCAGAGAGCCGAAGCGGAATCTGCTTTTTCTTATTATCCTTTTCAGCCATACAAATTAATAAAGACTTCCTGAATTAATGATCGGCTGGGTGTCGTGGTTGCCGCAGAGAACAACGAGCAGATTGGATACCATTGCAGCTTTTCGTTCTTCATCCAGTTCTACTACACCCTTTTCATTTAACTGGTCTAAAGCCATTTCAACCATTCCGACAGCACCGTCAACGATCATCTTTCTTGCATCAATGATCGCAGATGCCTGTTGCCTCTGAAGCATAACGGCTGCAATCTCCGGTGCATATGCCAGATAGGTGATCCTTGCCTCAACGATCTCAAGCCCTGCATCATTGACCTTGCTCTGGATCTCATCACGGATCCTTGCTGCGACGATCTCGGCGGAACCTCTCAGGCTTCCTTCATCTGCCTGCCCGTCACCTGTCGTATCTACATTCGGTGCCACATCATATGGATAAATCCGCACAATATTACGAAGTGCGCTGTCGCACTGCAGAGATAAATATTCTTTGTAGTTATCTACGTTAAATACTGCTTTTGCGGTGTCTGTCACACGCCAGATCACGGCAATTCCGATCTCGACCGGATTACCGAGACAGTCATTGATCTTCTGTCTGCCGTTGTTCAGTGTCATTGCCTTTAAAGAAATCTTCTTTCCGGAAGCTTCTGCTACAGAAATTGCTGCGCTCTCTCCGGAAATATTGAGTGTTGTCTTGGCTGTCTGGATATCACCGGACTGTGCCAGCTTTGTCGCTGCTGCAGGATTGATCGCACTGCAGAACGGATTGACAAAATAAAAGCCTGCTTCACGGATCGTACCGACATACTTACCAAACAATGTCAGTACAAGTGCTTCCTGCGGCTTTAAAATACGCAGACCGCAAAGCGGGATCCACGCGATCGCTGTTACGACAATGCAGAGAACCATCAAGACAAGTGTGCCCGTACGCGGATAGTTTTCATAAGAGATCGCGAAAAGCACGATGCCCGTGATCGCCAGCGCATAAACCAGAAGCTCTGCCAGCAGAACTACCATACCGTTTTTCTTTGTTGTGTAAATTTTTTCATTCATAGGAAATACCTTCCTTTCTATTTGATATCATCATGATATCACTTTGTATTTATTTGTCAATAAATATTTTTTCAAAACCACCATGCAATCCTCTACAGCAATTTCCAAAAGAAAAAAGACGGGAAAACCCGTCTTTTCATGTCCTGTTATCTGACTTCTTTCTGTTCCTGTTTATCCTTTTCTTTTGATCCGCCGTGTTCCATTTTCCATCCCCATATGCCTGCAGCGATCACTGCAAGACCCATGAGACCGGCAAAAATATTTTCCGCCATTATGATAATCCTCCTTTTCAGACATCATTCATGCGGTAACCGACTCCCAGTTCATTTAATATGTATTTATATTCGCCCGGCTTTTCTCCGAATTTCTTCCGGATATTTGCCATGTTGACCTGCAATTTTTTTACGCTGCCATAATCGGAATAACCCCATACCTTTTTGATGATTTCCGCATAGGTAAGTACTTTTCCCGCATGCAGCGCCAAAAGCTGTACAATATTATATTCTGTCTGTGTCAGTTTGATCTCTTCTCCCGCGATTGAAACCCTTCTTGCATCATATTCGATTTCCATGTCATACAGAGAAAAAGATTCCCGCACGCATTTACCCGTACCCTGAAAACGGCTGTTCCGAAGTGTTGCACGGACTCTTGCCAGAAGCTCCGCTGTCCCGAATGGCTTTGTCACATAGTCATTTGCGCCGAGATCCAATGCCTCCACCTTATCAGACTCATCGGTTCTGGCTGACAGAACAACGATCGGTGTATCATTTTTTGCCCTAATCTCCCGAATAACATCAACTCCATCCATATCGGGCAATCCCAGATCCAGAATGACAAGATCCGGATTATGCGAAAAGAACATCGTCAGACCGTTCTTTCCGTTCTGTGCAAAAATAACCTGATAATCATTCGTCTCAAAGATCATTTTCATAAAATTGCAAATATTCTTTTCGTCTTCTACTACAAGAATTTTATAGCTGTTCACTTAAGCTGTCCTCCTCATCAAGCGTAAATCGGAAGATACATCCGCCTTCTTCCCGGTTTTCCACGGAGATCTCACCATCATGTGCCTTAATAATAGATGCACATACCGCAAGTCCGATTCCCATGCTCTTTTTATTATGATCTACGGGAGCATCCTTGATCTCAAAATAATCTTTGAAAATGCTCTTTAACCGTTCCCTGGGAATGCCACAACCATTGTCGGCGATCTCAAAAACAACTTTTCCGCCTTCCGTATGAACCGTCAGGGAAAGCTCTGTCATTCCCTGTGCATGCTGCACAGCGTTTTCCAGAATATTGATGATAACCTGCTCGATCAGCACCGCATCCATCGGAATACTGATAAATTCATCCGGGATTGACACGGTTACTTTCTGGTTTGGATATCTTTTCTTAAATTTCACCAGCACAGAGTTGATCAGCTCTTCCAGCACAACGGAATTTTTTTTGAGCCTGACACCTCCGTTATCAATTCTTGTAATGGACAGAATATTTTCAACCATATTCATGAGCCATTGCGTATCTTCTCTGATACCTGTTGTAAGCTGCAGGATCTGCTCTTTTTTCAGATGATCATAATTTTCTATGATCGTCGTACTCGAACCATAGATCGTTGTCAGCGGCGTTCTGAAATCATGTGATACTGCACGAAGCAGATTACCGCGCATTTTTTCCTTTGCGCTCTCTGCCCGCACTTTTTCCTGCCATTTCAGCTGTGTCATTACAGTACTTGTCATGATCGTGATGATCAGCATGATCAGTGCGGATATGATGTTTTCCGGTATACTGAAGTTAAATGCAAAATATGGAAATGCAAATACAAAGTTCAGCGCCAGAACACTCAGGATTGACGCAACAATACCGTAAACATATCCTTCTGTTACACGCGAAACAAGAAATACTGCAAGTGCCATGATCGCAGGCGCTACCATATCAATCGCAAGATAGTGCTCTATGATAATACAGACAAGCAGACAAACAGACGGTATCAAAACCGTTTTCAGTATGTTTCTTCTTATGTTTTTGTTCATGGTGGCCTCCCATACAATACATTATAAATAGTTACCGGTTAAGAATCAGCAAAGGATGCTTTGCATTCAAAACTGCGGTATGTTATGATTTTCCGGTAAAGCAATATCTGTAAAGATAAAGGAAATAAAGGAGAAATATTACAAATGATTAAAAATATATTGTTTGATGTTGGAAATGTACTGCTTGATTTTGATCCGGAGCGGTTTTTAAAAGAGGCGGGCTATACAAAGGAGCAGCAGGAAATTGCCATGCGCTGTGTATTTACGCATCCACTGTGGGATCAGCTTGACAAAGGAACGGTCACGGAAAAAGAAGCCCTGCAGGAATTTATCAAGGCAGATCCTGCGCAGGAAGCTCTGATCCGGGAAATCGCCGGGCGCACAAAAGAAACTCTTTTCCCGCTTTCCTATGCGGATGACTGGGTAAAATCCTTAAAGGCACAGGGGTATCCTGTTTACATCCTGTCTAATTACGCCGGAGAATTATATGAAAAAACAAAGCACCTTATGACATTTTTACAATACGTGGATGATGCTTTGTTTTCGTATCAATGTAAAATGATCAAGCCTGACCGTGAAATTTATGCCTATGCCTGCGAAAAATTCAATATTTTACCGCAGGAAACTGTTTTCATTGATGACCGCGCCAAAAATATCGCCGGCGCAAGGGAGTTTGGGCTGCAGGCTCTGCAGTTTACCTCTTACGAAGAAACCTCCGCCGAGCTTCGTGCACTACTTGGCAAATGAAATTCCCATTATGCCTAATGTCAGTGAGCTTCCCGCTATCTACTGTAAACATATCGGTGATCGAATAGTGGGGGAATGCCACCTGCATACAGTTTAGTCAATTGGCAGGCGGAGAAGCTGCCAGCTCAGATCGATCATTTCCTGCTTTTCCATAGAATTTTCAAAAATAATCTTCTGCTCCCGTTTTTCTGCGTGGAGCAGATTTTTTTCTCCCAGACGTCTTTTCAGCTCTTTTGCCGTTCCCATACTGCCATCAATGATCTCGATCCTTCTGTTGCCCAGAAACTCCCGAAGGTGTGGTCTGAGGAACGGATAATGGGTACAGCCGAGCACGATCGTTTCTGTTTTGTCTGTTATGTAAGGAAGCAGATATTTGGAAAAGTAAGCATCCAGAAACTCGCCGTCCAGATGTCCTTCCTCGACAAATTCCATCAGTCCCGCACATGGCACGGGAATGATATGCGCCTGCTCTTTATACAATCCGAGCAGATTGTGAAATTTCTCCTGCCGGATCGTCATAGGGGTTGCCAGCACTAAGATCTCGCCGCCCTTATACTGGCTGACTGCAGGCTTGATCGCCGGTTCGATCCCGACAAGCGGAAGATCAGGGTACATCAGCCGCAGATCCTTTACAGCCGCACTTGTCGCCGTGTTGCAGGCGACCGCCAGTCCCTTGATCCCCCGTTTCATCAGATTTTCCACCACATGAAAGGTCAGCTCTCTGATCTTTTCCCGGTCTTTCACGCCATATGGCGCGTTTTTGGAATCCCCATAATAAATAAAATCTTCATTTGGCATGATCTGCACTGCTGCCTTCAGTACGCTGATCCCGCCCAGACCGGAATCCATAAATCCAATCGGCAGTTCTTTTTCTTTGTTTTGTTCCATTTTTGTGTCCCTGTTTTGTTTCTATGATAATTTTAGCAGATATTACTTGCTTCTCTACGATGCCTACGAATTGTTCCGCAGCTACGCTGCTCTCGCAATTCTACAAACATTCAGAATTCGCAGATTTGCCTTGCAAATCGCTACTTCCTCATGTTTGACGGGTATCAAAAACAAAAGCGCAATCATACAAGTATGATAGCTTTTGTTTTTGATACCCTGATATCGTTATTATAAAATCATATTTCATGCGGCGCAAGCACATGCTGCATATCCGCCGGCATTGGGGCGGTAAACTCCATACGCTCCCCGGTGATCGGATGCGTAAAGCTGATCTTATGCGCGTGCAGCGCCTGTCTGTCGATCAGTTCCTTATCCGGATTATACAGATAATCGCCGATCAGCGGATAGCCCAGATATTTGAGATGCACGCGGATCTGATGCGTCCTGCCCGTCTCCAGCACAAGCGCAAGCAGGCTGTGTCCGTTAGCTTCCGCTACCACACGGTAATGCGTTACCGCTCTGTCTCCGTGTTCAAAATCTATCATACGCTCCAGGCACGAGCTTTCTTTCCGTCCGATCGGCGCATCGATTACACCGGCAGACGGCGTTACCTTACCCTTTACGATCGCATAATATTCTCTGCTGATCCCCTCTGCCTGCTCTCCCTGCAGGGATTTTGCCGCAACCTGCTGCCCCAGGATCGCACCGCTTACCATATGCTTTGCCACGATCGTAAGCCCGGATGTATCTCTGTCCAGCCTGTTGATACATCGAAACACAAAGGGCGTATTTTTCTGCCTGAAATACCACGCCAGCGCATTACCCAGTGAATTATCATAATTATGCAGTGATGGGTGGATGGGCATGCCCGCAGCTTTATTGATCACCAGCAGATCTTCATCCTCATATACGATATCCAGCGGCAGTTCCACCGGAAGGATCTGCTCTGAGCCCTCTGTCTCGCATATCGTGATCCTGAGCGCATCGCCATCCTGCAGAATGTAATTCTGGTAGACAAACTTTCCGTTTACCTGCACGCTTTCCGGATCTTTTTTCAGGTTGATGAGATTTTGTGTGGAAAATCCTTTTGTTTTCAAAAAGCCACTCACCTTCTGCCCGGGCATCGGATTTGTGATCTTGTAGGTCAGTGTTCGTTCCATTGTTGTTCTTTCTATTAGTATTTTGCATTTTGCTTCTCTTACTTGGTTTTATGAGTTTGGAATTTCATTATACCACCACATACTGCTGTCTGGGGGAAATTCATACTTTTTCTCTATTTTGTTCCTTTTAGTATGAAATTTTTCTCTTTCATAACCTGATTTTGTATCACAGCAATCTATCTGGCTGAATTTTTTCATCCAAAAACGACAATTTGCTTCATTTAAGATGAATCCTTGAAAAATCATGAAAAGCGACATCTTTTTTCTTCATCCAAAATCCTAGAAATTTCAGAAAAAGACGAACTTTTAAAAAACATAAAAATTTCATTCATACATATCATCTAATTTATCGGATATTGGACGAATCCATCAAGATTTATCCCCTGACTGAAACATCCTGTGATAAAACAAACGGGGCTTCGCGATCGCGAAGCCCCGTAAAACATTCTAAACACATAAAGTACATAGCATAACAGCATAAGCTGTTACATACTTATTACATGCTATCCTACAGTCTCTTTAACAGCTCTTCTCTCTGTGCTTCAAAGCCCGGTTTGCCAAGGAGAGCGAACATGTTCTTCTTGTAGCTTTCCACACCCGGCTGGTTGAATGGGTTTACACCGAGAATGTAACCTGATACGCCGCAGGCGAACTCGAAGAAGTAGAATAACTGTCCTAAGTAGAACTCGTTTACTTCCGGTACGTTAACCTTCAGGTTTGGAACCTGTCCGTCTGTATGAGCAAGGATTGTACCGTTCATAGCTGATTTGTTGACGAAATCAACTGTCTTTCCTGCTAAGTAGTTCAGTCCGTCAAGATCAACCGGTTCTTCACCGATCGTGATCTCTTCACGGGACTTCTCGATCTCTACAACTGTTTCAAACATGGATCTTGTACCATCCTGGATGAACTGGCCCATAGAGTGAAGATCTGTGGTAAGATCTACGCTTGACGGGTAGATACCCTTCTGATCCTTACCTTCTGATTCTCCGTATAACTGTTTCCACCACTCAGCTACATAGTGGAAGCTTGGCTCATAGTTTGCTAAGATTTCAATGCCTTTGCCCTTGCGGTTCAGTGCATTACGGACTGCAGCATATTTGAGGGCATCGTTTTCTTCGTATGGAAGATTTAATGCGTTTTCTCTTCCGCTTGCAGCACCTTCCATTAACTTGTCGATATCTGCACCTGAAACAGCGATCGGCAGAAGACCTACTGCTGTCAGAACTGAGAAACGTCCACCGATATCATCCGGAACAACGAATGTCTCGAAGCCTTCTTCTGTAGCAAGACCCTTTAAGGATCCCTTTGCTTTATCTGTTGTTGCGTAAATTCTCTTTGCTGCTTCTTCTTTGCCGTATTTCTTTTCCATCATTTCACGGAATACACGGAAAGCGATTGCAGGCTCTGTTGTTGTACCTGATTTGGAGATCATGTTGATAGAGAAATCTCTGTCGCCGATGACATCCATTAAATGCTTGATATAAGTAGAGCTGATAGAGTTACCTACAAAGTAGATTTCAGGAGTCTTACGAACTTCCTTCGGAATCATGTTGTAGAAGCTGTGACGCAGGAATTCGATCGCTGCTCTTGCACCAAGGTAAGAACCGCCGATACCGATGACAAGCAGTACCTCTGAATCGCTCTGGATCTTGGCTGCTGCCTTTTTGATACGTGCAAACTCTTCTTTATCATAGGCAACCGGAAGATCGATCCATCCTAAGAAATCATTACCTGCACCTGTTTTGGATACTAATGTTTCTTTTGCATCCATTGTGATCTTTTTCATTAAGTCAACTTCGTTTTCGCTTACGAAAGAAGTTGCTTTTGAGTAATCAAATGTAACTTTACTGCTCATTTTTTTCGCTCCTTTATTTCCTTTTCTGTTATGAGATCCGTGCCATCTGCTTTCTGTTCTTCATAGGAATATTCCGGCTGATGCAACACATCCGCCAATAATGTTGTAAAACATAACAGTACATGGCACAAAATATGTCCGGCATCAGACTATTATCCTGTCATAAACAAACAGTTGCACACTCTGACATTCCTCAAGTATCTCAAACAGCTTTAGTGTAGCAAAAGAACGTGTATTTTGCAAGCATATCGTGCAATATCGTTTTTTCTCACATTCCCGGAAAAATCTCTTTTACAGTCAAATAGTTTCTGCTATAATGCACTTTGAAGAAGTATATTTTGCTTCTTACATCTTCATATATTTATAGAAAGAAGGGAAACTATGATATATAAAACATCAGGTACTTGCTCAAGTGCAATCAATTTAGAGGTAGAAGGCGACATTATCAAGTCCGTTTCCTTTACAGGCGGCTGTAATGGCAATCTGCAGGGGATTTCCAGACTGGTAGAGGGCATGAAGGTAGAGGATGCCATTTCCAGATTAAAAGGAATCCGATGCGGCTTTAAAAACACATCCTGTCCGGATCAGCTTGCACGTGCTTTAGAATCTCTGGAGGCTGCCAAATCATGAAAAAGATTGTCCTGACCGGCGGTGGAACAGCCGGACACGTCACACCCAATATCGCACTTCTGCCAAAGCTCCGCGAGCTTGGCTATGAGATCCATTATATCGGTTCTTATGACGGGATCGAGAAAAAGCTGATCGCAGACTTTGATATTCCGTATTACGGGATTTCGACAGGAAAGCTGCGCCGTTATTTCGATGTGAAGAATTTCACGGATCCGTTCCGTGTTGTAAAGGGCTTTGCAGAAGCGAAAAAGATCTTAAAACAGATCAAGCCGGATATTGTATTCAGCAAAGGCGGTTTTGTATCCGTTCCGGTCGTCCGCGCTGCTGCCAGCCTGAAGATCCCGTGCATCATCCATGAATCCGATATGACACCGGGTCTTGCAAATAAATTATGCATTCCGGTCGCGACAAAGGTTTGCTGCAACTTCCCGGAAACACTGCAGAATCTTCCGGCTGATAAGGCCGTTCTGACCGGATCTCCGATCCGCGGGGAGCTGACAAAGGGCAATAAGATCGCAGGTCTTGATTTATGCGGCTTTTCTGCCAATCAGCCTGTGATCATGGTCATCGGTGGCAGTCTTGGTGCTGCCAATGTTAACAAAGCAGTCCGTGATGCACTGCCTGCCCTGTTAAAGGATTTTCAGGTCGTACATCTTTGCGGACAGGGAAAAGTGGATAATCTGCTTCTGAATACAAAAGGTTATAAGCAGTTTGAATATGTAAAAGCAGAGCTCAAGGATTTATTTGCCATGGCAGATGTTGTCATCAGCCGTGCAGGCGCAAATGCAATCTGTGAGCTGCTTGCCCTGAAAAAACCAAACCTGCTGATCCCGCTTGTCAGCGGAAGCCGCGGCGATCAGATTTTAAATGCAAAATCCTTTGAAGCACAGGGCTTTTCCATGGTGCTTTCCGAGGATGATATTACAGAAACTGCTCTGACAGATAAAGTACATGAACTGTTCTTTACCCGTCAGACTTACGTCGATAACATGGAAAAGAGCAATCAGCTCGGTGCTATCGCAACCATTACGGGGTTAATTGAGGAAATAGTATGCGACGAATCTCACTAAATGAAGTAACAGATGACATGACTCTGGCAAAACCGATCTATCAGGGCACAAAGCTGATCCTGCAGACCGGCGTAGCAGGGATTCCCAAATATAAGGAAAAACTGAATAATGTCGGTATTTTTTCCGTATATGTCAACGATCCTGTCTCTGATGATATCTCAGTTCCTGACGTGGTATGTGAACAGACCAGAGAAAAATGCAAGGCAACCTTGCGTCTTGTCTGCGATCACCTGCGCCAGCAGGGCAATTTTCATGAGCCGGAGCTGGATGAGATCGTAACTGCTTTATTCGATGAGATCTTCCAAAACAAAGATATCCTGATCTGTTTAAGCCAGATCAGCACAGCGGACGATGCCACCATGGTACATAGTATCAATACAACTATTTACAGCATCCTCATCGGTATTAAATCCGGTCTTCCCACACATGAGCTGAAAGAGCTTGCGGAAGGCGCACTCCTGCATGACCTCGGGAAGATCATTTTAAATGAATCCATCTTATTAAAATCCTCCGCCCTCACACAGGAGGAATTTAATCATATTAAGCAGCATCCATCCCTGGGCTATGAAGCACTGGAGAAAAAGCATCTGCTTTCCGATGCTTCCCGCCTCATTGTCCTGCAGCATCATGAAAGGCTGGATGGCAGCGGATATCCCGCCGGTTTAAAAGGTGATGAAATCCACCCGTATGCACAGATCGTTGCCATTGCAGATGTCTATGATGCCCTGACAAGTGAACGCTGCTACCGGAAAAGCCTGAGCAACTACAACGCCTGCAAGATCCTTAAGGAAGATGTCCAAAGCGGCAAGTTAAACAGTGCTTACTTAAGTGCTCTGCTTTCCAATATTGCAGTCTACCCAAATGGCATTGTCGTTTATCTTTCCGATGGGACACATGGCATTGTAAAAGCCCAGAATCCGGATCTTTTATATCAACCGGTGATCCGTATCATTGATGACAGAGATCCAGACGGAAAGATTTCTGTGTATGATCTGGATCTTGCCACCAGATCAGATGTATCTATCATAGAACCATAGCACCGGAAATCTTCCTGTTTTCGCTGCGCTTTCACACTCTTTGCTCTCTTTACCGCTCACTCATACCGGAGAGCTTCGATCGGATTGAGCTTTGCGGCTTTATTTGCCGGATAATATCCGAAAAATACACCGATAAAGATGGAAAATACCACAGAAAACACAATACTGGCAACAGTCATTTGCCGTTCCTTCATAAAAGCTCTTCACCCGGTCCGCCGGATCCGCGGGGACCACCACCCGGGCCTCCCATACTACCGCCGCGCATCCTTTGCGGATGTCAGCACAATACTCGTCTTGGCAGTCATACCTGAAACGAAATGTCAAGGACTTTTTAGTACCCCTACCATTCATTGCATGAAAAAAGCCACTGTAGATTTCAATTTCTACAATGGCTCTTAGGTCATTTGTATTCAATTCATTTTATATAAACTCAGGTACAACCTTGAATCTGTCGAGTTCGTTACATAGATGAAATTTTACTAGCCCTCTCCATATAATTCCGTACGAATCAATCTCGCTGTTTCCATAAACTTTTCTGGATTTATTTCTTCTGCAAAAGCTTTATCCATTGTTTCAGCAATAATTCTTGCAATCTCCTCAACTGTGCAATTCTCTTAGATAACATCTGCAAACTTGTGTGAATAACTATCAAATTGTATAAGGTAAATAACTCGCAAATGGCACAGCCTGCCAAAAGTTGAGATAATGTAAAAAGTTCAAAACGTTTTACACTTTTTCAACCTAAGGA
>ERZ780198.3213-NODE-3213-length-11381-cov-2.643210_pt1 | contig 11381 bp, 10 predicted proteins | sample MGYA00510979_ERZ780198 | MGnify/ENA primary metagenome ERZ780198 (study PRJEB29588, sample SAMEA2158039) | human gut metagenome | biome: human gut; feature: human-associated habitat; material: faeces | place: Denmark | collected 2008/2010 ...
CCCACCAGCGTCCGCCTGCCATGTTATTAAATACAGTCGCCATCGTATCAAACAAAAGGCTCGGTCCCGCTTGCACTTCGAGTCCATAAGTAAAACAGGCCGGAAATATAATGATACCCGCTATGACCGCCACAAGTGTATCCAGTACGATAATATGAATGGATTCTCCCATCAAAGAACGGTCTTTTTCAATATAACTGCCAAAGATCGCCATACCGCCCATTCCGACAGACAGCGTAAAAAACGCCTGGTTCATCGCACCTACGATAACAGAACCGTTGATCTTGGAAAAATCAGGGATCAGATAAAAGGACAGCCCCTGTCCCGCGCCCTTTAAGGTCACACTGTGTACCGCCAGAACAAGCATCAGCACAATGAGAGCCGACATCATATATTTTGTGATCCGCTCCAGTCCTTTCTGCAGGTGGAAGCTCAGGATCACAAAGGCTATCAGCACTGTCAGAAACAGATAAAACACATTGATGGTAGGGCTTTGTATCATCTGTTCAAAACCAAACTCCTGATTCTGTCCTGTCAGGAATTTTACAAAATAATAAAGCATCCATCCTGAAACAACCGTATAAAATGCCATAATGGAAAAATTGCCGATCAGGCAGATGCCGCCGAGTATATTCCATTTTTTCTTACCGGACAGCTTTCCGTACATATAAAGCGGACTTGTCTGCGCTGCCCTTCCGACCGAAAGTTCCATGACCATTGCAGGCAGTCCCAGCACCAGCAGGCAGATGATATAAAGCAGCATAAAGCTGCCTCCTCCGTTTTGTCCGCACATCCACGGGAATTTCCATACATTGCCGCACCCGATCGCACAGCCTGCAGAGAGCATGATAAACCCCAGTCTGCTCCCCAGTCTTTCTCTGTTTTCCATAAAATTTTTTCCTATCTCACTATTCTTTTGCTGCCATGATCCGTCTTTCCAAACCATAGCTTGTTTTTCTGCGTTGTTTATTATACAATTTGTATTATCATTTGTATAACAAATGATTTTCATAGCATCTATCGAATTTGTCGATAACAATGCAGAAAGGGATCTTTCAATGGATATTAAAAATTTGGAAACATTTGTCATGGTCAACGAACTGAAAAGCTTTACACAGGCTGCACAGCGGCTGGGCTTTACACAGTCCACCGTTTCCTTTCAGATCAAGCAGCTCGAAAACGAACTGGAGATTCCGCTGTTTGAACGGATCAGTCATACGGTTACATTGACGAACGAAGGACAGAAGCTGCTTCCGCTTGCGCACCAGATCCTGCGGCTTTGGGCAGAAGCCGGTCATATTGCAGGCAATACTGCGCCTGCAGGCATTGTCAGGATCGCAATCGCAGAATCTCTCTCCAGCTGGCAGTTCCACAGCCACTTCAAAGACTTCCACGACCGCTATCCGGGAATCCGCCTGAAGCTGATCGCCGCCAGCACGGATGATATGTTCCAGATGCTGGGACAGAATCAGGTCGATATTGTCTATACACTGGATCGCCGTATTTACAGCCATCATTACATGACAGCACTGGAAGCACCGGTCAATATCCATTTTGTCACCAGTCCCCGCCATCCACTTGCGAAAGAAAAAAAAGTGGATATCGGGAAATTACTCGACTATCCACTTCTTCTGACAGAAAAAAATATGAGTTATCGCGCGATTCTGGATGAGATCCTTGCTGCCAGAGGACTCGAAACAACACCTGCCATGGAAACAGGCGATACACAGCTGATCTGCAGCCTGCTCCGTCAGGATATCGGCATTTCCTATCTCCCGGAATTTGTCGTACAGGAAGATCTTGCAAACGGACGGCTTGTCAGCCTGCCTGTCAGTGATATGCCTACGCCGGGCATCTGGCGCCAGCTTCTGTACCACCGCAATAAATGGATCTCCCCGGAGCTTACCTGTGTGATCGATTACCTGAAAGAGCAGCAGACGTAACCTGCTGCTCCATTTCCAAAAGCCAACTGTTTAGCGGCTTCTCCCTGATGTCATTGTAAGAATTATCTTTTGGGTAAAACATAACGTTCCTCTTTTCTAACATATTTTCGTGAAATAAAACACCACAAGCTGTGTACGGTCGCGCAGGGACAGCTTTTCCAGGATCGCGCTGATATAATTTCTGACGGTTCCTTCGGACAAAAAGAGACTCTGTGCGATCTCCCGGTTGGATTTTCCCATTGCTGCCTGCTCGATGATCTCCTGCTCCTTTTCTCCGATATCATAATCTGCATAGGAAAAATCATGCTTTGCAGCCGTAAGTGCCGGGATCTTGGATACCACTTCTCCACCAAATACACTTTGTCCGCCGTAAACCGCTTTCAGTGCAGGAATGATCGCCTCAAAATCCTGCTTTAATATGTAGCCTTTGACGCCGAGCCCCAGTGCCTTTACAATATATTCCTCATCCGAAAAGGTGGTCAGAAGCAGGATCTTCGCCGCCTTATCCATGGTAAGGATTTCTTCCGCCGCAGCAAGCCCGCTCATTTCCTGCATCTGGATATCCATCAGGACAACGTCCGGTTTTTCTTTCTGATACAGCGCAACAGCTTCCGAGCCATCATGACCGCTGCCCACTACTTCTATTTCTTCATCCGACCCGAGGATCGTCGTAAGTGACATCTCCACGAGCTGATCATCATCAACTACAATTACCCGCATTCTTTCATTTCCTTTCTGATCGATACTATAATGGCAAATCCCGCATCTGTTCTGAAATGGATATTGCCGCCAAGTGCCTCCACTCTCTGCCGCATATTGGTAAGCCCGATGCCCGCATGCTTATTTTCGCGGATCTGCGTTCCGTTATCTTCTATCAGAAGCTGGTAAAATCCCGGATGCTCCCGTAGCATAACAGATACCTTTGTTGCATTGGAATGCTTTATGATGTTAGCCATAGCTTCCTTTACAATGGCGATCATGGCATATTTCACATTTCTCGGAACCTGCGGGGACATATCGTAAACTAGCTGCAGCTCATAATTCTGACGCATCTGGGAAGTTGCTTCCGCAACAGCCTGTTTCAGATCTACGGATTCATCATGCAGATCATGCACACTTTCACGGATGTTGTTCATGGCTTCATTTAGGGATGCATTTACACTCGAAAGCTGTGCATAAAGTGTTTCTTCCTTCTTATGCACCATCATGAGTGCCCCAAGCTGCAAAATGCAGCGTGACAGCATATGTCCAACATTATCATGGATCTCCCGTGCGATCCTGTTCCGCTCCGACAACGTTGCAACTCTGATTTCATAGTCCTGTTTTTCCAAAAGCTCTTTATTACGCTGCTTCATTTTTGCCTGTTCTTCCACACTGCTGTCCCGGAGTTTTAAAAAAGCAGCATGCTCCTGTACCTGCTGCCTGGTTCTGACCGCCAAAAGAACTGCCAGCATAACTGTCATGATCCACAAAAGAATCTGCCCAGCCCCATGAAACAGGGAAATTCTGTATACAAAAAGTGCACCGGAAAGACAGCCCCACCACTTTTTTCTATAAACAAATTCATAAATATGCACCGGCAAAAAGAAGATCAGACCTGGTGCAAAAAAGCACGCCAGCACATAAACCGCCACGATCCCATAAAAGGCAGCCTCTTTTTCCAGATAGATGATCAGTTCCATCGAAATGAGTGCTGCCAGAAATGTCACCACCGGTCCATAGGTCAGACTTCGGTTCAGCAGAAAAAGAAGTCCCATCATCAGTATCACATGTTTATCTATTGCTTTTTGCATCCGATGTTTTCCTCCTTTTTCGTAATTTTCACAAGGAACATTCTCATGCCCGGTCAGCTTTATCCTACCACAGATCGCGCAAATAGTATAATGAAAGAAGGAAAATATGACAAATGTCATATCAGGTATTAACATTTATTACTACAAATCAATCAGAAAACCCTTTATACTTTTCTCATGCAGAACAAGCTGCACAACGATATCATACAATCTGGAGGTTACTTATGGCAAACACAGCAGTCAAAATAGAAAATCTGGTGAAACGATACGGCGAAGTCATCGCTGTAGATCATTTAAACCTGACCATCCGGGAAGGAGAGATCTTCGGGCTTCTCGGTCCGAACGGTTGTGGGAAGACAACTACGATCAACTGTCTGCTTTCTCTTCTTTCCTATGATAAAGGAGACATTGAAATTTTCGGTGAGGAGATCACACCGACCAATTATAAGCTCAAGTCACAGATCGGTGTTGTCATGCAGAATGTGGCGGTTTTCGATGAACTGACCGTTTCTGAAAATATTGATTATTTCTGTGGACTTTATATCCGCGATAAGGCACTCAGGAAACAATATGTGGAAGAAGCGATTGCTTTTGTGGGGCTGGAGCATTTCAGAAAGTTTTATCCGAAAAAGCTGTCCGGCGGACTGCTCCGTCGTCTGAATATTGCCTGTGGGATCGCACATAAGCCCAAACTGATCATTTTAGATGAGCCGACCGTAGCGGTCGATCCGCAGAGCCGCAACAAAATTCTGGAAGGGATCGTCGAACTGAATCGGCGCGGGGCAACTATTCTGTATACCTCCCACTATATGGACGAAGTCGAGCAGATCTGTTCCCGCATTGCCATCATCGATCAGGGCAAAAACCTGGCACTTGGCACAACAGAAGAACTCAAGAAACTGATCAAGAAAAGTGAGATCATCACGATCGATATCCTCACTCTGACAGAAGAAGATCTTGCCGCTATCCGTCAACTGCCGCATGTATATGAAGTCAGCTTTGATCAGCATAAGCTGACGGTTCTCTGCAGCGGCGGCCAGCACAATCTCATTCATGTGCTCGATTACCTGCAAAAGAAAAGCTACTCCTTCGGCTATGTCCATTCCGAGCTTCCTTCCTTGAATGATGTTTTTCTGGAAATTACCGGCAAAGAGCTGCGTGATTAAACGATATAAACTATAAGGAGTACAGTCATATGATACAGATTATTTTTTTCAGCTTTAAAAGGCTGTTTCGCAATACAACAAATATGTTTTGGATCTTAATTTTCCCGATCATTCTGGGCACCTTCTTTTATATTGCTTTTTCCAACCTCGGTGCATCGGAATCCATGAGCACAATTCCTGTAGCGGTTGTCCTTACCGATGATTATTACGGAGAAGCACTCAAGCAGACCGTGACACAGCTTTCCGAAGGAGAAGATCCTTTTCTGGACACTACCTTCTGTTCCGAAGAGGAAGCACGAAAGCTTCTGGAAAACGGCGATGTATGCGGTATGATATTAAGTGGCAGTCAGGCAAAGCTCAGTATTTCTGCCAATACATCCGCAGATAATATCAAACAGAGTATTCTGGCTGCTTTTGTAGAAGAATTCAACCTCCGCTGTGATCTGCTGATCGATACGATGCAGAAGCATCCGGAAAATGCTGAAAAAGTAATCTCTGCTTTTCAGAATCCACACGCCTTTAATGAGGAAGTTTCCTTACAGAAAAATCCAAATGTGGATACTTACACGCAGTATTTTTACAATCTGCTCGCTATGGCATGTTTATATGCTGCTATGGCCGGTGTGACCGTAGCTGTGGAAAATCAGGGCAATCTTTCTACGCTCGCTGCCCGGAAAACAGTTTCTGCCCGAAAAAAATCCAACATGATCATCGGTGAACTGATCGCCGCTACCATCTTTGAATTTGTCCTGAATCTGATTGGTTTTTTCTACCTGTCCTATATTTTGAAGGTCGGTGTTGATGCACAGCTTCCGTATGCGATTCTGTCGCTGTTTACCGGCGTTCTGACCGGTGTATCCCTCGGTTTTTTCTTTGGCACACTTGGCAAAAAAGGAAAGGAAGAAAAAGACGGGATCATCTTTGCCGTGATCATGCCCCTGTGCTTTTTAAGCGGGCTTATGGTCGGCAATATGCGTGTTCTCATTGACCGTGTTGCACCGGTTGTCAACCGTATCAATCCCGCTGCCCTGATCACAGACAGCTTTTACTGCCTGAGCATTTTTGAAGGGCATGCCAGATACACCCGGAATATTGTAACATTGCTTCTTTTATCCGTTCTCTTTATCGTTCTGGGAATTTTGAAAACTAGGAGGTCCCGCTATGCAAGTATTTAACATATTTTTTAAAATTGCAAAGAAACATCTTGGACAAGTATTTATTTTTTCCGGTGTTTTTCTGGTCCTCATTTTCATAATGAGCATCTCGCAGTCCAAAGCACTGAGCGGTGATTTCAGTGCCAAAAAGATTGATATTACCATACTGGATGAGGATCATTCCATGCTCAGCCAGAGCATACAGGACTACCTTGGCTCCCGTCACAATCTGGTAACACTAGCCAAAACAGATACGGAATCCTTGACAGACAATCTGTTTTATCAGCAGATCAGCTATGTACTGACGATCCCCAAAGGATTTGAGGCGCAGTTTTTGACAGATACGCCTCTGAAGCTGTCACACAGCATCAGACAGGACAATGCGAACGGCTTTTTCGTCAATGAACAGCTTGACAGCTATCTGGATTCGATCTCCTTATACTGCACGGGAGGCTATAGTCTGACAGATGCCATTGCCGCTACCGGACAAAATCTGGAGGAATCTCCGAAGGTAGAAGCCATTACCTTTCAAAAGACCGGAAACAGCGGAAACAAAACTATGTTTTACTGGTTCCAGTATATGAGCTACATCTTTCTGATGATTTTTCCCCTCAGTCTGGTGCCGATCCTTGTGACCTTCCAGCAGACAGATGTCAGTTCCCGGATCGCCTGCTCCGCCCTGCCTGCGCAGGCGCGTACCCTACAGCTTGGTCTTGGCTGTATCTGTTACAGCATTCTGACATGGCTTATTTTCACCCTTGTTGCTGTCCTGCTCTTCAGTCCGAAAAATGTTTTTTCCCAACAGGGACAGTTGTGTATCTTAAACAGCTTTGTATTTACATTGATCTGCGTTGCACTCACGCTGCTGTTAAGTACCTTTGGTCTGAAGGACAATGCCCTCGACCTGATTGCCAATATCATCGGGATCGGCATGAGCTTCCTTTGCGGTATTTTTGTACCACAGTGGTATTTGAGCACCGGCGTTTTAGCTGTTGCAAAGTTTCTCCCGGCTTACTGGTATATCAAAATCATCAATATGGTAACAGGCTGGTCCGGAGAAAGCTACTCCCTTGCAAATTACTGGAAATACATCGGTATGCAATGTATTTTCCTTGTTGCGATCTTCTCTGTATACCTTGTAGCAAACAAGCAACGGAAGAAAACAAGTCTCGCCTAGCATAAAAAACAGAGCAGAGGGCTCTCAAAGGAACTCTCTGCTCACATACACATCTACATCTTTGTTGATTTTATACCCATATCACTCTTTATATTCGTATACTCGTGCTTCATACGGCTTCAGCATGCCATGCACAGGATTCGGATAGTTGCATATCACAAGCTTTCCCTTTCTGCCCCTGAACTCTTTTATGTTATGCCATTTCAAGCTGTGCGTACTGAAGGAACATACAATAAGGAGACTCTTTTGCTGATAGGTACGCTTGTACACATATAATTGATTACTGAGCCTATCATATTCCTTATAGTCTCCCCACAGTGCCACATCACTGTTTTTCCGATAACGGAGGCATCTGCGGTAAAGCTTCAGAATACTGAACGGTTGCTCTTCTTCTGCCGCAACATTGATCTTTCTGTAATTCGGATTGATGTAAAACCATGGCTTACCGGTCGTAAATCCGGCATTTTTACTGTCATCCCACTGCATCGGCGTACGCGCAGAATCCCTGCTGGATGCATGGATCCGCTCCATCCGCTTCTCCACGCTGTCTTTCAGATGGAACGTGTCATAATTGTTATGGGAAGAAACATCCACATACTGATCGATCGACGCAAGCTTGATATTCGTCATACCGATCTCCTGCCCCTGGTATACAAAAGGCGTTCCCTGCTGAAACAGATAGCAGACCGCAAGCATTGATCCACTTGCCCTGTGATACCTTTCATTTCCGTATCTGCTGATGACTCTTGGGTGGTCATGGTTTTCCAGATACAACGTATTCCATGCTCTTCCGTTCAATGCTTTCTGCCATTTGCTGAATGCATGCTTCAGACTTCTGAGGTGGAACGGACGCTGCATATATTCCGTAAAAATGCAATCGGCAAACATATGATCAAAATGAAACATCAGATCCAGTGATTTATGCTTTCCTGTCAGATAGGAAAGCGCAGATCTCGTGCTCGTCAGTAACTACGGCGTGCCACTCTATGCGCAGTGGCAGTACGGAAAGGGTACCTTCCCCTAACTGAAAACAGTCATATTCCTCGCAGACTTTCCGGAATTCCGCCAGATACTCATGAATATGCGGACCATCTTTATAAAAAGGCAGTCCGTTCGCCGCCGGAATAAACGGCAGTCCGTCTGGCAGATTATCAGCTTTCGAAATAAAGGTGATCACATCTTCCCGGAACCCATCTACGCCTCTGTCCAGCCAGAACCGCATGATGCTCTTGACTTCTTCCCGTACCTTTGGATTATCCATATTCAGATCCGGCTGTTTTTTTGCAAAAATATGCAGATAATACTGGTCACGCTCCGGGCAATATTCCCATGCTTTTCCTTCAAACAGACTGTCCCAGTTGTTTGGCAGCTTCCCGTTCTTTCCATCACGCCAGATATAATAATCACTATACGGATTATCTCTGCTTTTCTTGCTTTCCAAAAACCACGGATGCTCATCGGAAGTATGATTGACTACCAGATCCATGATCACCTTCAGTCCCAGGCTGTGCGCCTTATCGAGCACCTTTTGGAACTGCTCCAGATCCCCATAATCCGGGTGGATATTTTTATAGTCGGAAATATCATAGCCATAATCTGCATTCGGCGAAGGATAGAGCGGCGAAAACCATATGCCGTCCACACCAAGCGATTTTATGTAAGGCAGTTTTTCGTAAACGCCGTACAAATCGCCGATTCCGTCTCCGTTTCCATCATAAAAACTTCTGATCCAGATCTGGTAAAATGCCATTCTTTTGTACCAATCTTTTTCCATACCGATACCTCTTTTTATATAGCTTGCTGTTTTTGCATTTGTTTCTCATTGACTTCCGGTTATTCTCAGCCGGCTTTTCAACATCTGTCAATGCATATGAAAAATCCGGGAAATCTTTTCATATTCTTTCAGAAACTCATCATACGCCATCTCATATTCTTTTTTGAATGAATTCCTGCATTCCTCTCCAAATTCCTCGGTTACCTTTATGGAATCCTGCACTTTTTCCTGCATGTTTTTCATGGAGCCTGAGATCGCATTATGACGTAGCACAAGCTTTCCGCTCTTCTTGGCTTCTATGATCTCTCCATATCTCTCATATGCGCTGTGTACACTGTCTTCCCAGGAAATATAGATCTCATTCATTGCATGTTCGCCCACGTCATACAGATGTGCAAGGTCATAACCCACACGTTTTAACAGCCGGTACATGGCATCCGGGGTTTCTTCGATCAAAAATCCGTTTCTGTCATCCGTGATGCCTTCTGCCGCACAGCTTCCTCCGATCAGTACACTGGCAAGCCCACAGGCTGCTGCCTCCCGGACGACAATACCATTTGTATCATACGTAGACGGGAAAAGGAACAGATCCGCCCTCGTATTCCATGCACGGAGCTGTTCTCTGTCATATACCGCTCCTGTAAAAATATACTGTTCCGGTTTCAGGAGACTTGCTGCTTTTTCTTTCATCTCCTTTTCATCCGGTCCGCTTCCGACGAACACCATACGGAAATCAACGCCGTCCTGCGACAGTTTTGCAAGCGCATCGAGAATAAGCGGAAGCCCTTTATACTTGACGATCCTGCCTACAAATAAAAAGACCGGAATTCCTTCCGGAAGATCATAGGAATCTGTTACTTTTGCCACCTTTTCCGGCGCAACACGCCCTTTGGCAAAATCAACACCGTTGCTGACCACGCGGTACTCTCCCGTATATCCAAGACAGCGCAGGTTTTCTCCTGCTCCTCTGCTGACCACCCATACTTCATCGCACGCCTCTATATTGCTGACAAGCGCATGTATGGCTTCTTTTTGCAGCAGCTTTGACTTCACTGCCTTGGCAATATCAATATCGAACTTCGTATGATAAGTAAATACAAGCGGTGCATCTGTATAAAACCGGAGCGTCCGCGCAAGCAGCGTGGAAGACACCGGGCAATGACTGTGTATGATATCCGGTGCAAATTCCTTCATTGTCACAATTTCCTTGACATCAAGCGGATTGCCTGCCCGATATCCTTTTACGATCTTCGTCGTATCAAAGCTCTGGTAGGGCACCACCCAATAGGGATAGCTGTGATATTCTGCGCCCGGATACGCTGGCGTTGCCACCATCACATCCGCCAGCTTCTCTTCCTGCAGGATCTTTGCATAATTCATTACAACATTTGCCACACCGTCTATGACCGGCGGGAAGGAATCATTTAATAACGTTACTTTCATTGCTTCTTTCTACTCCTATATCGAATTTCTATCTAGTTCACATACAGTTTTCTGAGCTCCAGCTTTTCCATAATCCCGGCTGTTGTGACGCCCGGATGCGTCGCGTACATTCTGCAGACAGCCTCCACAAGTTCTTTCTCCACCCTGTTTTTCTTTGCAATCTGCTCGATGCTCTTCCCTGCTGAAAACTCTTTTATGATACGGCCGATCAACCGGTCCAGATCTTTCTCTGACAGGGAAATCTTTTTTGCATTCTCTTTTGTAAGTGCAGGGGAAAGATCGATCTTTTCCACTCTGTAATCTGCCGTTTCATCCTCAAAATACAGAATTACAAACGTAATTGGCTGGTGAAAACGTCTCGGCCCGCAGCTTCCCGGATTGATATAACAAATGCTGCCTTCCTGCTTCAGTTCATATTTATGAGAATGCCCACAAATCACAAAATCTACTTCGCCCAGCTCATCCGGCAGATCCTGTTTCTTGTGACACATATAAAAGGTACGGTTTCCTATCTGCTCTCTGACAAAATAGGGCATATCCTTTGCCCATTCTTTATCATTGTTTCCCCGTGCCATATAAACCGGCGCAATCTGCTGTAACCTTTCTACGATTTCCGGTCCACCGAAATCCCCCGCATGAAAGATCACTTCGCAGTCTTTTATTTTCTGTACAACTTCCTCACGCAGAAGACCATGGGTATCTGCGAGGAAGGCTATTTTGTGGTGTGCCATATCCGGTATCCTCTCTAAGCTGCTTTATAAATATTCTCTCAAATCATGTGCGACTGTGGCTTTTATAAAATGGAGGATCTCATATTACTTCTGCTCATTTATTACCTCCTGTATGGATCTGTAAGGCACCTCTGAAAACAGTTTTTTTATGTCCCCTTCTGCATCTAAAGCAATCGCCATCTTGGTCAGTGACAGAAGGC
>ERZ780198.3216-NODE-3216-length-11372-cov-2.926571_pt1 | contig 11372 bp, 10 predicted proteins | sample MGYA00510979_ERZ780198 | MGnify/ENA primary metagenome ERZ780198 (study PRJEB29588, sample SAMEA2158039) | human gut metagenome | biome: human gut; feature: human-associated habitat; material: faeces | place: Denmark | collected 2008/2010 ...
TGATACTGGTGTTAATGATTACATTAAGCCTGAAAATCAACGAGTCCCATTCCGTAACATGATTTATATTGGGGATAGCGATACAGATATTCCTTGTATGAGTCTTGTGAACGCTAATGGGGGTCATTCTATAGGTGTTTATGATCCTGTTAAGAAGGATAAAGATAAGGTGTATAAGATGATGCGTCATCACCGCATACGTTATTATGCACCTGCAGACTATACAAATGGTTCCAAGTTAGATACATTAGTTAAACAAATTATTCGTAAAACCGCAGCCTACGAAGTGTTAGAAGGCGAGTATGTACATTGTAAACACGAAGCAGAGGAGTAACATGGATCAATCTAAATTAACAAGTGAATGGATTCAAGCGTTTAATCGTTTAGGTTCTGAAGGTAAATTAAAACCTACCGTACCATATCATGATTTATTTAACCGTAAAGAGCTAAAAGGATTTCCATTGCATACATTGCCTATGTGGACTGTAACATTCCCAACAGGCCATATTACATGCTGCGATCCCTTGGTGACACTACCTAATAAACCGGATACATATATTAGAACGGTAGAACCAGGCACGTATCTATTGGAAACTAAAATCATTGAAATGGAACCAAATCAATACCGTTATGTAGCAAGCCGCGTTGTTTTTAGTGGTAATGAGCCTGTGAACTATGAATTAGCATTAAAAGGTACAGAAGATTTAACAGATCTTGATGATGGTGAAAGCTATATCGGATTCCCTGTAGATTCTGGTCTTGCTACAGTAGTTGATGCTGAAACTATTGAGACCTACAGAAAGTTTTACGATCAATGGCATACTAACTATCCGGATAAGAACATTTACGATGATTACTATAGCGATTTATTCCAATTAAATGCTATGGCATATCCTCAATACCAACGCTCTAAAGGGGACTGGATTAACTTTACAATTCCTGAAACCGAATTGACTGTGCCAATGATTCAATCTGGCTTTGGTGATGGTTTATACCCTGTATACTGGGCATTTGATGAAGATGGTCAAATCTGCCAATTGATTATGGAATATATTGATTGCAGCGAAGCATATCAATAATATAATCTAGCGATATATATATATATATAAAGGTAAAAATTAGTAAAATTAGAATTGACATAAAGGTTGCAAATGGTATAATAGACAAACAAAGGTATACATATCTTTTGTCAGACAGAACGTATATGTTTCTGTCTAATAACCTAATCGGGAATTGTTAGCCAGTGCGAGATTTGTTTTTCTCAACATAATAAATGACGGTTTCCGCTTGGTTTACTTTAAATTTCATAAAGGAGGACGTATGACACAAAACGAAGAAACAATTAAAAATGATGGTCTGGAAACGGAAATGGATCCACCTGAAAAGAAAAAAGGCAGACCCAAAAAAGTAAATACGGAAGATACAACAGAGAGTACGTTGCCGGAGGATGAAAATCAGACTGACGGAATATCAGAGCAGGAGGAACAGGTAGAAGGTAACCAAAATACCGAAACGGCAGAAGATGAACACATTGTTGGACTGGAAGAAGATATCGAAGATATAAATGACAGCGAAGAAGACTCTGTAGAAGACTCTGTAGAAGACACTGAAGACGGAGAAATCAATCCAACAGTTGATGAAATTGCAAAAGCAATTGCAACTATCTTCGATAAACGACGCGTTTTTGCTGCCAATAAAAAAGAAAAAAGAAAACTCTATGGAAGAAAAGAAAAAGTAGTTTCTGAGCGTGGTGCAAGCGCAAAAACGGAAAAAGACTATCTGAAAGAGGAATATGAAATATTAAAGGCTGCGGTCCGGTCATATCCGAAAAAATTGATCTTAAAAGGTGTGATTACTGGTGTTGTTGAAGATTCGACAACAGGACAGATGAGTGCACAGGTAAAAGCTGACAACACACGCGGCTTATTTAAAATCTTAATTCCGGTACAGGAGTTGTTTCCGATCAGACTGGAGGACTACAGAGGTGAACGCGGTGTAGAATATCTGAAAAATGAAATGATTTCCAGGATTAACGGTGAAATTGAATTTACCGTATACGATCTGCATGAAGCGGAAAGGTATGCAAAGGGGTCCAGAGTGGAGGCCTTGGCAATTAAGACAAGCCGGTATTATTTTAATTTGCAAAATGACGGCAAACCGGAAATGGTAGAAGGAGTAAAAGCTTTGGCGAAGGTTGTGTGTGTTAGAAAGGACCGCGTCAAAGTTGAAGTTTGCGGAGCAGAAACAACAATTATTTCAAAAGAATTATCCTGGCTTGCTCTTGGTGTGATCACAGATGAATTTTCTATCAACGATCAGTTTTATGTAAGAGTGTCCAACATCAAGGAATACAGATATGACCGTCTTGACGGAGCTGCCTGCCGTCTTGTAACAATTAGTGCAAGTAAAAGAGATGCCGAACCAAAACCGGCTGAACAGTATTATGATTCATTCGAACTTGGCGGTTATTATGGCGGTGTTATCAAAAACGCTGATGATGAAGCAGGTGTTTTTGTGAATTTGCAGGAAAAAATGGACTGCCTTTGCGGATATCCGGCATCTGGAATTCCAAGCAGAGGTAAACAGTGTATTGTACAGATCACAAGAAAAGAAGATGCGAAAAAGCGTCTTTCAGGAAATATCGTAAGCATGTAACTGGTGTTTATATTCTTTTGCAATTATGAATTCAATTATGGGCGCAGCGAGAAAGCCAACGGTTAAAACCGTGGGAGTGCCAAGATAAATCTTAGTACATGATAAAGGAGGAAAGAGAGAAGAAACCAACAGAAAAGTGTTATTGGAAATTGTACTATGTGATAAATCGTAACACTTTGAAGTGAGGTAAAATATGGAGCAAAACGAATTAGAGGTATATGAATACAACGGTTACAGTATTACAAAAGACGGAACCGTTAGAAATCAGAATGGAAAGGTCATGAGCGTATCAGACGGACAAATTAGTCTGACAATTCATGGAAAAAAACGTAGAAGGCTTGCTGGTCGCATTGTGTGGGCTGCAATTAATGGAAGAGAATTGACAGCAAAAGAGGTTCTTGTATATAGGGATGGAAATAGAGATAACATATCCTATGATAATCTCGAAGTTTTACAAAGAAAAGAATATTTTTCCGGATGTGAATGGCCGACGCTTCGAAAGCTTAACAAAGAGAAACAGAGAGAAATATTAGTTAAATCGGATATATTATCTATACAGGAACTAGCGGCAGAATATAAATGCTGTGATCAAACTATTCGGAAAGTGTTAAGAGGGACTTATTAACGGATTGATCTATATTGGATCAATGATAATAGTGAAGGGAGGTGTTGGGATGACGAGAAGAAAGAGCAATTTGACACGCAGTCATCCGTACATATGAAAAAAGTCAGTTTTATATTCATGGGTATTTTTTTATGCACGCTTATATCTGGCTGCGGGAAAAAACAGATTTTTGTTAAATACGAAGATCAGTATAAACTGCAGGCTGTAGATGATAAAAAGTTGGAAAATGATGTGTATTACATAAAAGATGGTGCAGATTTTTATGAAGCATACATGCCGGACGGAACTGCTTCCGGAACAGTAGAGAAACCGTCAGAAAGTCGTCTGTTATGGATGAATGAAGATGAAGGGCTTGTGCCAACGCTGTATAAAAAAGAAGTTGTTGCATTTCCATCTGAAAAATCAGAGGAAAAAGATTCCAAATTAGAGCGATTCAAAGATATAGGATGGTCGCTTGGAATGTACGGTGGTTACATTGATGACGATGGTTATATTTGTTATACACTAAACAAAAATATCATTAAAGAAAGCGATGCATATGAAAAACTGTCCGAAAAAAAGTCCACGGAAATCAGGATTGTCTCTATCAATGACGAACTGGTATCAGAAAAAACCATTAATGATGCAGGAGTGATAGTTGGACTTGAAAAAGACGGGCAGTATTCGGTTGGATATTATGTTGGAACATATTATGGAACAGCAGTTATAAAAGCCGACCGCAATTTTTTTCAGTCGTATGAAATACTTCAGACAGGGAAAATAACGAATACGAAGAATGGCTATGTCGCTATATATATGCTGCCGGATTTAAAAAACGGATGGTATTGCATAAATGGCAAAGGTCTTTTTAAGTATTTTGATTACAAAAAAGGCGAAGCAGATGATGCAGAACAAACAATGGATGAACCGTATTACGAAACATTAGCGGAAAAAAGAGATGTGTATTCACAGCAGTATATGGTTTCCGTTGAAACAGCCACAGAAAACGTAAGATTTTCGGTTCAGTATAACACAGATGTTTATGCAGATGAAGATGTTAATGCCGTTTTGATTTCTCCTGATAACAAGGAGTATGGTATGACTGCAGAAAATGGAGAAGCTTATACGGAAATTGACAAGGTAATGGCAGGAAGATGGAAAATATCTATCACTCCGCAGGATCTTGAAATATTGAATGTATCAGCTGATTCATCCAGTCCGGCATCGGATACGATATGCGAAGAAAAAGAATTCACATTAGACGAGGATAATTCAAATATCCAATTTTATGTTTCTTATGAGGGGGACGGATCCCTTTGGGGAAGTGTAGAAAATCAAAATGGAGAAACAAGAATTTTTGATGTTGATACGAGCAATCACAAGCTCACAACAACATATGCATATATTCCTGCAGGAACATATAAGGTATCTGTCTATCACTATACGGATACTAAAATAACAGATATTGGATATGGACTGGACGGAGAAAACATGGAAGAGGAAATTATTAAGATCACAGAATAAAGGAGATAAAAAAAATGGAACAAATTATTAAACATTACGCACCGGCTGTTATTGCGATACTTGTATCTGTCCTGTTGGGCATAATCATTGCAAATCTTTTAACATCAGATGGATTTGTTGCAACACAGTTTAGAAGCACATTAACAGATTTCTTTACGAAAATGTCAGGTCTGATGCCGTAAAAAGATGGTTCGAACAGTGCGCGGGGGTAAAGTGTCAAAACTTTTCCTCCGCTTATATAAAAAGAAGGGAGAACAGCATAGTTTATATGAACATAACTTTGCTAAAAAAATATCATGAGTAACAACATGTTTGAACCAACACCGAAACAATTTGGAGTTTTTTGGGAATTCATTGAAAATCCTACAGTCACAGATATTGATTACAATGGACGTGAATTATGGATTACTGATTTAAAAAAAGGTAAATATAAAAAGAATATCACTTTGTCCGATAGCTTCATCTCAACATTTACGCATAATATTGCAAATAGCGTAAATGGAAATTTAAATAAAGTAAATAAAATTCTTGAAGCAGATACAAAAGAACTTCGAATCAGTGTCATTCATGATTCAGTTGCAACGTCTGGAATAAGTATCTGTATTCGTAAATCTCCGTGCTTAATTCGAAATACCATTGATGAAATGATCAAAGAAAAATACTGTCCGGAGATGATTCTCCAGCTTTTAATTAATTGTGTGCGGGTAAATATGAATTTCGTATTTGGTGGAGAACCAGGTGCGGGAAAAACAGAGTGTGCAAAGTTTTTCATGCAGTTTATCCGTCCGGAAGACAGAGTAATAACCATCGAAGACTCATTAGAAATTCATTACAGGGAAATTAATCCTGGAGCAGACGCAGTAGAATTAAAAGTCGGTGATGGCTTCACGTATACAGACGCAATCAAAGCTTCATTAAGACAAAATCCCAAATGGCTGATGTTATCAGAGGCACGCTCAACAGAGGTTACATCATTGTTGGAACAGTGGAGTACAGGTGTGCACGGATTTACAACTATTCATCTTGATGATTTAAGGAAATTGCCGGACAGAATTCAAAATATGATGAACAATGTCAATGATGCTGCACGTATGGAAAACCGGATCTATCGATATGTAGATGTTGGTATTCTAGTAAAAAGACACGTAGACCAAAATGGACAGATTCACAGAAAGATGGATCAGGTATGTTTTTTTGACAGAACAGAATTAAAAAATAAATGTTACATGATAATTGAGGATGGAGAATTGGTAAGTGAGGAGCTGCCCAAAGAAATTATTGCAAAATTTCATGAGGCCGGCATTGATGATCCGTTCGTCTGTGAAGATTTTGATGTTCTAAGAAAAGAACAGAGAAGAAAAGAAGAAACAACTCAATAATCTGAAAGAAAGGAGGACAGATAATCTATAAATAAAAAGACTTAGGTTATCTGTTATTTTCATGAAAAAATTAAGAAAAGAAAAAAATGTAAAAAAAGAAACTGCACATGAAAATGCGATCAATGTAAATTCCATAAAAAAATCAATTTCTGGAAAGGAAAAAGTAAAATCAGAAAAAGTGGAGAAAAAATCAAAAATCCGCTGGTTATGGTTATTGAATCCGAATAACCTTGCTAAAGAAATTCATGTGTATGGATATGACTTCTCATGGCTTACACATGCATTCTTTATTATTGGAAGTGTTATCGGAATTAGCGCCATTGGTTTGCTTTACAAACTGAGACCGGAATATCTGATTATTGCGATCATCGTTGCAGTTGCTCTAATTCCGATGTGTATCGAACAGATCTACAAACAGATGTTTGAACAAAAAAGGTTTGCAGATGTACTGGAATATATGGATCAGATGTTATATTCATTTCAGAAAACAGGGAAAATACTGTCTGCATTACAGGAAACACGAGAAAGTTTTAAAGAAGGAAATATGAAAGAATGCATTGACAAGGCGATTGAACATATCATTGGCGGTAAAACTTTTGATGAAAACGGAGCTTTGGAAAAAGAAGCTCTGGAAATGATCGAAGAAAAATATATGTGCGATAAGATTGTTACAATGCATGATCTGTTGTATAACAGTGAAGATACCGGCGGAGATAATAAAAACTCCATTTTATTAATGTTAGAAGACATAGAAAATTGGAAAAAAAGAGGATATACACTGTTAGCAACAAAAAAAACGGCTCATATCGATAATATTATTTCTATCGGTATGGCATCAGCACTTACATTATCAGTTTTATACACGTTTAACTATATGAATACGTTATATGAAAATATGACTAATAGTACAAGTATTTTCGATGTCACATTAACTCAAATTTCTTCACTGGTATTTATTTTATGCATGTACTTCGTTCTTTTAAAGTCCTTTAAAATGCAGACAGATAGTCCTTTGAATGAAATGAACTCGGTATCTGAAAAAGATCTACTAAGAGATTATGAGTTTATAGTAAACTTTGATGATAATAAACAGAAAAAAAAGAGTTTGTTTTATGCAGCTCCGTTTGCAGTAGGAACAATAATTGCATTGTGCTATCAAAAAAATACAATAGCAATTCTGCTGTTGCTAATAGCAATATTTATGTTAAGACAACATAAACTTGGTTATAATGTTGCAAAAAAAAGTGTGGAAAAAGGTTTGTATGCTTCCATATCACAGTGGTTTATGCAGATGTCTCTTTTGTTACAGCATAACAATGTTCATGTATCTTTAGCAAAATCTATGAAAAATGCTCCTGTAATTATCCAAAAAGAACTGGAAAAATTAATGGAACGTTTGGAACAAAATCCAGATAGCATTGAAAGTTACGGGTCCTTTTTTAAGGAATTTGATGCACCGGAAATTCAGAGCTGTATGAAAATGTTGTATTCTATATCTGAAAATGGTGTCGGTGACTCTGACCAGCAAATAAAAAACCTTATAGAAAGTGTTAATAAACTGCAGGGGAAGGCAGACGAACTGAATAATGAATCCATTGCATTTAAAATGAAAATGATTTTCACTTATCCAGTTCTGGTTGCATCGTTAAAATTACTGGTTGATATGACAGTAGGTCTACTTGTTACCTTGCAAATTTTGGGTCAACTTGCAGTTTAATTTTAAAGAAAGGAGAAGGCAGAATTCTACATAATAAATTATATGTATGATGCCTAAAAACTTATGAAACAGATCATAAATACATTTGGCATATTATTGATCCTTACATTTAATATTTTTTCATGTATATTGCTGGTTAACAGTACATTGCAGATATCTCTTGCAAAAGAGTATAAGGCGGACGTAATAGCTGAAATTGAAAATAGTAATTTTAATCCTAACGTAATTGCGTCCTGCATCAGTCAGGCAAATGCAAACGGTTACACATTATCGGTACAGAATGTACAGTATGACGAGGACAATTTTTACACATGTGCGGAAGTTGTCCTGGGCTATAAATACACAATGCCGCTGTTCAATATTTCTGCAGATAAAACAACCAGGGGAATTGCAAGATAAGGAGAGTAGTAGATGGAATATATCATTGATCATATGGGGCAAACGCTTTTGACTCTAGCAGGAGGAACTGCAATTATCAAAATGCTCATTGGACTGTTAAATTACATTTCATTTTGAGAGAAAGGAGAAAGGCGGGTTTTTATAATAAAAATTCCGCCTGTAATTAAGTATGAAAATTATAGTGCAACAGTTTGGAGAAACCTTTTTGGAGGTAATTGGTGTTGTGGCAGTATTTGAAATCTATAAGTCTTTTTTTCAGACGGGAGGTATTTTAAATACAGCTATACAATCGTTCCTGCAAACCATCTGCGGATAAAAGATTGCAGAAAGAAAAATCCAGTCTTTTGGAGGTATAAATGAAAGAAATAATTAGACAATATGGCGGTTTTTTCGTAGAAGCCATTGTTCTCGTATCGTTATGTTATTTCCTATTTATAAACATAACAGATAACAATGGAAATAAAGGAGTGTTTGCAATTATTGGTTCCAATATTCCTACGGTAAACGTAGATTATGGAACGTATTCTGATTTTGCGTCATTCAAAAGTGAGGCTGCCAAAACAGCACCTGATATAGAATATAAAAGAACGGATCAGATGTATACCATTAGTAATCTGCTTTCAGATTATATAGGAACAACCACATACTCAGGGAATGCCGCACACATTAAAGTTTTGAGTTTAAATGATGAGAATGGAAATGACTGTCTGGAAGCATACAATGAAACAGATGGAACCATTACCTTTTCAAATCCGGGTATTTATGTCATCCGTATTAAAGCTACGGATGATATAAATAAAAAAAGAATTGTTGATATCGAAATTCCGGTAGAAAGGATATAGAAATGAGAAGTGCAGCAACTTTTTTTGTAACAATTATTGTCGGAATTCTCACGATAGTCATGGTAATTACTATGACAGGGCGTATGAACCGATCAACAGAAATAAGAAGTAACACAGATTCAGCAGCGGAAGATACTGTTTCAGTAGCGAAAGTCACAGAAAAATATACAGTATCAAATAATCATGAAATGCTGTCTGATTTTGCAGAAAGTATGTCTATGGCAATGGACTCTAATGGCGCATTGGAGATGAAAGTTATGGGAGTTGATTTTGACAAAGGATTGCTTTCTGTAAATATGAATGAAAAATTCACAAATCCAAACGGCAATGCAGGTCTGATCAAAGACAGTGGCAGGACGGTAATCCTAAATAAATTGACAGAAGATCAGGTCGAAACATTTACCATAACATTTTATAAAAATGAGGGAGATACTGAAATTTATAAAAAATATATATTAAATGCCGGGGATACGATACCTGTACCGATAGCACCATCACAGGATGGGTATGCTCAACAGGCAGTTTATCAGATCCAGTCAGCAGCGATATGGAATGTTATGGTCAGTGGAATTAGAAGAAAAGACAGGATGAGCGAGAGTTATCAATCCTGTCTTTTTATTGCAAAAATGAAAAAAAATACACTATATCAAGTGGAAAATGGTTGGTCGATGAAACCAGCTGGACTGTTTAAATTTGGAACGGATCGGAGGTATAAAATAAGATATGAATAAAGTAAAAACAATTATTATTTCATTTGCAATATGTATAGCATGGATCTGTATTTTAAATACATCTGTTGTACATGCAGAAGTAAATGTAAAACCTAGTACATATGCAACAAGCTATTTATATAATGCTCAAAGGTTAACGCTGGGCGAAGAAACAAGTCAGTTTTTTACATCTGAGGAAGGAGAAGATGGGAAATATACAGGTTATTTAGGATATGCGGTATCATTTACTACCGGATCTAAAAATAGTTTTTATGAAATTACAGAGATAAACAGGTTTGGAAATTCTGTTACATTTGAATTATATGATGCAGATAAGGTGATCATCACGGGAAAGACAAAAAGTATTTCAGCCAGCGGCAAAAATACCATGTCTCTGAAACTGGATAAAAACAGCACCTATTATATTTTGGCATACACAAGAAATATGGCTAATGTTGCACCAGGGGATGTAAGTATTTTAGTAAAGGAAATAAATGATGACTGTGGTGACACGTTTAAATCGGCAACCACTATATCAATAGGAAAGACTGTAAATGGTAAAATTGATGGATACGGAGATGTAGATATATATAAATTTAAAACTAAAGCGGATAATGGATACTATGCTATTGATTTTATAAACACGGACAGCGAAGCTTTTCTGGCAATGAACTTGTTTGACACGAAAGAAGTAGAACAAAAATATGTATATGTACAGACTGGAAAACAGAGTCAGATTTATATGCAGCTGAAAAAAAACAGTACATATTATTTACATGTTGAGTCTAAAACAGCGAATATAACAGGCAAATATAAAATTAAAGTAAGCTACCATGAAGATCCGGAAGGAGATACAGTAAAAACAGCTTATAAATTAAAAATAAAAGCAAAAGCTTATAACGGATCCCTACAGGATAAAGATGACAATGATACTTTCAGAGTAGATACCGGAAATCTTACAAAAATTAATATTGTGATCGCTAACAAAAAATCAGATGGAAAACTGAATTACAACATTATAGAAAAAGATGGGAACCGTATTAAATACGGGACGATTGATGCTGGCAGAACAATGGATATAATCGTGGACGGATTAAGGAGAAACAAAGATTATTATATTGTTCTTACGGGTCCACAGCATTTAAACTATGAAATCAAAGCTAAGACGGTAACGCATAAAATCATTTACCGTTTAAGTGGAGGAAAAAATAATCCCCAAAATGCAGACACATACGATGAAACAAAGCCATATAGGTTAGCAGCGCCATCCAAAAAAGGATATCTTTTTATATGCTGGTGCAGCGACTCAAACCTTACTAATAAAATTACAGAAATTCCCAAGACAGCTACAAAGAAAGTCACAATATATGCAAAATGGAAAAAAGTAACGGTAAATAAGCCGGTAATTGTAAGTGTAAAAAGAAAAGCAGATTACGTTACAGGAACAGTAGAAGAAGATGGCATTTTCAATGCCTTGGAGGAACTCGGATTGGTAGAAAAAGAACTTCATTTCCCACAACTTGACTTGGATGCAGTAGAAGG
>ERZ780198.3223-NODE-3223-length-11358-cov-3.970627_pt1 | contig 11358 bp, 8 predicted proteins | sample MGYA00510979_ERZ780198 | MGnify/ENA primary metagenome ERZ780198 (study PRJEB29588, sample SAMEA2158039) | human gut metagenome | biome: human gut; feature: human-associated habitat; material: faeces | place: Denmark | collected 2008/2010 ...
AATGGCCGCATCTGAGCCGTGCGCCCGGCCAAAGCCCGCCTTTGTGTATATGGTGCGGTGTACCGGCGGTCCGCTGTACACCGGCTGGACCACCGACCCTGCCGCCCGCCTGCGCGCACACCAGAGCGGACGCGGCGCAAAATACACCCGTGCCAGAGGGGCCGGGGATTTTGCCTATCTGGAACTGTGCGCGGATAAGCGCGCCGCCCTGCGGCGGGAATACATTGATTCCGTGCTGGGCAATTTGAAAGGGCAGCTGGACAATACCTATATTGTGGATGCCAAGGGCAACAAAACAAAGCTGAAGAAAAAGGGTGAGTGATATGGGCGTGCTGTCAGGTCTGGAGCCGAAGCGGGTCTTTGAAATTTTTGAGGAGCTGTGCGCCATCCCCCACGGCTCCACTCACACCAAAGCCATCAGCGACTGGTGTGTGGAGTTCGGAAAAAAGCTGGGGCTGGAATGGTATCAGGACGCGGCCAATAATGTGATCCTCATCGCTCCGGCCACCGCCGGGTATGAGAACGCCCCCGCCGTGATTTTGCAGGGGCATCTGGACATGGTGTGCGAGAAAGAGCCGGACTGCGCCAAGGACATGGACGCCGAGGGGCTGGATCTCTTTGTGGACGGGGATGTGATCGGCGCGAAAGGCACCTTCTTCGCCCGTTCGATCGACATGGAGGTGAATCTGACCAAAGAGTGTCTGATCGCAGCGGCGAAACATCAGGGTATGTCGGTCACCGAAGTTCTGCAAAACTGCGTGATCTTCAACGACAAGACCCATGCGGCTTTCGCCGGAGACAAGGCTACCCGCCAGGAGCACACCATCACGCTGCGCCACGGCGAGAAGATGCTCTTCGGCGCCAACAACGAAAAAGGTCTGGTGTTCGAGGATATGCGCCTGAAAGTCGTAACGGTCGGACAGGACGGCTATACGCTGGACAAGATCCTGACGCACGACGCCCACACCAAAGACACGACGCTGCACTCGATGCTGGCCGCAATGAAATATCCCGACTATCCGGTCGCACTCGGTGTAATCCGTTCGGTCGAGGACGAAATCGTTTACGATCAGGCCGTTGAAAAGCAGGTGGAAGAGGTGAAAGCCCAGAGCAAGATCCACTGCGTGGACGACCTGCTCCACTCGGGCGCTACTTGGGAGATCTAATCTTCAAGATATATTCGAAACAAAAAAGCTGTCGAAAACGACAGCTTTTTTGTTTCGATAACAGAGAGAACCGATCTGCAGGAAATATCTCAAAGTTTCAGCACTTCATCGACTCCCATATCCTTATAGGTGGACTCCAGCTCCTCGCCCCGGTCTGAAATAACCAAGAGCTTGTCACCGACCTTCAGTTCGGTATTGCCCTGTGGAACGAAATAATCTCCGTCACGATAGACCATCATCACCAGCGTATTCTCCGGCAGGTTGATCTCCTTGAGCGTAGCGCCCCCCTGAAGCATCGATTCATTGACAAGGACCTCGGTAAATATCGACGGAATATCTTCGTGGACATCGACCCCGAAGGCAGGACTCTTTTCGGCATACCCAAGCCCGAGCAGATTCGCCATCCAACTTACGGTCGTACCCTGCACCAGCAGCGAAAGAATCGTCACCAGAAAAACCACATTGAACAACAACCGCGCTCCCTCCGTACCGGCCAGCAAAGGATAGGTCGCAAAAATAATTGGCACAGCACCGCGCAGACCGACCCAGGAAACATAAAGACGGGCTTTGGTCGTAAACTTGCGGAAAGGAGCCATACAGGCGAACACCGTGACGGGACGCGCAATGAACATCATGAAGGCTCCTACCAGACAGCCCAGCATCAGCACGTCGGGCTGCAAGAGTTCGTCGAGGTTGACGAGAAGACCCAGCGTAAGAAACATCACGATCTGTACCAGCCAGGTGAAGCCGTCGAAGAAGATCGTCAGCGAACGTTTCTGCGTCAACTGGTTATTACCCAACACCAATCCTGCCAGGTAAACAGCCAAGTATCCGTTCCCGCCAATCAGGTCGGTAAACGAGAAGGTAAAGAAAACGAAAGCGAGCAAAAGCACCGGATAGAGCGAATGATTGCTCAAATTGATCCGATTGATTGTCCATACACCGATCCGGCCGATAGCGTAGCCCATCAGACCGCCGAGCACCATCTGAATGACGAACTTTACGATACTCATCGGTACGCTCACGGCTTCTGCGCCGCCGGACAATACGCCGATCAGCACAATGGTCAGCACGTACGCCATCGGGTCGTTCGAACCGCTCTCCAGCTCCAGCAGAGGGCGCAGGTTCTCGTTCAACCCCTGTTTCTTGCTTCGCAGGATGGAGAAAACCGAAGCCGAATCCGTCGAAGACATCGTCGCGGCCAGCAGCAGCGCCGCAGGAAACGATACGGCCAGCCCGACCCATGGGGCAATGAGCGTGACGAAACCCGCTACGATCACCGCCGTCATGACGACTCCGGCGGTCGCCAGTACGATACCCGGTCCGATCACCGGTCGTATTTCCGAAAACTTGGTATCCATACCGCCCGTGAAAAGGATGATACAAAGAGCGATCATACCTACGAACTGGGTCGCTTCGACGGAATGGAACGAAATGAAATTGATGCCGAACAGCATACCGACCCCCAGAAAAAAGAGCAAGGCCGGGGCGCCGAAACGATAGGCCGCCTTGCCGGCCATTACAGCGACGAAAAGAAGCAAGGCTCCGATCAACAGAATGTTTTCGGTCGTAATGATATTATGCATAGGAAATCCTTATATAAATTTACAAAAAAATGCCTGTCGCGTACAATCGCTGACAGGCACCGCACCCTATTGAGGAATGAATAGGTAAGTAATCGTTCCCGACTGTCGGGCAGGCGCCGAATCATCGATATTGAAAAGCGAGTTGCGTGCAGCTTCCAGCGCAGCCTCCCGCATACAGTCATCGCCTCCGGAGGCCACTTTTGCAGCAACGACCTCTCCCGAGGGATTGACCGTAATACCGACGACCACTTCGCCGCCTCCCTCGCACTGATAGGCCGGCACCTCCAGATAACGGCGCGTCCGCACGGGATCGGTCAGCGAAAAGGAAACCGTGACCCGTCCCTTGGCCCGACTGTCCTGTGTCCGATCGTCCTTGCCGCTGCGCCCCATACGCTCCCGAATCGCACGCTCCTCGGCCAATCCCTGCTCGTAAGCGTCCCGGTTGGCCTGCATCCGTTCGCCGACCGCTTCGGCGGATTCTTTCAGCGACGAGGACATCGAGCCACGGTCGTCACGCGACCGCTCCTCGAGCGCATTCTCGTTGGAATACTGGTTGCGCACATCCCGCCAATCGCCGCCTTCCTGCGCCTGTTGGCGAGCCCGTACCTCCTGTTCAAGACGCATCTTCTCCGCCTCGAGCTCCGCTAAAGTTTTCGTATCAATGATTATGCCTTGCACGGAAGGTTTGGCCCCCACGACGATTTTTCCCACCATAAAGGCGATCGCAAGCACCAAATAGGCAATCAACGTGACACACAATCCGATCCGATGGTCGTAAGCCCATTCTCCCGCATCGGTTTTTTTCTGCTCGAAGGGAAGCTGCAATTTCGGAGGACGAGGAGTTCTGTCGGGTGATGCCACGGAATTTCGGTTTATCAATAATTTAGGCAAAAATACGATTTTTGAATAATATTTCCTATATTTGCGCGCAAATAATGCGATAAACATTTCCGAAAATGACGGTCGGCCCCACACACGTCGGGACCCGGCAGTCAGCGGGAATGTATGTTGCGATTTGAATAAATTCAGATTATGGCTGCCAAACAACAAACCCTCAAAGCCCCGATCTCGTTTTCAGGTACAGGCCTCCACACCGGCGTCAAAGTGACGATGACGGTACATCCCGCCCCGGAGAACAGCGGCATCGTTTTCCGCCGCATCGACCTGGAAGGCAAACCCGAAATTCCGGCCCTGTGCGACTATGTCACGGATACCTCGCGGGGTACGACCATCGAAAAGGATGGCGCACGCGTTGCGACCATCGAACATATCATGTCGGCCCTCTGGACCCTGGGCGTGGACAACGCCACGATCGATGTCGATGCCGGTGAAACTCCGATCATGGACGGTTCGGCCAAAGAATATGCGAAAACAATCGTCGAAACCGGCCTGCAACATCAGGAAGCCGAACGCACCTACTACCACGTCACCGAAAAAATGGTCTATACGATTCCGGAAAAAGGCGTGGCCATCATCCTTTACCCCGACGACGAATTTTCCGTATCGCTGCACGTGGACTACAACTCCAAGGTGATCGGCAACCAGTATGCGACATTCGACCCCGAAGACGATTACGCCGCGAAGATCGCCCCCTGCCGCACCTTTGTCTTCCTGCACGATCTGGAACCTCTGATGAAGATGAACCTGATCAAGGGCGGCGACCTGGACAACGCGATCGTCGTCGTGGAGAATCCCGTCCCGGACGATCAGCTCGAACATCTCAAGAAAATTTTCAACAAACAGGATATCCGCATCACGGGCGGCTACCTGAACAACCTGGAGCTCCGTTTCAACAACGAATTGGCCCGCCACAAGCTCCTCGACCTGCTGGGCGACTTCGCCTTGCTGGGCAAACGCATCAAGGGCCGCGTATGGGCCACTCGTCCCGGCCATTTCGCCAACACGGAGTTTATGAAACAGGTAAAACGGACCATCCGCCGCGAAGGCGAAAAGCCCCGTTTCCAATACGACTGCCGCAAACCGCCCGTCTATGACATCAACGATATACGGCGGATGCTGCCCCACCGTCCGCCGTTCCTGCTGGTGGACCGCATCTTCTACATCGACGACACGACGGTAGCCGGCATCAAGAACGTCACGATGAACGAGCCGTTCTTCGTGGGACATTTCCCCGAAGAGCCGGTCATGCCGGGTGTGCTGATCGTCGAAGCGATGGCGCAATGTTGCGGTATGCTGGTATTACGCAGTATTCCTGATCCGGAGCACTACTCGACCTATTTCATGAAGATCGACGGCGTAAAATTCAAGCGCAAGGTGGTTCCGGGCGACACCCTTCATTTCGAAGTTCAACTGCTGGAGCCCATCCGACGAGGCGTAGCCGTAGTCGAAGGCAAGGCCTTCGTCGGCGAAACGCTCGCCTGCGAAGCCACGATGATGGCCCAGATCGTTAAAAATAAAGAGTAACCGCACATGATAAGCAACCAGGCATACATCCATCCCGACGCGAAACTCGGAAAGAACGTAACGGTGGAGCCTTTCGCCTACATCGCCGGCGATGTGGTGATCGGCGACGACTGCTGGATCGGCCCCGGGGCCGTGATCCACGACGGAGCCCGCATCGGCAAAGGCTGCAAGATCCATACGGCCGCATCGATCGCCTGCACCCCGCAGGACCTGAAGTTCGTCGGTGAAAAAACGACGGCCGAAATCGGCGACTACAACGAAATCCGCGAATGCGTCACCATCAGCCGGGGCACCGCCTCCCGGGGCAAGACCGTCGTCGGCAGCCACAACCTGATTATGGCTTACGTGCATATCGCCCACGACGACGTGGTAGGCAGCCACTGCGTCATGGCCAACCGCGTATCGCTCGCCGGAGAGGTCGAAGTCGGCGATTGGGCCGTTATCGGCGGCCACGTAGCCGTACATCAGTGGACCCGCATCGGAGAGCACACGATGATTCAGGGCGGCGCGTTGGTGGGCAAGGACATTCCCCCCTTCATCACCGTCAGCAACAACGATCCGGTACGTTTCGCCTGCGTCAATCGCGTCGGTCTGAGCCGCCGCGGATTCACGCCGGAAACGATCTCACAAATTCACGACGCCTGCCGCATCCTCTTCCAAAGCGGCCTGAACTACCTGAACGGCTGTGAGGAGGTCGAAAAACAGATTCCGCAAAGTCCCGAACGCGACCGACTCATCCGGTTCATCCGCGAATCGCAGCGCGGCATTATCAAGCCCTACTCTCCGAGCAACGAAAAAGACGAATAATTTTTCAACACAAAGGTTTGAAAATAGGAAAACATTCGCTATATTTGTAGCGTAAACGGGTATAAAGAGGTAAGGGGACGAGCAAGTCCCCTTATTTCGTAGATATATTCACCGCTCCCGACCGGCGAATCATCCGCACGATTTTCTCGACCCGCATGCCCTCGCATGCCCATTCCGTCGGGAGAAACCGGCAGTTGCGGGCCATGCGGGGACCCGATTACAGCTCCTGCTACAACAGGGACAAGATTCGGGCGCGAATAGTGCTCCTTGCGATGCAATGTTCGAAGAAAACGCAGGACGCAAGACGATGAAAACGAACGGGAAGCGACGATTCCCTACATTTTCGTCAAAAAGCCGAACGCCTCCGGGCCGGCCGCAAAAACGACTGAACGAACTTCAAGTTTTCGCCGAGGAAGGACAGAGGTCCGGATTTGCACGGACCGCCCGCACCGAAAAACGACTTTATTGATAACATCAGCAAATATGATCGATTGTACGAAAATCACCGAAATAGCCAATGCCAAACTCGTCGGCACCGACCTGTTCGTAGTGGATTGCACCTGTTCGCCCGCCAACGAAGTGGAACTGCTGATCGACAGCGACACCTCGGTAGGTATCGAAACCTGCGTGGAGCTGAGCCGCGCGATCGAGGCCGAATTCGACCGCGACACGGAGGATTTCTCTCTCACGGTAGCTTCGGCAGGCATCGGCTCGGAACTCAAGCACCTCCGCCAATACCGCAAACTGATCGGCAAGCCGGTCGAAGTGCTGCTCAAAAGCGGCGTGAAGATTCTGGCGACGCTCGACGAGGCGGACCAGGAGGGACTCACCCTCTCCTACGAGGAGAAGCAGGCCGTAGAGGGTAAAAAGCGGAAACAGACGGTGCGGGTTACGCGCCGCTACCCTTTCTCAGAGATCAAATACACGAAGGAATACCTCGATTTCAAATAGTGGAAATTCAAAAATAAACAAGATAAAAAACCAATGGATAATCTTAATCTTATCAGCAATTTCGCAGAGTTCAAGGAGCTTAAAAACATCGACAAGGCCACGATGATCGGAGTCCTCGAGGACGTTTTCCGCCACGCGCTTCAGAAGCAGTTCGAGACGGACGAGAATTTCGACGTGATCATCAACCCGGAAAAGGGCGACCTGGAGATCTGGCGAAACCGTACGGTCGTGGAGGACGGCGCGGTGGAGAATCCGAACATGCAAATCGCCGTATCGGAGGTTAAGGCCATCGATCCGACCTACGAAGTGGGCGACGAATACGTCGATCCGATCAAACTTGAATCGTTCGGACGTCGGGCCGTGCTGTCGCTGCGTCAGAATCTCGCTTCGCGCATCCTCGATCTGGAGAAGGCCAACCTTTACGAAAAATATTCGGAGAAGGTCGGCGAGATCATCACCGGCGAGGTATATCAGGTATGGAAGAAAGAGGTGCTGATCCTCGACGACGAGGGCAACGAGCTGATCCTGCCCAAGACCGAGCAGATTCCCAACGACTATTACCGCAAGGGCGACACGATCAAGGCGATCGTCAAGAGCGTCGAGATGAACAACAACCAGCCGCGCATCATCCTTTCGCGCACGGCCAACCAGTTCCTCGAACGGCTCTTCGAGCAGGAGGTCCCCGAAATTTTCGACGGTCTGATCACCCTCAAGAAGATCGTCCGCATCCCCGGCGAGCGTGCCAAGGTAGCCGTCGAATCCTACGACGAACGCATCGATCCGGTCGGTGCCTGCGTCGGCATGAAGGGATCGCGCATCTACTCGATCGTCAAGGAGCTGCGCAATGAAAATATCGACGTGGTAAACTACACGACCAACCCGCAGTTAATGATCCAGCGTGCCCTGAACCCCGCGAAGATTTCGAGCATCACCATCGACGAGGAGAAGAAGACAGCTTCGGTCTATCTCAAGCCCGACCAGGTATCGCTGGCCATCGGCAAGGGCGGCCTGAACATCCGGCTTTCGAAGATGCTGACCGGCTACGATATCGATGTTTACCGCGAAATCGAGGAGGAAGACGTTGCACTCACCGAATTTGCCGACGAGATCGACGGCTGGGTGATCGACGCCCTGAAAGCCTGCGGCTGCGACACGGCCAAGAGCGTGCTGGAACTGCCCGTCGAAGAGATCGCCGCCCGTGCCGACCTGGAGCTGGAACAGGCACAGAAAGTCGTCGAGATACTGAAAGCGGAATTCGAGGAGTAATCCGTCCCATCGCACAAAAATTAAAACCGATATATGAGTAACGAAAGAAAATTAAGACTTATCCAGGTTGCCAAGGAGTTCAAGGTGGGATTGAATACCATCACGGACTTCCTGCAAAAGAAGGGTATAAAAACCGACGGTTCGCCCAATACGCTGGTGGAACCGGACGTCTATGCCGTTCTGGAGAAGGAATTCGGCGGGAGCCGAATTACCGGCAACGAACGGGAAAGCATCCGGGAGCGAATCTCCCAGAAGCAGGCTACGATCACCCTCGAAGAGGCACAGAAACAGACGCGCGAAGAGGAGCAGGAGGTAATTATCAAAAGCAACGTCATCAGCGTCAAGGACGAACTGCCCCAGCCCAAAATTCTGGGCAAAATAGATCTTTCGCCCAAGCCCAAACCGGCTCCGAAACCGGTAAGCAAACCGGCGGCAGAGCCCGTACCGGAGGCTGCGGCTCCGAAACCGCAGCCGGCACCGCAACCGGCCGCCCCCAAAACGGAAGCGGCACCTGCCTCCGAAACGGCTTCCGCAGCCAAACCCGAACCGGAAGCGGCGCCCAAGAGCGACAACATCTTCCGCCCCGCCGTGCAGACCCTCACGGGCCCGCAGGTACTCGGCACGATGGACGTATCGGGATTCACACCGGGCAACCGCCACAAACGCAAACGCTTGAGTAAAGAGAAAGTGGACGTGACCCGTACGCCGGCAGGCGGCCCCAAGCCGGGCAGCAACGGTAAATCCGCCGCACAGCCCAGCCGCGGACAAGGCCCGCAATCCAACCAACCCCGTCCGGGAGAGAACAAGAAGACCCGCAAGGACAAACTCAAAGCTCCGAAGCCCGTCGTTCGTCCCGAAATCAGCGACGAGGAGGTTTCGAAGCAGGTGAAAGATACACTGGCCCGCCTGACGTCGAAAAACGCCAAGAGCAAAGGTTCGAAATACCGCAAGGAAAAACGCGAAGCCGTAGCCGAGCGCATGAACGAAGAATTCCAGCGCGAAGAGCAGGAACGCTCCATCCTGAAGGTCACCGAATTCGTGACCGTAGCCGAGCTGGCTACGATGATGAACGTTTCGGCGACCGAGGTCATCACGGCCTGCATGAACCTGGGCCTGATGGTGTCGATCAACCAACGTCTCGACGCCGAGGCGCTCGTGGTCGTAGCCGAAGAGTTCGGCTTCAAGACCGAATTCGTATCGGCGGACATCCAGGAAGCCATCGGCGACGACGAACAGGACAGCGAGGAAGACCTCGTGCCGCGACCGCCGATCGTAACCGTCATGGGACACGTCGATCACGGTAAGACTTCGCTGCTGGACAACATCCGCAAAACCAACGTCATCGAAGGTGAGGCAGGCGGTATCACCCAGCACATCGGTGCTTACAGTGTAGAGCTGAACGGCCAGAAAATCACGTTCCTCGACACCCCCGGCCACGAGGCTTTCACCGCCATGCGCGCCCGTGGTGCCAAGATCACCGACGTAGCGATCATCATCGTAGCGGCGGACGACAACGTGATGCCCCAGACCGTCGAGGCGATCAACCACGCCCAGGCGGCAGGCGTCCCGATGGTTTTCGCCATCAACAAGATCGACAAACCCGCAGCCAACCCCGACCACATCAAGGAGCAGCTTTCGCAGATGAACTACCTCGTGGAGTCGTGGGGCGGCAAATACCAGGATCAGGAAGTTTCGGCCAAAAAGGGCCTGAATCTCGACAAACTGCTCGAAAAAGTGCTGCTCGAAGCCGAAATGCTCGACCTGAAGGCCAATCCGAACCGCCGCGCTTCGGGAGCCGTCATCGAATCGACACTCGACAAGGGCCGCGGTTACGTAGCTACGGTGCTCGTACAAAACGGTACGCTGCACATAGGCGACGTAATGCTTTCGGGCATACACACGGGCCGTGTGAAAGCGATGTTCAACGAAAACGGCCAAAAAGTGACCGAAGCTGGCCCTTCGACGCCGGTACAGGTGCTCGGTCTGAACGGTGCTCCCCAGGCAGGCGACACGTTCAACGTCATGGAGGACGACCGCTCGGCCCGTGAAATCGCCAACAAACGCGAGCAACTCCAGCGTATCCAGGGCATCATGACCCAGAAGCACGTGACGCTCGACGAAATCGGACGCCGCATCGCCATCGGATCGTTCAAGGAGCTGAATATCATCGTAAAAGGCGATGTCGATGGTTCGGTTGAGGCTATGTCGGGTTCGCTGATCAAGCTCTCGAAGGAGACCGTGCAGGTCAACGTCATCCACGCCGCCGTAGGACAGATTTCGGAGTCCGACGTGCTGCTGGCCGCCGCCTCGAACGCCATCATCGTCGGCTTCCAGGTGCGTCCGTCGGCTTCGGCCCGCAGGCTGGCCGAGAAGGAGGAGATCGAAATCCGCCTCTACTCGATCATCTACGACGCCATCAACGACATCAAGGATGCCATCGAAGGTATGCTTGCTCCGGTGATGAAGGAGGAGATCGTATGTTCGGTCGAAGTGATGGAGGTCTTCAAGATTTCGAAAGTGGGTACCGTTGCCGGATGTCTGGTCCGCGAGGGCAAGATCACCCGCAATACCAATGTCCGCGTTATCCGGGACGGCATTGTCGTCTACACCGGCAAGCTCGGATCGCTCAAACGGTTCAAAGACGATGTCAAGGAGGTTACCTCCGGTCTGGAATGCGGTCTGAACATCGAAAACTACAACGATATTCATATCGGAGACATCATCGAAGGATACGAACAAGTGGAAACAAAAAAATAATCAGTGTATCACTACCACAAGCGGCCGTGGACTTGCAAATTTCAGCGAGTTCACGGCCGCTTGTTTTTCCGAAACGACTCCGACTGCCGACACCTCTTTTTCCACAGATTACGGTCGCATCGAAACCTTTTTATCCATCAAGCAGTCCATTTTTTTTGAAAATGTTTTTTTTTCCAACATTTTTCTCTAACTTTGAAGAGGAATGAAGCGAAGGTCCAGCGTTTGGGATCCGTCATATAACGGTTTTTGAGAAAAAACTTTTTTTTAAGGCGGCTCCGTGCACGGTACCGGAACTCGTTTCATCGACACGAATACTGACACAAAAATACTTTTACTACAAATTACTAATCTATTCGGTTAACATGAATTCGAACGAACTTTCGAGGCGAGAATTTCTCAAA
>ERZ780198.3224-NODE-3224-length-11358-cov-2.664956_pt1 | contig 11358 bp, 11 predicted proteins | sample MGYA00510979_ERZ780198 | MGnify/ENA primary metagenome ERZ780198 (study PRJEB29588, sample SAMEA2158039) | human gut metagenome | biome: human gut; feature: human-associated habitat; material: faeces | place: Denmark | collected 2008/2010 ...
GATGTTGAAAAACGTAACTTCCGTATCATGAAAGATATTGCCACAGTTACAAGAATCGAACCAAATGTCAGAAAGCAAAGACTTGATAGATTTATTTCCGATTTAAAGAATAATCAAGAAGATAATAATCCTATCAGTCCTATGTATACTCAAAATAATAAAGAAACTAATACCATTCATCATTTTGAAAATACTAATTTTTGTTCTAATTTAAATAAGAAATTTACTTTTGAAAACTTTATTGTTGGTAATACTAATAAATTTGCTCAGGCTGCTGCTTTAGAAGTAGCTGAAAATCCTGGAGTACTATATAATCCTTTATTTATATATGGAAATAGTGGATTAGGAAAGGCAATAAAATGTTTAATAACACCTTCTAGAGAATTAATAAATTGGGGAATTCTAGGTGTGAAAACAAATGGAAATTTAATTAGTGGACTAAGAGACGGCATTCAAGCTTGGAGAGCATCAAATGGAATTATTGAGGAGTCTACCGGAAAAGTGAAAGGGTTCTCTGGCGTGATGAATGGTGCAAAGATAGCTGTTCAAGGGTTAATTACTGGAGCTGTTGGTCTATATACAGTAAATAAATCTATGCAAAGTTTATCAACTGACGGAGCTAATTTAGCTAACGTTCTTGGACTAGTAACTGGTAGTTTAACTACTATTGCGAGCGGTGTTCAAATCGGAGCTATATTTGGACCGTGGGGAGCCGTTATCGGTGGTGCAACAGGAGCTTTATTAGCTTTAATATCTGCAATGCAAGGTTACCAAACCGAAAGCGACAAAATAATAACAAACAGCCAAAAAGTAATAGACTCCACAGAACAAATAAAAAATCAATATAAAAGTATTGAAGAAACTTACCAGACTGAAAGTGCTATGCAATTATATTATGAAAACTTGCTAAAGGAACTAGACCAATTAGTTGATGCTAATGGCGAAGTAAAAAAAGGCTATGAAGAAAGAGCTGAATTCATAGTTACAACGTTGAATAATGCCTATGGCACAGAAATGAAAATTGTTGATGGCAAAATACAGAATTATGAAAAAGAAAGGGATAGTATTACGAAAATAATATCAGAAAAGCAAAAACAAATTGCTTTAGAAATGGGTGAAGAAAAATATAAAGTAGCGTTGGATAATAAAGTGAAATCATATAAGAATTTGAAATCTGCAAAAGGTGATTTAACTAAAGCTGAAACTGAATATAATACAACGTTAGAAAGAACTGTAAATAGACTAGGCTTATTGTCTGACAAAAAGAAACAACATCTTATTGACACTTATGGAAGCATTGAAGCGGCGGCTAAAGAAGAATTATCACACAATAAGGTTAGTAAAGCATTAGAGAAAGCACAAAAAGCTTATGATGAAGCTTCTGACAGTTATTCTTACAATGTCGAAACAATAATGAATTATCAAGACATATTAACTGCCGATACAGAAAAAGATACTGATAAAATAAGACAAAAATTAAATGAATTAACGGATTCTTACATAGAAGATGGTAAAAGAGTAGGAATTAGTTATACCGAGAGAATTGATGATGCTCAAAAATATTATGATAGATATATAGAAATAGCCAAAAAAAATAATATAGAAATAACTGATGATGTAAAAGCATTCGCAAATGAAAGATATAATGCAGTAATAGGTGAACTTGTAAGTGAAACATCATCTATAGGAAAAAATGGCAAGGTCTCAAGTAGTTTAGCCAAAGCATGGTACACATTAGGAACAACTAACAAAGATAAATTTTTAGAAAATTTTGGCAATTTACCAAAGGAAATTCAACAAAAAGTAGTAGACAAAATGTATGACAAAGGATATAACATATCATCCGAATTACAAAATGGTATAAAACAAATAAATCCAGAAATAAAAATAAAAACTAAAACTGAGAATGCTACTGTGAAAATTGATGCAGATACATCTCAAGCAAAGAAAAAAACTGATTCTTGGCTAAAAGATGTATTAAAGAAAATGGGCGGTGCTTTTGGATTATCCATTGGTGGTGGTTTCAGAGCTAATGGTGGTATATATTCAAATGGTTCTTGGAAGAATATTCCTCAATATGCAAATGGGGGAGCGCCATCTCATGGAACAATGTTTGTGGCTGGTGAATCTGGAGCAGAAATAGTAGGCCATATAAATGGAAAAACAGAAGTTTTAAATCAATCACAGATAGCAAGCGCGATTTATAGCGCCACATTAAGTGCTATGTCGCAGGTTATGAATAGTTATGGTAGTCAGTATAACGAAATAGATGTTCATGTCCATACTGATGAAGGTACAGTTGTTGATAGAATAAATCAGAAAACAAAACAAACTGGTGTATGTCCAATTAATATACCAGTTTGATAAAATTATTATTTACATGTAAATTTATTATTTTCTAATGATTTGATTTCCTTCAAATAATCACAATTATTGTCATTGAGAGAATTATTATTACATTTATATGAAATGTGATAAGTTACAGTCTTATCATTTCTTGTAATGTTGCAGTAATAATCCTTATTTTTACACTCACTACTATATCTTTGTTCTTCCTCAATAGCTTCTGATAAAGTTTCATATTCATATGAACGTTTCCATTCTTTTTCTATAATTTCATCATTATTATACTTTAAAATCCATGTGTAATAATTTGTTCTAGAATCACTTAACTCAGAATCTAACGTGCAATATGTTTTTGATAATTTTGTTTTTTCTTTTCCACACCCACACAAACATAAACAACACACTACTAAAATCAATAACTTTTTCATAAAGTCCTCCTATACCAGAATTATAACATGTGTAGCACTTTCTTTCAAAGGGAAAATTGAAAGATGGTGAAATAAATGATAAAAGAATTTACCAATAATGGATATAGATATGTATTATCAAGCCCTGTGCTTGTTATATCTAAAGTCAAATTAAATGGAGTAGATATATCTAAATATTTGTCAAATCAATCAAAAGTTGCTTGGTATGATGTTTCAAAAAATAGTGGACGTGATACAACTAATGCTGATGGAACAATGGTACTAAATGTTATTAATACTAAATGGCGACTTGATTTAGTTACAAGACCACTTACAGAAGACGAAGTAGTTGACTTTTATGCCGAAATTATAAAAGCACCAACGTTAGGTGTTGACTTCCTAAACCCATTCACAAAAAAGTGGAAACATATAAATTGTTATCGTGGTGATAGAACAGCCCAAGCAATGCTACCTTATCAAACACCAAATGGACTTATAGAACTATATAATCCTGCCTCACAAGCAGTAATTGAATTGTAGGTGGATTATGAAAAATACGAATTTTATAAATGAATGTAAAAATAGAGCAAATGGTAATCGTTTAGGAAAAATAATTATAGATGGCATAAAAACACCAATTACTAATTCTAACAATTTACAAAGCTTTGAAATAGATAGTGGTTGTTATGTTGATGGTAATATTATTGGATCTGTGTATGCTAAATGTTTGAAGGCTAATTTTATAGATGACCAAAACAACTTAACTGATAAAAGTATACAAGCCCAAATAGGGGTGAAATACGCCGATTTAAGCAACGAATATATAAATATGGGTAAATATATTATTGAACGTCCAAACAACGAAATAACAGCGAATATGAGTCAAATTACGGCATATGACGGCCTTTATACTAGCTTAGATAAAAAATATGTATGTAATATTAACTATTCTAGCGGAAATAAGACAGTATCTGACCTTTATGTAGATGTATGTGAACAACTTGGTTTAACGCCTGTAACAACAACATTTACAAATAGCACAATTCCAATTACAGCCAATCCATTTGAAAATGGTGAAACAAATAGAACTGTATTACAGACTGTTGCTAAAATAGCATGCTCATTTGTTGATATTGATAATGATACTAATAAAATTGATTTACTCTGGTTAAGTCAAAATCAAGAACCTGATTATATTTTTGATTTAAATGATTATAGTAGTGTTGAAGGCGGAAAGATTATATGCGGACCTATTAATTGTTTGATTATTAAAAATAGTCAAATTGATGATGAAAACGTAACAATCAAAGACGAAGAAAGTATCAAATTAAATGGTGAACATTCTATAACAATTAGCGAAGATTATGTTTTGTATAATGCAGAGTTGAGGAAACAAGCAATAAATGCAATATGGAACAAAGTAAAAGGGATGAAATATGTAGATTGCAAATTAACTACATATTATGGTAAACCGTTCTTAAAACTTGGAGATAAAATCAGAATTTATACAAGTAATACTGAATACTTCGATACTTATGTATTAAAACATAACTTCACATATGATGGAACTTTTGCAAGTATTATTGAAAGTCCTGCATTAACTGGACAAGAAATAAAAACAAAACAAGATATTTCTTTAGGAGAAGCTTTAAGAAATACTCAAGTTGAAGTTAATAAACAAAAAGGTGAAATAAGATCAATAACCACTAAAGTAACTAAGGTTACAAATACAGCAAATGATGCTTTACAAAAAGCTAATAACGGATTAAGTAATGTAAATGTCCAATATTATTTATCAACGTCTAATACAACATTATCTGGTGGCACATGGTCAGACAATGCTCCTTCTTGGGTTGATGGAAAGTATATGTGGAGTAGAACAAAAGTAACTAATGCTAAAGGTGAAGTAAGTTATGAACCAAGTATTAATGGAACTTGCATTGCTGGAGCAACAGGAGCAACCGGTAAAGATGGTATTAATGGTAAAGATGGAGTAAATGGAAAATCAATTACTATTAAATCTAAAGCAATTGAATATCAAGCAAGTACAAGTGGAACTTCTGCTCCAACTGGAACTTGGACTACAACAATACCAAATGTAAATAAAGGTTCTTATTTGTGGACTAGAACAACTGTTACATATTCTGATGATACAAATACGGTATCATATTCGGTTGCATATAGAGGAATAGATGGAACCGATGGTACAAACGGAACTAATGGTACAAATGGAAAAGATGGAAAAGGAATTACATCAATAACGTATTATTATGCTACAAGTACTTCACAAACAGCTCCGTCTGAAGCAAATATAACAAGTACAACTATACCAACATTAAATGCTACAAATAAATATTTATGGCAAAAAGAAGTTATTAAATTCAGTGATAACACTAATAAAACTAGTGTTTTACTGATTGCTGTATATGGTGATAAAGGTCAAACTGGAGCAACTGGTAAAGGAGTTAAATCTATAGTTGAACAATATTATTTATCGTCATCTAACACAGCACAAACAGGTGGTGATTGGAGCAATACACAACCTAATTGGGTTAATGGTAAATATATATGGACAAAAAGCCATATTACATGGAGTGATAATACTACAACTGATACAACACCAATATTAGCAAATGGTTTAAATAACGCAAATAGTACAGCAACAAATGCTATTTCTATGGCCGATTCGGCTAAAAAAGATGTTCAAAATACAAATGAAAATTTAATGAATAATTATTATACCATTTCTCAAACTAATGAACTTGTTCAAACCGCTGAGGATGGGTTAGTTAATGCTTATACTACGACTGGTGGAGCTAATATTTTTGTTAACACTGGATTGTGGTTTGTAAACGATAATAACGATCAAAATGTTAATCCTTATGAAGATTGGAAAGGTAAAGCTTTAAGAAAGTCAAATGATGAAGCTTCTAATGGTAATTCAATACTTTTACAAAATGGTACTTTTGAACAAGAACAAGAGGTACCTAATGGCAATTATTCTATTAGTTTTATGTATAAAAAATTAATAAGCCAATCTGTAGCAAGTGTTGTTATAAATGGAAAAGAATATCAACTTAATAGTACAACATTAAAAGAATTCTATACAGGTGAAAAAAATGAGAAAAATGAATATATAACAGAACCAATAGTAGTAACAGCAGGTCATTTAAAGATACAATTCAAATGTAACACTAATGGTGGAGTAGAAATATATGATCTAATGGCTAATAAAGGAAGCATTAAATTAGCATATTCTCAAAACCAAAATGAAACAACTACTGAAACAGTTAAGATTTCAAAAGGTATAACTATTACTTCCACAAATATGGAAACTATATTTAAAGCTAATGCAAACGGAATAAGAATATTGTCTTTACAAAATGAAAAAATAGCTTACTTTACTGATAAGGGTTTAAGTACAAAAGAATTGACTGTTGAGAATAAAGCTCAGATGTGTAGCACCTTAATTTCTGAAGTTGGAGACCAGACATGGTTAACAAGAATGTGAGGTGGAGTAAATGAATGGAACAGAATTTGCACGAATAAGTGGTAAGTATTCGACAGCATTTATAGGAACTTATGAACGCACAGGGCAAAATAATGCTGGAGCTTATTCAACATTTAAAATCAGAATATATGGTTACTACGGTGGTGGAACAAAAACAAGTTCTAGTTATGGAACTGTATGGATTTCAGGAACTCAATACTCAATAGGTGGTTATACATTAACTCCCGGTTATAAATTATTAGCTAGTAAAGATATTACTGTATCTCATAATGGAGATGGCTCTTTTCCTTATACAACAGTTGCATTTGCAATCAATTCATACCATGCTAATGGTGAAACTTCTGGAGCAATATCAGCTCCAACAATACCAAGACAAGCAAATGTAACAGGGTATAATGATTTTAACGATGAACAAAATCCAACAATAACTTATAACAATCCAGGCGGTTTTAGAATAAATGCAAGACTAGAATTTGCTGGAACTAATATTAAAAGAGATAATATTTCAAATACAGGAAGTTATACATTCAATCTAACTGACGCTGAAAGAAAACTATTAAGACAAAAATGTACTGGTAGTTCAATGACAGTTAGAGGTGTAATAGCTACTTGTATAGGTGGAACAACAGAAAATTATTGGAGTTATTGGGATAGAACAATGACTATTGTCAATGGGAACCCTACATTTGATAATTTTAATTTTGCTGATTCAAATACGAAAACTGTAGCATTAACAGGAAATAATACTTCGATAGTAAAAGGCTATTCGAATGTGAAAGTAACGATACCAAAAAGTATGAAAGCAACAGCCAAAAAAGAATCTAGCTTAAGCAAATATAGGGTTTCTATTGGAACTGCCATTCCTGCTGATATTACGTATAGTTCAGATAAAGACGTGAATGGAACTGTCAACAATGCTGATTCGTCTACGATAAATGTTTATGCAATAGATAGTCGTAATAATTCTAAATTAGTAAGTAAACAAGCTACTAATTTTATATCATATAGTGATGTTGAAAAAGGAAACATAGATGTAGTAAGAACAAATGGAGTATCAGAGGATGTAACTCTTAAAATAAATGGTACATTTAATAAAGTGAACTTTGGTAAAATAACGAATTCAATTAAATCAGCTCAATATAGATATAGAATTAAAGGAACTGATACATGGTCATCATATAATAATTTAACTTTGACCATTAAAGATAATAATTTTTCATATAATGGGCTTATAAAAGGTGATACAAAAACATTAGGATTTAATGTTGAACACTCTTATGAAGTAGAAGTATTGGTAAAAGATGAACTTTCAAAAGCAACATTTACAGATACATTTGGAAGTGGCACTCCAAATATTGCACTTTCAAAAAATGGTGTAGGAATAATGGGCAAATATAATGAAAGTGTCGGTGGGCCTGCACAGGTTAAGAGCAATCCAATAGCTTATTTCCCGATTGGAGCTATATATTTAAGTACTACTTCTACAAATCCAAAAACATTATTTGGTGGAGAATGGGAGCAAATTGCTAAAGGACGTACTTTGCTAGGTCAGGGAGCAAATGTTGCTAATACTACTACTTATTGGGGATCTTATAATGCTAATGATTGCAACTTTCCAAATGGGGAAATGGGTGGAGAACCTAGACATACTTTAAGTCAATACGAAATGCCTAGTCACTCTCATAACGTAGGTTGTCCTAACTTATGGGACTGGGGCACCGGTGGAGATAGATATAAAATTGATGGAACAGGTGGTTATTCTTTAGGAACACCGAATGGATTTTCACAAGGTGGAAATGGAGCTCATAATAATATGATGCCATATCTTGTAGTGTATATATGGAAAAGAATAGCATAAGGAGGAAACATGGATAATAAGTTTGAAATAAAAACAAATGAACAAACTCAAAAATATAAAGAAGCTGTATTGTATTTAGCAAATACTGACTACATTGCTAACAAGATAATTGAATATCAATTTTTGGGTAAAGAACTTGATAAAGATTACACTGGAACCCTAAAAAAACGAGAAGAAGCACGAGAGGTTATAAGAAATTATGAAAAATAAAGGTGTAAAAAATGATTAGTACAATTTTAAAAATAGGCGGTTTAATTGGAGCTTTAGGTTCAATATTTGGCGTGATGATAGCTTGTTATAAGACAATTAGAAAAATAGATACTAAATTTGAAAATATAGATAAATCGTTAAAAGAAAATCAATTGAGCAATTTAAGACTTGTTATAGTAAACAAAGATATGCCACTTGATGAAAGAGTGTCAGCAGGAGAAAAGTACGTTAAATTAGGTGGAAATGGGTCTGTACATGCTATGGTGGATGTCTTAACAGAAGAATATAAAAAAGAACTCGGAGGTAAATAATATGGAATTAATACAAGATAATTTAATACAAATATTAGCTACTATAATTACTGCGGTAGCATCCTTTATAGGAATGTCAATTAAGAAAGCTTATACAAAGTATGTTGATACTAAAACTAAGAAAGAGATAGTTGATTCAACAGTTAAGTATATTGAACAAATTTATAAAGGTGTAATGATATCTAATGAGGACAAGCTATCTAAAGCAAAAGAAAAAGCCCTAGAATGGCTTAATTCTAAAGGTTTAAAGATAAGTGATACAGAGTTAGATATTCTTATTGAAAGTGCCGTAAATGGGCTAAAAAAGACGAACGAGGTGAAATAATATGAAAAAGTTAGGAATTGATATATCAAAACATCAGGGAGATATTAACTTAGCTGATTTAAAAGATAAAGTAGAATTTGTGATAATCAGAGCTGGTTATTCAAATAGCATTGATCCTAAGTTTGAAAGGAACTATAACTTATGTAAAGAGTTAGGCATTCCAGTAGGAACTTATTGGTATTCATATGCTTTAAATGTAGATGCTGCTGAAAAGGAAGCCAATACATTCTTAAATGTGTTAAAAGGAAAACAATTTGAATATCCAGTTTACTTGGATATGGAAGATGCTGATGGTTGGAAAAAGAAACACGGCTATAATTTTGATAATTCAAAAGCTATAAGTGAGGCTTTCTGTTCAATCGTTGAGGGTGCGGGCTATTATACTGGTATCTATGCTTCTAAATCGTGGTTTGATACATATTTAAAAGGTTTAGATAGATATAATAAATGGATAGCTCATTGGTCTAACGTAAGTTATGAAGATAAATCAGGTGTAGGAATGCATCAATATACTTCTAAATTAAAGTTAAACGGTTATTCGGGAAACTTAGACGGAGATTACGCTCATACCGACTTTCCTACAATAATTAAAAGTGGTGGATTAAATGGTTATGGTAAAGGAACAGAAACTAAAACATCAAATTCAGAACCAAAGCCAGCAGAATCAAGTAAATCACAAACGAGTTCTGAAACTATTTATATAGTTAAGAAAGATGATACATTAAGTGGCATAGCCAGTAAGTATGGTACAACATATCAAGTATTAGCTTCATATAATGGTATCAGTAATCCGAACTTGATAGGAGTTGAACAAGTTATTAAAATACCAAATGGAACGATGTCACATATAACTAATACTTCATCAAGAACTTATATAGTAAAATCTGGAGATAATCTAAGTAGTATAGCTAAGAAGTATGGAACTACTTATCAAAAGATAGCTAAGGATAACAATATTAGCAACCCTGATAAAATATATCCAGGTCAAAAGTTAATAATTAAATAATTTAAAACCTAGTCAAATAGACTAGGTTCTTTTATTTTTCGACAAATTTCTACTATCGAGTGTGCTATTATATTCGCTCGAAGGGGGAAAATTATGAAAAATATGAATAGATTAGAATTAAAACAATTCGTTCAAGAATACTTTAAGGAATATGGAGACGATATTAGAAAGGTGTCATATATTATCTTTGATGATAGAATTGAGTATTTAGTTAATGATTGGTATTTATTTCAAGAAAGACTGATTTAGTCTTTTTTTATTTTAAATGGAAAAAATGAAATAATATCATAAAAGTTATCACTTAATTTCTTAACACTGTTATAAATGTACGATATTTCTCTTTCTTTATTAAGATTTAAATTTGAAATAATTTCATTTGCAACTTCATCAAGATTTAAATCATTCTTATCATTCAAACCATATTTCATAAATTGTTTATAAAACATATTAATCACCACTTATATTATGAATATTTTTATATGATTCTATTAATGCTTTTTTCTTATATTTTGATATTTTAAAAAGTTCTTCTCCATTGATTAAAATTATTTTTTTGCCTATAAACACTACATTTTTAATGTTAACTATACAACTTCTGTGAATTTGCATAAAGTTATTTGGGAGAATTTTAATTAATGAAGTCAATGATTTATATATTTGAATTTTTGAACTCTCCATAACTATATTTGTTTTGCCATTTTGAGAGTTTATATATAATATATCGTTAACAGGGATGTTACATAATATTTTTTCATTTACATTTAATTTTAATTTTTTGAATTTATCATTGTAAATCTTCTTTAAGTATCTGTATAAAGCATTATTGAAACCAATATTTTCATCTTTTGATATAAACATAAAATTTAAATTACTTCTCAAAAGGTCACTACAATATGCATTTTCATACATTGTTAAAAATATTATTATACTTTTGCTGTCTTTTTTTCTGATTTTTATTGCTTCTTCGATGCCATTGTGTTTTTTTGTTTCTATATCTAAAATATAAACTTTGTTTTCAATTTTTTTATTTGTGATTTTTCTGAAATCATAGTTGTATTCGTCAAACATATAATTTTTAATTTCAACATTACAATTAAAACTAAAATGTAATATAGTATTTTTGATTTTTTCTCTAAAAAATTCTATATCATCAACCACTATAAAATTAATCATACTGCATCAACTCCGATACTGCTAGAGTCGAATTTATTATAACACTTTTTTGGTCAATATTTCCTGGTAATTTTTGGTCTTATTTTGGTCTTGTTTTATGTCAAAATGACATTGATTTAAATAATGTGATATTGACATAAATACTTGAAAAAGCCTTATAAAATAAAGAAAACGTTGATTTCTCAACGTTTTATTTTTTATATGGAGCAGG
>ERZ780198.3229-NODE-3229-length-11347-cov-4.855384_pt1 | contig 11347 bp, 6 predicted proteins | sample MGYA00510979_ERZ780198 | MGnify/ENA primary metagenome ERZ780198 (study PRJEB29588, sample SAMEA2158039) | human gut metagenome | biome: human gut; feature: human-associated habitat; material: faeces | place: Denmark | collected 2008/2010 ...
CATCCGCATGATGGCGAAGGAGCTTGACATTCTGCGGCTGGAAAGCGAGATCAACGATCAGGTGCAGCAGAATGTCAACCAGAACCAGCGCGATTATTATCTGCGCGAGCAGCTGCACGTCATCCGCGAAGAACTCGGCGAGGACGACGACAGCGACGCGGACAGCTACCGCGCCAAAATTCAGGCGCTGAAGCTTCCGCAGGAGACGGAGGAAAAGCTGCTGCGTGAAGTTTCGCGCTTCGCGCGCCAGCAGCCCGGCTCCGCCGAGGCCTCCGTTCTGCGCAATTATCTCGACACGATCCTCGACCTGCCGTGGAACAAAGAGACGAAGGAGCGGCTGGATGTAAAGGCCGCTGCGAAAATTCTCGACGAGGATCACTTCGGCCTTGAGACGGTCAAAAAGCGCATTCTTGAAACGCTGGCCGTGCGCCAGCTGGCTCCGGAGCTGCCGGGGCAGATCCTCTGCCTTGTCGGCCCTCCAGGCGTGGGCAAAACGTCCGTCGCGATTTCGATCGCACGGGCGCTGAACCGGAAGCTGGCCCGCCTGTCTCTCGGCGGCGTGCGCGACGAGGCCGAGATTCGCGGCCACCGCAAGACATATATCGGCGCTATGCCGGGCCGCATCATGACGGCTCTCATTCAGGCCAAGAGCAAAAACGCGCTGCTGCTGCTCGACGAAATTGACAAGCTCGGCAGCGATTACAAGGGCGACCCGTCGTCGGCACTGCTGGAAGTTTTGGACTCTGCACAGAATTCCAGCTTCCGCGACCATTATATCGAGGTGCCGTTCGATCTGTCGCACTGTATGTTCATCACCACTGCCAACACGACCGACACCATCCCCCGCGCCCTGCTCGACCGGATGGAGGTCATTGAGCTGGGGTCTTATACGGACGAGGAAAAGCTGCAGATCGCCAAGCGGCACCTGCTGCCGAAGCAGCTGAAAAAGCACGGCATGAAGCGCACGCAGGTGCGCGTCTCCGACGACGCGATCCGCGAGATCATTGCCTGCTACACGCGCGAATCCGGCGTCCGCAGTCTCGAACGGCAGATCGCCGCGCTCTGCCGTAAATGCGCCATGCGCTTCGTCTCCGACGAGCCGCCCAAGCGTATTTCCATCACCGGCGGCAATCTCGAGGACTTCCTCGGCGTCCGCAAATTCCTGCCCGAAGCAAACGTCACGACCGATCAGGTCGGCCTTGTCACGGGCCTTGCGTGGACGGCTGTCGGCGGCACGACGCTCGAGGTCGAGGTCAACGTGGTCGACGGCACCGGCAAGCTGGAGCTGACCGGCAATCTGGGAGACGTCATGAAGGAATCTGCCTTCGCGGCCATGAGCTTTATCCGCTCGCGCGCAAAGGCGCTGGGCCTCGCCCCGGATTTCTACAAAACGAAGGACATCCACGTCCACTTCCCGGAGGGAGCCGTCCCGAAGGACGGGCCCTCCGCCGGTATCACGATCTGCACCGCCATCGTCTCGGCGCTTACGAACCGCCCCGTGCGGCGCGACGTCGCCATGACGGGTGAAATTTCCATCCGGGGCCGCGTGCTCGCCATCGGCGGGCTGAAAGAAAAGACCATGGCTGCTCTGCGCCACGGGGTCAAGACCGTCATCATCCCGGCGGAAAACGAAAAGGATCTGGAGGAGATCGACCAGACCGTGCGGCAGGCGCTGCAATTCATCACGGTTTCCAGCGCCGACCGCGTGCTGGAGGCTGCCCTTCTGCCCGCAGACGATGCAGCGGGGACAATTTCGGTTCCCGCCGCGCCCGCAATGCCGATCCCCGCACCCAAAACGCGCCGCAAGCCCGGCATCCGGCAGTGAGGAGGCCTGCATGAATCTGCATAACGCGGAATTTGTCCGCTCCGTCACCTCCGTCGCCGACTGCCCGAAGGACGGCCTGCCGCAGATCGCGTTTGCGGGCAAGTCCAACGTCGGAAAATCCTCCGTCATCAACAAGCTCCTGCTGCGTAAGAACTTCGCCCGCGTCGGCGAGGCCCCCGGCAAGACCACGCATATCAACTTTTTCCGCATTGATGAGGCCATGTACCTCGTCGACCTGCCGGGCTACGGCTACGCCAAGGTCCCGCAGAAGGAAAAAGAGCGCTGGGGCAGGCTCATGGAGGCCTATTTTGCCGCGCCGGATACGCTCACCTTCGGTGTGATGCTCGTCGACGCGCGCCACGCGCCGACGGCCAACGACGTCGTGATGGCCAATTACTTCCTGCAGTCCGGCAAGCCCTTTGTGGTCGTGGCCAACAAGCTTGATAAGCTCAAAAAGAGCGAGATCGAGTCAAATCTTGCCCGCATCCGCGAGGTGCTGTCCCTGCCGGATGACGTGCGCCTGATCCCCTTCTCCGCCGAAAAGGGCGACGGCCGCGACGAGCTGCTGACCGTCATCCTGCACGCGGCAGAACAATAAACGCAAAAGCCGAGGCCCCGCCGTCTGCGGGGCCTCGGTTTATACGATCAAAACGCATTGCTGCCCGTTTCAGGCAGCAATGCGTTCGTAGGGGCGGACGACTCTGTCCGCCCGGCAGATTGCACCGTTTTTACGGTAATCTGCGGCGAATTCGTAACTTCCCAGCAGGTCGATGTGGGCATCGACCCCTACAACGAAATAGGGAACCGCTTGCGAATTCGCCGCAAATTCTCATGCAGATGCAACATCTCCCGGCGGGCGGACAAGGCGTCCGCCCCTACGTCGAAACAGGAACGTGCTTACGGATTCGCCGCAAATTTCCATAGAAAGGCTGGTGTCCATTTTGAAAAAATGGCAGAAAAGTTTGATTCTTGTGCTGGCATTTGCCGTCGCGATCCTTGGCTCGGCTATCGTGACCATGCAGCTTACGTACCGGGAGCAAACACCCGCCGAGGCCAAAACGGCGGAGATCGGCGCGTATCTTGACCGGTTCTTCATCGACGATTATGATGAAGATACGCTTGCCGACGCTGCCGCGTCCGCCATGGTCGAGGCGACCGGCGACCGCTGGAGCTATTACCTGACCGCTGAGGAAAAGAGCAGCTATGATGAGCAGATGCGCAACGCCTATGTCGGCATCGGCGTGACCATCACCGTGCAGGAAGAACTCGGCGGAATGCGAATTGAGGCCGTGACCGCCGACGGCCCGGCGGAGGAGGCCGGACTGCTCACCGGCGATATCATCACCGAGGTCGAGGGCGAAAAAACGCTTGACCTCGGCATGACAGGGACGCGCACAAAGGTGCGCGGCGAGGAGGGGACCTTCGTGACGCTGACGATCCTGCGCGGGGAGGAAAGCTTCCCCGTTTCGGTCGAGCGCCGCAGCATCCAGACGCCCGTTGCGACGTATGAAATGCTGGACGGGCAGATCGGCTATATCAAGATCGCCAATTTCGACACCCGCTGCGCGGAGGAGACAAACGCCGCCATGGACGAGCTGATCGCGCAGGACGCGAAGGCGCTGATCTTCGACGTGCGGAACAATGGCGGCGGATATAAAAACGAGCTGGTCAAGGTACTGGATAAAATACTGCCGGAGGGCATTCTGTTCCAGAGCGAGGACTATCAGGGCTCGAAGCAAATCGACCGCTCGGACGCGGACTGCATCGACCTGCCCATGGCCGTGCTCGTCAATCAGGATAGCTATTCCGCGGCTGAGTTTTTCGCCGCCGCGATCCAGGAATATGACTGGGGTACGGTCGTCGGAACGAAGACGGTCGGCAAGGGCAATTTCCAGACGGCTTTTACGCTCTCCGACGGCTCCATGCTGAACCTGTCCATCGGCAAATACTACACGCCGCAGGGCCGCAGTCTGACCGATACCGGCATCACGCCAGACGTTGAAATCGCCCTTTCCGACGAGGACGGCGCAAAACTGTACTACGGTCAGCTGGAAAAAGCGGACGACGCACAATTACAGGCCGCAATCCGCGAAATCACCCAGAAACTCTCTTGACATCCCTATCTTTGCCCGATATAATGTCTGCTGAATCATTGTAAATACCGGGCGTTTTCTGCCCGATCGATTATGGAAGGAACGATCGTAAAATGGCAAAAGAATTTAAAATCAGTGCGCTCCGTCTCAAGGAACTGGAGCAGGAGCTTTTTTATCTGAAGACGACCCGTGAAAAGGAAGTCGCCGAGCAGATCAAGGAGGCCCGTTCGTTCGGCGACCTCTCTGAGAACAGCGAATATGACGAGGCCAAGAACGAGCAGGCCAAGCTCTATGGCCGTATCGCCGAGGTCGAGAACATTCTCGCCCATGCCGTGATCATCGACGAGACAGAGGACTCCGAGGGCAAGATCGGCCTCGGCTGCACCATCAAGGTCGAGGACATGGAAACGGGCGACGAGGAACTCTACGCCATCGTCGGTTCGCAGGAGGCCAACCCCATGGAATGCCGCATTTCCGACGACTCCCCGTTCGGCAAGGCGCTGCTCGGCCACAAGGTCGGCGACATTGTCGAGGTTGAGGCGCCCATCGGCGTGCTCAAGTATAAGATCCTGACGGTTGAAAAGTAACGAATCAGAAAAAGAGGATAGCTATGGAACAGGAAAACAGGAATCAGCAGAACGCGGCTCCACAGGTCAGCCTCGGCGACCAGATCAAGGTCCGCCGCGAAAAGCTCGCGCAGCTGCAGGCGGAGGGCATGGACCCGTTTGCCATCACCCGCTTCGTCAGCACCACGACCGCACAGGAGATCAAGGAGCATTTTGACGAGATGGAGGGCAAGCCCGTCTCCATTGCGGGCCGTCTCATGTCCAAGCGCGGCATGGGCAAGGTGTCCTTCTGCGACCTGCAGGACAAAACAGGCCGCATCCAGCTTTACGCCCGCAAGGACGAAATGGACGAGGCCGAATATAACCGCTTCAAGAAATACGACATCGGCGATATCGTCGGCGTCGAGGGCGAGATCTTCCGCACGCAGCGCGGCGAAATGTCCGTGCGCGCGAAGACCATCACGCTGCTGTCCAAGTCCCTGCTGCCGCTGCCCGAGAAGTTCCACGGCCTGACCGACAAGGAGACGCGCTACCGCCAGCGCTATGTCGATCTGATCGTGAACCCGGAGGTCAAGCGGAATTTCATCATCCGTTCGCAGTTCATCAAGCATCTGCGGGATTATCTGGACAATATGGGCTATATCGAGGTCGAAACGCCCGTTCTCAATACCATCGCGGGCGGCGCGGCGGCAAGACCCTTTATCACGCACCACAATACGCTCGATATCGATATGTATATGCGTATCGCGACCGAGCTTCCTCTGAAGCGCCTGATCGTCGGCGGCATGGACCGCGTGTATGAGGTCGGCCGCATCTTCCGCAACGAGGGTATGGACCCCAAGCACAACCCGGAGTTCACCACCATCGAGCTGTATCAGGCATTTACCGATTTCCACGGCATGATGGATCTGGTCGAGGAGCTGTACAAGCGCCTGGCCCTCAAGATCTGCGGCGGTATGGTCATCCCGTATCAGGGCAAGCAGATCGACATGGGCCACTGGGAGCGTCTGACCATGATCGAGGCCGTCAAGAAGTATTCCGGCGTGGATTTCAACGACTGGAAGACCGACGAGGATGCCATCGCTGCAGCCAAGGAGCACCACGTCGAGCTGCCCGAAGTGCCCACCAAGGGTGCCATTCTGGCCGAGTTCTTCGACGCCTTCGTCGAGGACAAGCTCATCCAGCCCACTTTCATCTACGATTATCCCGTCGAGATCAGCCCGCTGGCAAAGCGCAAGCCGGATGATCCCGCCTTCACCGAGCGGTTCGAGTATTTCATCGACTGCACCGAGTACGGCAACGCCTTCAGCGAGCTGAACGACCCCATCGACCAGAAGGGCCGTTTCGAGCGCCAGGTCGCCGAGCGCAAGGCCATCGAGCCCGACTGCAAGGCCCAGGTCGATTACGACTACGTCAACGCTTTGGAGTACGGTCTGCCTCCCACGGGCGGCCTCGGCTTCGGCGTGGACCGCCTTGTCATGCTCCTGACCGACAGCGCCTCCATCCGTGACGTGCTGCTGTTCCCCACGATGAAGCCGATTGAGCAGTAAAACGCAAAAAAATGGCTTTGTTTCGTTTGAAATTGTGGTGTTCGATACTGGAACAACGTGGATTTACCACCAACTTACCACCAAATTTGATAATTTGCATCAGTAAAACGGAAAGCAGCCTACAATAAACACAAGCACCCCTGCCAATGAAATGTGCGATGACACATGGATTGGCAGGGGTGCTTTTCATGTTTGGAAGATATTAAGAGTATTTCGGAAAAATACTGGTATTGTCTTGTTGCCCACCGAATCAAGTCGTGGTATAGTAATAATTGGAGTAGTTTAACCTTAAAGGTCGTTGCGGCATACAACTTCCGATAATATTGATTATCTGGAAGTTTTCGGGATTCTACAATGCAGGAGGTTGTCTGTATGGCGGTGCTTTCAAAGAGTCAAATGTCCGAAGAAGATGTTAAGTTTCACTACATCACACCCGCAATCACGGCAAAGTGGAACAACCAGCACATCACGCTGGAAACAAAAATCACAGATGGCCGTATCAATCTCAAAGGTAACATCGTGGCCCGTGAAAAGTCGAAACGTGCAGACTATGTACTTTACCTAAGCGCGAACAATCCGATTGCCATTGTCGAAGCAAAAGACAACAATCATACGGTTTCCCACGGATTGCAGCAGGCCATGACCTATGCGCAGATGTTGGATGTTCCGTTTGCCTTTAGCTCAAATGGGGATGGCTTTGCAGAACATGACTTCTTGACGGGCAAAGAACGCACCTTTGGCCTTGACGAATTCCCAACAGAAAAAGAGCTGGTTGAGCGGTACAAAGCAGGTGCAAACGATGGAGCTGGTTTGACAGATGTGCAGGAGAAATTAATTGCACAGCCATATTACAGCAGCCAAAACACTTACCCACCGCGCTATTACCAGCGCATTGCCATCAACCGCACGTTGGACGCGATTGCAAGAGGACAAAATCGGCTTTTACTGGTAATGGCAACTGGTACAGGTAAAACTTATACGGCATTTCAAATTGTATATCGTCTGCTCAAAAGCGGCTTAAAGAAAAAGATTCTCTATCTTGCGGACCGGAACAATCTTGTTGACCAGTCTATCCAACAGGACTTTGCGCCGCTGGAAAAGGTCATTCATAAGGTGAATTTTTCTAAGGACGACCCTCGCACGATTACTTCTTATGAGGTCTATTTTTCTCTCTATCAGCAGCTCGCTGGAAAGAACGAAGAACAAGACGAGAACGCTGAAAATGCACTCGATAAGCTGTCACAGCTCTTTAGCCCGGATTTCTTTGACCTGATTATTGTCGATGAGTGTCACCGTGGCTCGGCGAAGAAAGAAAGCAACTGGCGCAAAATTCTGGAATATTTTGCTTCTGCTACGCAAATCGGCATGACCGCTACGCCTAAAGAAACCAAATATGTTTCCAACATCGACTACTTTGGTGAACCCATCTATACTTACAGTCTGAAAGAAGGAATCGAGGACGGTTTTCTTGCACCTTTTAAGGTAATCAATGTTATGACTGATATTGGTGAGGGATGGCGTCCACGCAAGGGCCAGCGCGATATTTACGGAAACGAAATCGAAGATCGCATTTATACAAATAGCGATTACGACTACAACATTATTATAGAGGATCGTATCAATCAAGTTGCTGCTGAAATCACGCGGTACTTGAAAAGTACCGACCGTATGGCAAAAACCATTGTGTTCTGCCCAACAGAAGAGGCAGCAGAACGTATGCGGATGGCATTGGCAAACCAGAACGCTGACATGGTGAAGCAGAATCCCGATTATGTTGTCCGCATTACAGGCAGCGATACTTATGGAAAGAGTAAGCTGGATTATTTTATCTCCGTTGGCTCAAAATATCCTGTTATTGCGACTACCTCCAAGCTGCTCTCCACGGGTTCGGATTGCAAGATGACAAAGCTGATTGTTTTGGATGAAATGATTGGTTCTATGACTGAGTTTAAGCAGATCATTGGCCGTGGAACCCGTCTGCGCGAAAAAGAAGGCAAGACCCATTTTGTTGTGATGGACTTCCGAAATGTGAGCCGCCTTTTTGCCGACCCGGATTGGGATGGCCCGATTGAAATGAACGAAGACTTCGATCCTGAAAAAGAAAAGGATAAGCCCGTACCGAAAAAAGACACCGGAAACTCTGATCCTCCTGTTCGGCCAGACCCCAAGAAACCCAAACCAATCGTTGATAAAGATGGCTGCCGGGTGGAGATCATCTACAAAACGGTTTCCGTTTATGATGCAGGCGGAAAGCTTCTCCGGCAGGAAAGCATTATTGACTACACAAAAGAGAATATCCGTGGCTCGTACGCTTCGCTGGACAATTTTATCCGTCAATGGTCTGCTGAAGAAAAGAAAGAAAAAATCCGGGAGCTTCTTTTGGAGCATGGTATTGACCTTGAAGCACTAAAGGCCGACCAGAACATGACGGATGTGGACGACTTTGACTTTATCTGCCATGTTGCGTTTGATAAAAAGCCTTTGACGCGCAGAGAACGAGCAGAAAATGTCAAAAAACGCGACTTTCTAAGCAAATACAGCGGTGCAGCAAGAGATGTTCTGGAAGCACTTCTGGACAAGTATATGAATACTGGCATTTATGAGATTGAGAAAACGGAAATTCTGCGGCTTGACCCGTTCCTGAAAATGGGCAAGCCTCAAAAGATTGCCTCTTACTTTGGCGGGAAAGACGGGTATCTGAAAGCTGTTAAGGAACTGGAACAGGCAATCTATGAAGGAGAAATTGCATAACAATGGGAAATTTATCGAATTTTGTGAAGCGTGTCCGCGATATTATGCGGAACGATGCAGGTATCAACGGTGATGCGCAGCGCATTGAGCAAATTGCATGGATGCTCTTTTTGAAAGTGTACGATGCCAAAGAGGATGACTGGGAGTGGAACGAAAAAGATTATCAGTCGATTATTCCTGAACCCTGCCGCTGGCGTAGCTGGGCGCACGATGAAAATGGTAAGGGCATAACGGGCGACACACTGTTGGAATTTGTCAACAATACGCTGTTCCCCACCTTGAAAAAGTTACCTGTGGACGCTTCTACGCCCATCAAAAAAGCAATCGTGCAGACTACCTTTGCAGATGCCAACAACTATATGAAAGATGGTGTTTTGCTCCGACAAGTTATCAATGTGATCGATGAGCTTGACCTGAGTGATTATGCAGAAAGTCATGCGTTTGGGGAAATTTACGAAACTATTCTAAAAGAGCTGCAAAGTGCTGGCTCTGCAGGTGAATTTTATACGCCGCGCGCCGTAACTGATTTTATGGCGCAGATGATCAACCCACAAATTGGGGAGAAGATGGCCGATTTTGCCTGTGGCACAGGTGGTTTTATCACCAGTTGGCTGAAAGCTCTGCATAAAAATGTCAAGACAACAGAGGATGAAGCCCTGTATGCAAACTCCATATATGGCATTGAAAAGAAGCAGTTCCCATATATGCTGTGCATCACCAATATGCTGCTGCATGACTTGGATGTGCCGCAGGTGTTCCACGATAACACGTTGCTTCGGGATGTTCTGGACTATACCGAGGACGATCAGGTAGATGTTATCTTGATGAACCCTCCCTATGGTGGTTCTGAGAAAAACGATGTTAAAAATCACTTTCCGGCTGACCTTGCCAGCAGCGAAACAGCAGACCTGTTCATGTCCGTCATTATGTATCGACTGAAAGAAAATGGCCGCGCAGCAGTCATTCTGCCGGATGGTTTTTTGTTCGGCACAGACAATGCCAAAGTAGCAATCAAGACGAAGCTGTTCTCCGAGTTCAATGTCCATACCATCATCCGTATGCCGGGCAGTGTGTTCTCCCCATATACATCGATTACGACCAACATTTTGTTCTTTGACCATACCGGCCCAACAAAGGAGACATGGTTCTATCGTCTGGATATGCCGGAAGGCTACAAGCATTTCAGCAAGACCAAGCCCATGAAGTTGGAACACTTTGCTCCTGCAGTAGAATGGTGGAATGACCGCAAAGAAATTCAGCTGGACGGGTTTGACAAGGCCAAAAAGTATACCGTGCAGGAGATCAAAGACCGCAACTATAATATTGACTTGTGTGGCTATCCGCATGAGGAAGAGGAAATCTTACCGCCCAAGGAGCTGATTCAGCAGTATCAGGAGAAGCGCGCCAGCCTGAACGCAGACATTGACCGAATCCTTGCTCAGATCACGGAGATTCTGGGCATTGACCTTGATGCACAGGACTGAGCCACATAGATAAGGAAGAAAAAATGACAGGACAGCAACTGAAAAATTCCATTCTGCAAATGGCAGTGCAGGGCAAACTTGTTCCGCAAGACCCCAATGACGAGCCTGCTTCTGTGCTGCTGGAACGCATTCGTGCAGAAAAAGAACAGCTTATCAAAGAGGGCAAAATCAAAAAGGAAAAGAATCCGTCTGTGATTTTCCGTGGAGCCGATAATTTGCCTTATGAGAAGGTCGGCAAAAATGAGCCTGTCTGCATTGCAGATGAAGTGCCGTTTGACATCCCGGAGAGCTGGGAGTGGGTTACTTTAAAACAGATAGCTGTTACCGCACTAGGTAAAACACTAGATAAATCAAAAAACATTGGTGAATATCGCCCGTATCTATGCAGCATCAATGTTTATTGGACAGGTATTGATTTATCAACCGTAAAACAGGCTCGTTTTGAAGATTCTGAATTATCGAAGTACCAGCTGAACAAGGGAGACTTGCTTATCTGTGAAGGCGGTGATGTTGGCCGTTCTGCTGTATGGGATAGAGATGAAGAAATGTATTATCAGAATGCACTTCATCGTGTCCGCTTTTACGGTAATATCGAGCCACGCTTCTTCCAGTTACTGATGGAAAGCTATAAGGGCGCAAAAATATTGGACAATTATAGCAAAGGAATGACTATAAAACATCTCGTTCAGAATTCACTTAACTCTATTTACTTTCCTTTGCCGCCACTTGCTGAACAAAGGCGCATCGTAGAAAAAATCAAACAGCTTACGCCGTATCTTAAAAAGTATGGTTCAGTTGAAACTATACTGTCAAATCTGAATTTGGCTTTCCCGGATGACTTGAAGAAATCAATTCTTCAATATGCAGTACAAGGCAAGTTGGTTCCTCAAGATCCTGCTGACGAACCAGCATCCGTTCTGTTGGAGCGTATTCGCACAGAAAAAGAACAGCTTGTCAAAGAGGGCAAAATCAAACGTGACAAGCATGAATCGGTCATTTTCAGACGAGATAATTCTTATTATGAGAAGGTCGATGGAATTGAACGCTGTATCGATGATGAGTTGCCGTTTGAGATTCC
>ERZ780198.3233-NODE-3233-length-11329-cov-2.728668_pt1 | contig 11329 bp, 8 predicted proteins | sample MGYA00510979_ERZ780198 | MGnify/ENA primary metagenome ERZ780198 (study PRJEB29588, sample SAMEA2158039) | human gut metagenome | biome: human gut; feature: human-associated habitat; material: faeces | place: Denmark | collected 2008/2010 ...
AAATCCCCTACGGCAGAAACGAGAACAATTGTACACGACTACCCCGGCCAAATGCCTGCGGTGGCTCACCGCCGAGAAATCCCATACGGTAGAAACGAAAACAATCGTACACGCATACCCCGGCCAAATGCCCGCGCAGGCTCTGCGCCCCGCGGTGGCCCACCGCGCCGTACACGACTACCCAAAAACACTCGCCTTGCGGCGGTTCACCGCGCTTACTTACTATGGACAGAGAAATATTACAAACTTCAAGATCAATAATTCCCGAAGGCGTCGTACTGCTTGAAAACGACGGCTCGTTGCCGCTCAAAAAAACGGACAGAGTGGCGATTTTCGGTCGCGCACAATTCGAATACGTGAAAAGTGGTTCCGGATCGGCGGGGCAGAGTAGTCAGCGGCGCAGTCACGCAGTTCTACGACGAACTCAAAAAAGTAACGAGCGTAGACGAAACGGTCTCGGCGTTCTACCGCGCCCATATCGCGACTCACCCGTACGACTACGGCGACGGCTGGACGTTCGCGCCATGTCAGCACCACCCGTTCGTGACCGACGAATTCGTTTCGTCCGCGGCAACGCGCAACGACAAAGCGATTTTCATAATCGGCAGGGTATGCGGCGAAAGCGGCGACTTTTTGCCCGATCGCGGTAGCTGGTATCTGTCCGAAGCGGAAGAGCAAACGATTAAAACTATCGCAAAGCATTTCGCGCACGTCATAGTCCTTATCAACGGCGGAAACCTCATCGACTGCAGTTTTATATCGCGGTATCACATAGGAACGGTTGCGTTCGTTTGGCAGGGCGGAGAACAGGGCGCGGCGGGAACGGTAGACGCGCTTTGCGGACTTGTTCCGCCGAGCGGCAGACTCGCCGACACGATAGCCGAAAACGCCGGCGATTATCCGGCTTCGGGCAACTTCGGCGGCAAGAACGAAAATATTCACGTCGAAGATATTTACGTCGGTTACCGCTACTTCGAGACCTTTGCGCCCGAAAAAGTACTTTATCCGTTCGGTTACGGGCTGGGGTACACCGACTTTACGATCGAAACGTTGTCGGCTGAAAAAACCGACTTTACCGTGTCGCTTTCCGTTCGCGTTACAAACGTCGGCAAAGCAAACGGCAAAGAGGTCGTCGAAGTTTATCTCGGTGCGCCGTGCGGCAAACTCGGTCGCCCCGTCAAAGAACTTGCGGCGTACAAAAAAACGAAAATGCTCGCCCCGTCCGAGTCCGAAACGCTCGATATCGCGTTCGATATACGCGACCTCGCGGCGTACGACGACGGCGGATACACGGGCAGCGCGTATTGCTTCGTTCTCGAAAACGGAACCTATCGCGTATTCGTCGGAAAGAACGTCCGCGACTGTAACGTAGAATTTTCTTTCGGTTTTGACGAGACGATCGTTACCGAATCCCTCGAATCCGCGCTCGCTCCGACCAAGCCTTTCGAGCGGATAGTAAACCGCGACGGCAAAATGGCTTTCGAGGCGGTTCCGCTCAAAAACTACGATACGTACAGCCGAATTTGCGACCGAATCCCGAAGCCGATCGAAAAGATTTCGTCAAACTCTCACACGATTACGCTTGCCGAGGTCGACGAAGGGTGTTATAATTTAGACGAGTTCATAGCACAATTTAATGCCGAAGAGTTAGCGACGCTCGTTCGGGGAGAAGGAATGGGGTCGGACAAAGCCAAAGCCGCGGGATCGGCGAGCGTTTTCGGCGGAATCACCGCGCCGTTTATCAAAGCGGGCGTTCCGGTTATGACGACTTGCGACGGTCCGAGCGGGCTGAGAATGGAAAGTTACAAAGTCTGTACGTCCGTTCCGTCCGGCGCGATTCTTGCCTGTTCGTTTGCACCCGAACTTGCCGAGCGCACGTTCGAACTTGTTGCGGAGGAAATGCGCCGATACGAAGTCGACATTCTGCTTGCGCCTTCGATGAACCTTCACCGTCACCCGCTTGCCGGCAGAAGTTTCGAGTATTATTCGGAAGATCCGCTCGTAACGGCAAAAACGGCGGCGGCGTTCGTTCGCGGAATTTACCGCGGCGGCGCGGACTGCACGCTCAAACATTTCGCGGTAAATTCGCAGGAAACGATGCGCGGCAGCGAGGACGAAATTCTCAGCGAGCGCGCTCTTCGCGAACTTTATCTGAAACCGTTTAAAAAGGTCGTAAAAGAGGGCATAGTAAGATATATAATGACTTCTTATAACGCGATCAACGGCTATTACAACTGCTCGAATTACGACCTCACGACGACGATTCTTCGCGGCGAATGGGGGTACGAAGGCGCGGTTATGACCGACTGGTGGGCAAATCCGAAAGACGCGATCACTGGCGAGCGGTCGAGATACACGCTTGCCGAAATGGTACGCGCCCAAAACGATCTGTTTATGGTCGTGCCGGACGCGGCGGCGTATCGCGACAATATCGTCGCGCGTATAAACGACGGAACGCTCACGCTCGGCGAACTGCAACGCTGCGCGCGCAACATCTTCCGCGTTATTCTCGCCTCAAACCGTATGAAAAAACGCGATTACGGCTACAAGCCCGAGGCGATTCCGGACGAACTGTTATACGAAAGCGACTACGAAGACAAGGATCTTGACGTTCCTCTTCCGTCGGACGGCGACTATTGCGCCGTGATAAAGTATCGCGCGGACGGCGACGAGCTTACGCAGTATCAACTCACCGTGCGTATCAACGAACTTCTGGGCGTTATCCCGGTAGTTACCGGTACGGGCAAGGAAGAAGGCACGGCAAAATTCACCGTTACGTGTCCCGCGAATCCGAAAATCAGATTCGAAGGCACGCCGAAGGTTTCGCACCTCGAAATTTACTCGATTAAAGGACTCCGCTATGAAAAATAAAGACATCAAAGTAGGTCAGAATAAATACAAAATCAATCCGATAATTCACGGCTGGATAGACGACGTCGATCTCGTTCTCGACGCGGTCGAGGACTTCGGATTCGGCGGTGTGGTAACCAACGTTCCGGGCAAAGACGGCTTTACGTCCAACCCCGACAACGTAAAAACGCTATCCGTCGTAACCGAGAAACTTCGCGAGCGCGGACTCGAATACTGGATTTACGACGAGGTCGGCTATCCGTCCGGACAAGCCAACGGACTCACGCTTGCAGGTCACCCCGAACTAAAAGCGAAGGGAATGTATATGCGCAAATTCGAGGCGTTCCTTACCCCCGAAAAATTCGATTATTCGGCGGACGAAACCTCGGACGGAATCGTTTACGCCGTAAAATACGAAATGGATCTTACTGACAACGTCGAGGCAAAAATTTTGTTTGATACGGCAACGCCGATCGAGTTTGACGGCAAAACCGTAAAAATCGACCTTAACGCCGGCGAAATAGCGTACGTTTTTATCGTTCGCGACGGTTACGAAGGCACGCATTCGGTGCATAACGTTTCCAGCCGCAAGAAGTATATCAACATTCTCAGCGAGGAAGCGGTCGACAGATTCTTAAAAGTCGCTTACGACCCGATTTACGAGGGCGATAAAAACATATACGGCGGGAGCAGAGCGGTGTTCACCGACGAACCCAGCCTCATGACCGCGCTTGCCCGACAGTACGAAACGTTCAATTACGCGCTTATCCCGTACGAAAAAACGCTTTTCGACAAGTTTACCGAGCGTTACGGATTCGACCCGAAACCGCTTTTGCCGCTACTTTATGAGGATACGGATTCCCGCAGTTTCGACATTCGTCAGAAGTTCTACGAACTTATCGGCGATACGGTCGCTTCGACATACAGCGGCAAAATCAATGAGTATTGCCTCGCGCACGGCACGTTGTTCTCCGGGCATTACCTCGCCGAAGAAAACGTGTACGAACACGTAATGGACTACGGCAACTACGTTTCCGTCCTCGAAAAAACGGGTTATCCGGGTATGGATATTCTGCAGGTAACGCCCGAAGATTTCTTCTTCACCGCCCCGAAATTCTTGCAGATGATCGCCCGCAAAAAGGGTACGGACGGGTATATGGTGGAACTATGTCCGTTCTTCAACGCCGAAGTTTTTAAACGCAACCCGTACGAAAACGCCGTCGGAAGTCTCGGAATATTGCTTTGTTACGGTGCGCGTAAAATTCATACTTATTACTCGCCCAGACTGTCCGAATATTCGCCCGGGTTATCGAATTACGGCGGCAGCACAAACCGCGAACAGTCGCGCTACCTTAATTCGTACGTTTCGGGATTATGCGCCGCGCTCGAAAACCGCAAAGCGAAATTCGACACGTTCGTATATTACGCGATCGAGGACGTTCAGGCAAAATTCGTTCCGACAAACAGCGGGAGATACGAGCGCGACTCAGTTCTCACCGCATACGACCGTTCGCTCCGTTCGCTTTGCGACGCTCTCACACGCGGCGCGGAGTTCGGTATTGCGGACGCCCGCGATATTCTCGGCGGAATAAAAGGCAAAATTATCGTTCCCGAAATAAACTATATCCGCGCGGACGTCGCCGAAAAATTAAAAGATTACGACGTTACGTTTATCGGCGCATACCCCGCGCTTCTCGGCACCGGCCAAAAGGTAAACTTCGGTAAAGTAAAAACTCTCGCCGAAGTCGTTACGGAACTTTGCGTGGGCGGCGGCGATCTCGAACTGCCGGACGGCTGTTTGCGTCAAACCTACGAAGGCGCGGTAGCCGTTTATAACAACAATCGCGAAACCGTTCATGTAACCGCGCTCGTACCCGCGGTTGTATTCGATCCCGATAACGGAACTGAAACCGCAGTCGGCGCGGGAGAAAAGATCGCCGTCCGGTCGTATCGCGCCGTAATCGTTTACGAAGATTAAAAAACGGAGGCGGCAGATGCCCGACGAAAAACAGAAAAACAGAATATCGCCGGTTGCGCGTCACTCGGACGAAAGAGGAGCCGATACGAAGACCGCGTCCTCCGAAATCGTCATTTCGCCCGACACGGATTTTTCCGCTATAAATCCGTACGTGCGGTTCGTTATGCGCTACTACAACACGTGGGAGCAGCACAGCGTTCCGCGCCGCAGTCTTTACGATTACGGACTCGTCGTGGTGTTAAAGGGCGAGATAGATTTCAGTTACGAGGGCAAAACGGTAGAGGTTCACGAGGGTGAAGCGCACATTATGCCGCCCGCCGTAAACCATTTCGAGTATATCAAAAAAGGCAACGTCTGTCAGTATTTCGTCGTGCATTTCGACATTGTATACCACCCCGAAACAAGCGACTGGAGGGTCGACGACGTGTACTTTCCCAGTTGTATTATGGGCGACGGCGAGATGATTATGGACGAGGAAAGGCTTAAAGTTATCCGAAAGGAGGATGCTTTCATCACCCGCCCCGTCAAAATCAAAGTCCACGACTTTGCGTCGCTCGTCGAGAAACTCGAAAAAATGGAATACGTGTACGACCTTTTCAAACCTACCGCCGACGCGCAGTGGGACAGACTTTTGCTTAAAGCGTACCTCGAAGAAATTCTCGTCGACCTGTTTGAACCCGAACGGCAGATGCGTAAAGGTTATCAGGCGGCGAGCGTGGGCAATTTTATCGCTTACGTCAACGAAAACCTTAATAAGGAAATCAACGTAGCCGCGATCGCGAAGTCGTACGGTTTTACTCCGAACTACTTCCGTACGCTCTTTAAGCGCGCCACCCGTATGACGCCTTACGATTATATCCAGCGCAAAAGAATCGACAAAAGCAAGGGCAAACTCGACCTTACGTCCGATTCGGTGCAGGACATAGCGTTTCAGGTAGGGTTCGACGACCCGTATTATTTCAGCAAGGTTTTCAAAAAGACGGTCGGTATGACGCCGTCCGAATATCGTAAAAAGGACGGTTGATTATGCCCGAAAAACTACTTAAACCCGAAAAAGTCGCGTGGCACGCCCGCGTTAAAGACGGTGCGCAAGACGAATACAAACGCCGTCACGACGAAATATGGCAGAGTATGCGCGAAGTCCTTACAAGAGCCGGAATAGTCAATTATACCGTGTGGGAAGTAAACGGCGAACTGTTCGGCTATTACGAATGTCTTTACGGCGCGGAGTACGCTGCCCGCGTTCAGGCGGAAAGTCCGGTCGTTGACGAGTGGAACGAGTATATGAAAGATATTCTCTTTATGGATTTCGATCCCGACACCGGCGTTACCCCGCCGCTTAAAAAAATGTTTGAATTCAATTAAAATAAACGCCTCGCGGTTAGTTCGCGGGGCGTTGTTTTCTCGTATATCCGGTTTTAGTTTTCGTTTAACAGTTTTTTCATAAGCGCGACGCCGCTTTCGAGTCTGTTCGTGGTAGCGGCGGCGTGCTTTTCGTCGAGTTTGCTCACGCCTTCGGTTTCTACCTCGCTGTCGTAGATAAGGTAGGGGACGGGATCGGAAACGTGCGTTTTAAGACTTACGGGCGTTGCGTGATCAGGAAGAATCGCGATCCTGAACGGAACGCCTTTTGCTTTAAGGTCGTCCACGATCGGTTTTACGATTTTATGGTCGATAATGCTTATCGCCTCGGTTTTCTCGGCGTAATTGCCCTGATGTCCGCACTCGTCCGGCGCTTCGAGATGAACGTAAACGAAGTCGTCCGTTTCCAGAGCCTTAATCGCGGCGGCGGCTTTTCCGTCGAAATTCGAGTCGATCGTGCCGGTTGCGCCGTCCACGTCCACGCTGTCCATACCGGCGGCGATGCCGATACCTTTTATAAGGTCTACCGCGCTGATAACCGCGCCTTTTTTGCCGTGCAGAGCATAAAAATCTTTAAGGAGCGGCTTTCGTCCTTCGCCCCAAAGCCAGATCGAGGTGGCAGGGCGCAGTCCGCGTTTTATGCGGTCGAGGTTCACCGGGTGAGTTTTAAGCAGTTTTTCCGACTCTTTCATAAGCGAAAGCAGTTCGTCCGCGTACTTGCCCTTCGGTAAGTGATCGGTGATTTTACGGTCGGAAATATCGTGCGGAGGCGTAAACTCCATACCCGTATCGCCGTTGCGGCGGATAAGACAATGACGGTAACTTACCCCCGGGTAGAGTTCGAGTCCGTCGGGGAGAGAAAGATTTTTTGCGAGAAAAGTCACGAGTTCGCGAGCCTCGGGCGTAGTGATCTCGCCCGCCGAGTAGTCGATCATCGTCTTGTTTTCGTACGGTTCGTCGTCCGAAAGCGTAACGATATTGCAACGGTAACTCACGTCCTCGGGGTTCATTTTTATACCCATCGACAACGCTTCGAGCGGACTTCTTCCGGTGTAATATTCGGCGGGATCGTACCCCATAACCGAAAGATTCGCAACGTCGCTGCCCGGTTTCATTCCGGCGGGGACGGTACGGCAAAGTCCGACTTCGCCGTGCGAAGCAAGGAAATCGACCGTCGGCTTGTCTGCCTCGCTCATGGGCGTTTTTCCCTCGGCGTTCGGGTAGTCCGCCATTCCGTCAAACAGAACGACAACGTATTTTTTATTCATGGCAAGCACCTCTTTGTCTGTGTCGGGTCGCGGTTTTCGGCGACGACTACATTATATACCAAATCGCCCGAAAAGTCGAGCGAAATGAAAGTAATTTCATATTTTATTTTGCGGCAAAAATAGGTTGTTTCGCGTTTTATTTGCAAGAATACGGTTTCGTTATTCGGGTTTGTTTTCGTTTGCGTTTTCGGTTACTGTTTCGGCAGGGCTTTTGTGAAGAATAACTTTGACGATAAGTACGATCACGACGATCAGCGCGATTACCGCGAGCGCGAGAATAATGATATTTACGTACTCGGCGAAGAAGACGCACAAAAGAAGAATTATTCCGCTCGCGACCGCGTTTCCGGCAACGACGGCGGCAAGAGCGGCGGGGTAACGAAGTTTAAGAATCGAAGCCACCGCCGAGCCCGTCCATACGCCCGTAAGCGGCAGGGGAATCGCGACGAAAACAAACACGCCGAGAGCCTTTTTGAACTCTCGTTTTTTTGCGTTCGTTTCGGATTCGTCCGTTTTTACCGTCTTTGCCTTACTTTCAAACTTATCGTAAAGCGTTTGTCCGAGTTTGCGGAAAACTCTGGTATTCGACAACCATTTTATCAACGGAATCAGTATCAGCAGCAGCAACGGTGCCATCAGCGACGAGCCGACAAACGAGAACAGCCAACTTTGAAAAACTCCGAGTTTATAGCCGAACGCAATCGGTATCGCCATGCGCGCTTCGACGATCGGCAAAATCGCGATAAACGTCACGACGAGTTCGCGCCGCACGAATATCGCTTCGAGCCAATGCAATACTGTTTCGATTATTTTGTCGGTCACGGTTAAACTCCTTCGTCTTATAACGTATAATATTATACGCAAGCTCTTACTCATAAAGTATAACATATCGCGGAAAATTTCCCGATGGATTACATTGCACAATAAGACACTTTTTTTGTTAAATAGGCAACATTGTGCTTGACAAAAAGATTTCAAAACATTAAAATAGGCGTCAGGAGGTATGATTTATGGCAAAATATTTCGGAACGGACGGTATCAGAGGCAAATACGGCGAGAAACTCGACGAGGCTCTTGCGTACAAAACCGGTCTTGCACTCGGCGAGTATTTCGGCGCGGGTAAATTCGCCGTCGGCAGAGACACGCGAGTCAGCGGCGAGGAACTCGAACGCGGGCTTGTGAAGGGTATTACCGACGCGGGCGGCGAAGCGGTAATTCTCGGTATTCTGCCCACGCCGGCGGTTGCCGCGCTTACCATAAAGTACGGCGCGAAATGCGGCGTTATGATTTCGGCGTCGCACAATCCGCCCGAATATAACGGGATCAAGGTTTTCGACCGCAACGGCGTAAAACTCACCGAAGAGCAGGAGGGGAGCGTCGAATACTATATCGACAATCCGCCCGCTGTTCGCGGCGGCGGCAAAATCACGAAGAAGTCGGGCGGAAAACTCGAATACGTCGATTACGTCGTAAGCACGGTAAACGCCGATTTTCGCGGGCTTAAAGTGTGGCTCGATTGCGGATACGGCGCGGCGAGCACCGTCGCGGAAGAAGTTTTCAGACGGTCGGGCGCGACGGTAAACGTTGATAACTGCAGCCTGCGCGGCGAGAAAATCAACAGCGGTTGCGGCGCGCTTCACCCCGATTACGTCCGCAACAGCATGAAAGGCACCGACTGCAGGCTTGGCTTTGCGTTCGACGGCGACGCCGATCGTCTTGCGGTGGTTATGGACGGCGAAATACTCGACGGCGATACCGTGCTTTATAATATCCAGAAGGGTATGGACATAAACCGCGGCACGGTGGTCGGAACCGTTCTTAACAATCTCGCGCTCGAAAAACGGCTTGCGCTCGACGGCAGACGGCTCGTACGCACGCCTGTCGGAGACAAATACATCTGCGACCTTATGTTCCGCGAGGGCTACAACGTGGGCGGCGAACAGTCGGGACATTACATAGTTTATCCCGCCGCAACCACTGGCGACGGAATCATGACGGCAATGTTTTTCGCTAAATCGCTGTATAAAAACGGAAAACTCGACGCGCCCGAAAAACTCGATCTCGTTCCGCAAAAGGCGATCGCCGAATACGCCGATCCGTCGATTATATTCGACCCGAAACTTCGCGAACTTACCGAAAAAGCGGAAAAGTCGCTCGGCGGCGACGGTCGGATCATCGTCCGATATTCCGGCACCGAACCGAAAATCCGCGTTATGGTTGAAGCGTCCGACCCGGAAAAACCGGACGAAATCTTAGCGGAATTCAAAACGTTTATCCGTTCTCGCGCCGAATAGGCGAAGTTTTTTCGGCTGCGCCCGCAAGCGGTTGACTTTTTTTTGCCGATAAGGTACAATCATAGGGTAAAATCAAGCGGCGTTATCGTCGCCGACTCGGAGAGAAGAACCATGAATTACGCCGAAGAATCGCTGAAAAAACATTACGAATGGAAGGGTAAAATCGAAGTTTCGCCGCGGGTAAAGGTAAAGGATAAAACCGACCTTTCGCTTGCGTACACCCCGGGCGTTGCCGCACCCTGTCTCGAAATACAAAAAGACGAAAGCAAGTCGTTTGAACTTACCCGCCGCTGGAATACCGTTGCAGTTATCACGGACGGAACGGCAGTCCTCGGTTTGGGCGACATAGGTCCGGTTGCCGGTATGCCCGTTATGGAAGGCAAAGCGTTGCTTTTCAAGGAGTTCGGCGACGTGGACGCGATTCCGATTTGCGTCAAAAGTAAGGACGTTGACGAACTCGTGCGCACGATCTATCTTATTTCTGGCAGTTTCGGCGGGATCAACCTCGAAGATATATCCGCGCCGCGCTGTTTCGAGGTCGAGCGCAGACTCAAAGAAATCTGCGATATTCCCGTCTTTCACGACGATCAGCACGGCACGGCGATAGTTCTCGGCGCCGCGCTTATAAACGCCGTAAAAGTAGTCGGCAAAAGCCTCGACGCCGTAAAAGTCGTTATCAACGGTGCAGGCAGCGCGGGTATCGCGATCGCCGAATTTTTGCTCGGCTTAGGCGTAAATAATCTTATCGTGTGCGACCGTTTCGGAACGATAGTAAAGGGAAGAGCGGGTATGACGAGCGCGCAGGAAAATCTCGTCTCGCGTACGAATCCCGATTCGATCGACGGAACGCTCGCCGACGCCATGCGCGGCGCGGACGTAATGATAGGCGTAAGCGCGGCGGGAGTCGTCAGCGAAGAGATGGTGCGGTCGATGAATAAAAACGCAATCGTTTTTCCGATGGCAAACCCCGTCCCCGAAATCGAACCGGACAAGGCAAAGGCGGCCGGAGCGGCGGTCGTGGGCACGGGCAGGAGCGACTACGACAATCAGATAAACAACGTGCTTGCGTTCCCGGGCGTATTCCGCGGCGCGCTCGACGCACGTGCAACCGAAATCAACGAACCGATGAAGTACGCCGCCGCTCGTGCGATCGCTTCGCTTGTCGGTGATGACGAACTTTGCGCTTCGTACGTAATTCCCCGCGCGTTCGATCTGCGCGTCGGTACCGCCGTCGCCGAAGCGGTTAAAAAAGCCGCGATCGAAACGGGCGTCGCGCGACTCAAATAACGCAAAAACTTCTATACGTATCAGCGTTTTTTTAACGTTAACGTATAATTCGCAATGGGAAGAATACGTCTTTCCACGTTACGTCCACTCGTATTGTCATGTCATTGCGAGTGTAAGCGTGGCAATCTCCCGGAAGGGAAGACGATTACCGCATACACAAACACCCACATAAGAACTCGCCCGCAGGGGCTCCCTGCCGTGGGGGATTTCTCCACTCCGTTCGGGTTATAAACCTCACTCCGGTCGAAATGACATCGTAACCTATTCGCGGCGAAGCCGTCGGTAGGGCG
>ERZ780198.3235-NODE-3235-length-11313-cov-6.727127_pt1 | contig 11313 bp, 10 predicted proteins | sample MGYA00510979_ERZ780198 | MGnify/ENA primary metagenome ERZ780198 (study PRJEB29588, sample SAMEA2158039) | human gut metagenome | biome: human gut; feature: human-associated habitat; material: faeces | place: Denmark | collected 2008/2010 ...
GGAATCGTCCGCGCAGGCCGCTGCGCCCAAAGCCGCCGATGAAGTCGCGGCCAAGGCAGCCGAGCTGTCGCAGGACATTGAAAAGCACATCAACCGTCTGCTCGGCAAGATGCGGCCGCGCCGCAACCGGCCAGACACGGCGGAAAACGCTGCGCCGGAAGCCGACGCAGACGGGCCGGAAAAAGAATGAACGCACCGGGGCGGCCGCACGGCCGCCCCATTTTTGAGCTGCGGAGCGCCCGAAACCGGTTGGAAATCATGGATTTTCACAGGCCGCGGGTTTCCGCTTGCAAATGTTGATGTTCTCTGGTATGATGCTTGTTGGTTAGAGTTATCTAACTTGTGAAAACAACCTGATCCATAGCAAAAAGGAAGCTGTCTTATGCAAACATTTTGGGGGATCCTGATCCCGTTTCTCGGCACCGCGCTGGGCGCGGCATGCGTGTTCTTTATGAAGAAAGCGCTCAGTGACGCCGTGCAGCGCTCGCTGACCGGTTTCGCCGCCGGTGTGATGGTGGCGGCTTCGGTCTGGAGCTTGCTGATCCCGGCGATCGAGCAGTCGGCAGGTATGGGGAAGCTCTCGTTCCTCCCCGCCTTTCTGGGCTTCTGGCTCGGCATCCTGTTTCTGCTCGCACTGGATCACATCATCCCGCACCTGCACGCGAACAGCGCCCAGGCCGAAGGGCCGAAGAGCCGCCTGCAGCGCACGACGATGATGGTGCTGGCCGTGACGCTGCACAACATCCCGGAGGGCATGGCCGTCGGCGTGGTGTATGCGGGCTATCTCTCCGGCAGCGCGCAGATCACGGCGGCCGGTGCGCTGGCCCTGTCGCTGGGCATCGCCATTCAGAACTTCCCGGAAGGGGCGATCATCTCCATGCCGCTGCGGGCGGATGGCATGAAAAAAGGCAGAGCCTTCTGCGGCGGCGTGCTTTCCGGCGTGGTAGAGCCCATCGGCGCCGTGCTGACGATTCTGGCGGCACAGCTTGTTGTCCCTGCGCTGCCGTATCTGCTCAGTTTTGCTGCCGGAGCCATGCTCTATGTCGTGGTGGAAGAGCTGATCCCGGAGATGTCGCAGGGCGATCACTCCAATATCGGCACGGTGTTTTTCGCCGTGGGCTTCAGCATCATGATGATGCTGGACGTGGCGCTCGGATAAACAACAAAAAACCACATCCGCCGGTCCGAATGGACCGGCGGATGTGGTTTTTTCTTTCGGTATCTCTTACTTCGATTCCGACAGGTTTTCCGTCGCAAAGAGCGTGATCACGTTCTTCAGCGTCTCCTGATCGTAATCCTCGGCGATCGCAGATGCGTTCCAGTAAGCATAATCGCCCTCGAACCAGTTCTGCAGGTCATCGAGATCCTCCGCATAGCGGAACTCCAGGTGATAGGTGGTCGCCATCGTATCCGGAGAGAAGGCAAAGTAGGTGAATTCGCCGGAGTTTTCGTCCTCGCTCTGATAGAAAATGAAGCCGTTTTCATTTTCCTTGTCCAGCTTTCGATAAGTGTGGGAGAAAACTTTCTTGCCCTGCGTGTCCAGACCGGTGATCTTGTGGCCGTCCATCACGAACTTCGAAACCCCGCCCAGGAAATAGCAGTCGAAGGCCATGCTGTCCGGATCGGCCGCATATTTTTCGGCAGCGTCTGCGCCGTAGATCTTTGCCGTGCACATCCCGAGCAGCTTGTCCGTGGCGGCGTCCGCATTGTCCTCGCCCACCAGCGGCGCGGTGGCATCATGCCAGATGCTCCGGTAATCCGCCTTCGACAGCTCCGGGAACAGCTCCACATACGTCCCGCTGATGGTCGTCAGGTAGTCATCCGTGACCGTCTGCTGATTGGCCGCCGAGGGGGTGTTCGTGTCCGCTTTGGTCTGTCCGCAGCCGACGACCGACAGCAGGCAGATCACGCACATCAAAAATGCAGCAATTCTCTGTTTCATTGTATACCTCCTGTTATTAGTTAGTCTCGTCTAACCAGCAGGAAGTCTACCATATTGCGCCGCCCCGGGCTACTCCGTTTTGGTTTCACTGCTCCGTTTTGACGCATATCTTCCCCGTGGTCACCATTTTCCTCGCAAAGTCGCGCCGTATGTCCGCAACGCTCGTGGGAGCTATCGGCGGCATTTTCACCCCCGGCTCGTTCCTCGCGCTTCACCTCTTCGGCTCGGCAACGGGACTGTGGGGCGTTTGGAACTTCTCGTATTTTGAGCTGATGAAGGGCGTTACCTATCAGGGCAATTTCTATCAGGGCGTTGACTGGATAAGCTGGGTGCTGCTGCTGCATATGCTGCCGTGCTGCATCCTCTGCGCGGTCATCGGCTTTAAGCACTGGGCACGCCTTAAAAAGGAAGCCAAGCGTGGATAAGCAGAGCGTTGTGCTCGGCTGCGGCTGCGAGGTGTTCGGAGACGAGGCGCAGGAGCTCAAGCAGCGCTTCAAGCTGCTTCGTCTGCTCATTGCCTCGACCGCGCTGAGTATGCCGCTGCTTTGGAACCTGCCGCCTATGGTGCAGCTCGTGTTTGCTACGGCGCTGCAGCTTTACCCGGGGATGTATTTTGTGCGCAATGCCCTGCGGGGGCTGAGAAGCCTGACGATGGGCATGGATCTGCTCGTGGCGCTGTCCACGACGGCAATTTATGCTTACAGTACGGTCGTCGTGTTCACTGTGACGGAGGATATAAAGCTCTATTATCTGTGCGACGGCGTTCTCATTTCGCTTTTGCTGTTCGGGCGCTATCTCGAATCGGTCGCGATCTATCAGAGCGGTGAGGCTGTGCGCAGCTTAATGCGCTTGCAGCCCAAGACGGCGATCGTCCTGCGCGACGGTACGGAGCGGGAGATAGACGCTCAGGAGATCGTTTCCGGCGACACCGTCGTGCTGCGCCCGGGCGAGCGCGTACCCGCCGACGGCGTGATAATTGAGGGCGGCTGCCTTGTGGACGAATCGCTTCTGACCGGCGAGAGCGAGCCCGTTTCAAAGTGCGCGGGAGACCGCGTGACGGGCGGAACACTCAACCGCGAGGGCAGGGCGGTATATACCGCAACCGCCGTGGGTGAAAGCTCGACCCTTCTGCAGATGGCCGATTTCGTGCGCCGCGCACAGAGCGAGAAGGCTCCGGTGCAGCGCTTTGCCGATAAAATAGCTTCCGTGTTCGTTCCGTCCGTCATCGGTCTGGCGGCGTTGGTGTTCGTGCTGTGGTTTTTCGTGTTCGCGCCCCATGACTGGGGCAAGGCGGTCTCGACCGTGTGCGGCGTGCTCGTGATCGCCTGTCCCTGTGCGCTAGGGCTTGCTGCTCCCGCGGCGCTCATGACCGCGTCCGGACGCGGCGCGGAGCTGGGCATTTTGTTCAAGGGCGCCTCGGCGATAGAAAAGGCGTGGGGTGTGGATACGGTCGTGTTTGACAAGACCGGCACCCTCACTCAGGGGCGCGATGTATGCCGCGTGGCTGTGCGCCATGTCGAGCGGGAGCGCAGGCTCGGGCGCTGCGGTGATGCTGGCGTTTGCTCTCGGAACGGTGCCGCTGCTGCTGGCATTCGCAATGCTCGGAGCACTGATGCCGCGGGCGTGGACGAAGTATCTGCGCAAGCTCGGCGCGGTGCTCGTAACGGCGATGGGACTGAAAATGCTCCTCGGCGGGCTGCTGCTTTTGAGGTGATATAATAAAAACCGGAGTGCGGAATCTTGTCTGCACTCCGGTTTTTACGTTTGTTTTATTTCGCCGCGACGCCGTCGATATATGGCTTGCCGCGCTGCGCCTCGCGGCGGATATCCGGATGCTCAACGTCTCCCGAGACGAAGGCGATGTCGCAGCTTTGGCACCGTTAGTTTTGCTCTCGGTTTCGGGTGGCTAACAGCCCCAAGACGGCTCCGAAAGCGGCGGTCAAAGTCAAAATGAGCAGCACGCTCTGCGCGGAAAGCCGATCCAGCATTATGCCGCCGGCAAGGGTTGCCGCTATGGTGCCCAAAGAAGCCGCCGCGGCAGTCATGGTTTGCCCTTTGGCCGAATCCGCAGCCGGCACGGTGCGTTCGACATAGTCCACTATCGCAGGGGTATACAGGCCAAACGAAAGACCGTGGAAAAGGTATGCCGCAAACAGCGCGGGCACACTGCCTGCCAAGCTGATAGCCAATAGCTTGATCGGAAAGAACAGCAGGCTCAGCCTTAGACAGCGCTTGCGCATTTTTGTGCTTACCCGACTGTAAGCCAGCATGGCGGGAAACTCAATGACGGCCGAGAAGAAGCTGAGTCGTCCGAGATCTGCATAATTACCTCGCAGATTTTGCACCACGTTGATCAAGAAATTGTTTACCGTGTTATTTGCCGCAAAAATGACCGCAATACCTAACAGCAAAAGACAAAAGCGCGGCATGGCGCGCATGAAGGAGAGCAGGGAAGCCTTGCCCTCTTCCTTTTTTTCGCCCAAGTCAACATGGGCGCAGACCCGATGCAGGGACAGGAGAACGGGCAGCTGTATTACCGCAGTGCAGACAATGGCAATAGGAATAATTGACGTTGAGAGCATCTGCACCAGCGCACCCATCGCCAATGCCGTCAGTGCGAAAGCCAAAGAGCCGACGCCTCTGGAAAGACCGAAGCTAAGGTCGGAATCAGCCTTTTGTATCAGCCCGGCAATCTTAATATATAACGGGTTTAACGACAGGCTGCACGCAAAACAAATGATCAGGAAGAGTCCCGTAAACAGATCTCTGCCGGAGTGAAGCACAAGGGAACAGGCTGCGGCAATCAGTAAGCCGAGTGCTGCCGTTGCTGCTGAAAACAGACGCAAGCGTCCGCGGTCTATTTCTGCACCGAGAAGGATAGAGCCCGAAAAACCCAGCAGATTTCCAAGCGCCGCGACCAATCCGACCTGCGCGTTGGAAAAGCCCAGCGCCCGCATAAAACTGACGGCAAAGCAGAACAGGGAGGCTGCACTGCACCAGTAGAGTGCTTGCAGCAGAGTGTATTTTCTTCTGTTCACGGCACATCTCCCTTTAAAATGCAGGAACGGATCTTGTCACGAGTCATACCCGGACATAAGCTCCGTTTCTGTTTTGCCTGACTCGGTCAGAGCTTCAGCTCCAACTCTGCCTCCGGCTCTCTGGACCTGATGAGCCGGCTGTTTAACTGCCGGAGCGCACTGGCCAAGGCAGATATCTGTTCGTCGCTGAAAGACTCCAGCTCGTCGAAAAATGCCTCGAAAGTGTTCCAATTCAAGCTGGCGGAGTAATTTCGGTATACTTCCAGCCCCTTCTCCGAGGGCCTCAGCAGAATGTTCTTTCGGTTGCGTGTAGTCTGATACTTGTTCACCAGCCCATACGCACACAGCGCCTTAACGATTTTTGAGAAGGTGCTTTGAGCAATGCCCAGCCGCTCGGATATCATGTTCATATTCATATAAGCATCGTCATCCGAGTGCTCCAGAATATATTCAAACACCTGCCACTCCTGAGAGTTAAGGCAAATATCATCTGCCACGGAAAAACGTGTTGCAGACAATCTTTGTGTAATATTCGAGTGGCGAACGAGCTCTGCCACCAGCGGCCGATAACGGCCCATCCATCCGGTTTCCATTAGCATCTTCCTTTTCTCGGCCTAAATAAACTGTGTCCGAACCTATGCTTATTATGCCATTTTTTCGTTGTTTGTCAAGTTCCACAAAACAGCTATCCATATTTTGTGCAGTAAAAATACTTGACGGCCGTGCCGTCGACGATATATTATATGTGTAGCAAATACATTCTATAGAATATTTTAGTGCTGCAATAATTTATTTAGGAGGAACAAGAGATGAAACGAAGAAGTATCATTCTGGCGATCGCGCTGGTGATTATTCTGCTTGGCGGCATTCTTTCAGTGGCGGTCGACAATGACTTCGGAAGAATGCACACCCAAAGACTATACCTTGTAAACGACAACGGCTACACGGTTACGGCCAATTTGTTTATTCCGAATGCGGCGACGGCTGAGGCACCGGCTCCGGCATTTATCGTTGTGCCCGGCGGTGACTGCCCGTCTGACATCGGAAGCCCGTGGGCAACGGAGCTGGCTCGCCGCGGCTTTGTGGTGGCCCTGGTAGACTATTCCGGATGCGGCGATACCGAGGCAGACCCGAGCTCTCAGTATTGGACCAATCCCGACGGCGCGATGGAACTGGACACCGTATATGATTTCGTGGAGTCCTTGGATTTCGTTGACTCTGACAACATAGGCGTCGGCGGTCACTCGATGGGCTCCCTCTACAGCTACCGCCTTTCGTTAGTGCGCCCGGTGAGCATGGTCGTGTCGGATGTTCGCTTCAACGATGCCCCCGCTGAGTATGATTTCAATTTCGTCCAGATATCCGCCACGCACGACGAAGGTCTTCTGGCCCGACTCAGCACATTCGACGAAATGTATACCGATCCTTTCCTCTGCGGCATATTCGGAACGGAGCAGATCGTTCCCAACCAGCTTTATGGCTCGTGGGAAAACCGTACCGGACGCATCTTCATTCCCCTGAACCAAACTCATCAGGATGATATGATTTCCGGTCAGTTCCTGAAGGCTCTGACGGAATCGGTTTCCACCGCCATGGGTGCACCGAATCCTCTGCCCGGCGATGACCTGGTCTATGGCTGGAAGGTCGTTGCCCATATTTTGATGATTATCGGCCTTGTGGGCGCTCTCTTTGCACTGGGCGGTCTGCTGGTAGACTCTCGCCTTTTTGAGAGCCTGAAGCTCAAGGCTCCCGAACACTCCGGCGGACTGAAGGCCGGCACCAAGGGCTTTTGGATCGCGGCCGTCATTCTCACGCTGATTCCCGTTGCACTCTTTTTCCCGGGGACGGCAGTGGGCAACGCAATGGCCTCCAATGCCCTATTCCAACTGGGCACTACCCCCAACGGATATGTGGTATGGATGCTGTTCTCGGCTTGTGCGCTGCTTGTATATCTGCTGGTCTATCACTTTGCCGTGGGCAAAAAGCTTGGCGCTACCGCGAAGTCCTACGGCCTTGCTACCTCGGACGGAGAGGGGTTCCGCTTCGGCCATATCCTGAAATCCGCCATCCTGGCTTTGGCGCTGTTCCTCTTTGCTTATGGGGTGCTCCTCATGATTTTCCGCCACGCCAACACGGATATCCATGTCTGGACCAACAGCCTGCGTCCCTTCAACGCGGCGCGTTCTCAGACCATGCCTTGGTACTTCCTGGCGATTCTGCCCTACTTCGCGCTGTTCCAGCTCTGCGGTAGTGTTTTGGACTTCGGGGATGATCGCAAGGGCAAGGTGAAGAGCATCGTTCTGGGCACTTTGATCTGCCTGGCGGGCATGATCCTTTTGCTGGCCTTCCATGAGATAACGCTCCGAACCAATCGGCCTTTCTATACCGGCCACTTTGCGCACTTCTACTTAGACCTGCTCACCAACCTGCTGCCGCAGTTCGCCATCGCATCCGCATTGGCATCTTATCTGCGCAAAAAGACGAACAGCGTTTATGTCGGTGTGTTCCTCGGAACTGCCATGCTGGCCTTCGGAATGGTGTGCACAAACAGCCTTGCCATGATCATCTCCTGACGAATATGGTGAAAAGAATTCGTTTTGGGATTATGGATTTATAATTAATTGATTTGAGGACCGAGAGCAACTGCTCTCGGTCCTCTTTGACGGAGTGAGCCTTGTTGCGGTCCTTCAAGGAAGACCGCCGGACGGACGAGGAAATACCGGATTTTATGAAATCGTTCGGCTGGGCGAGGCGGACAAAAAATCAATAGCAGACCGCGGGTACACCGTTGTGGACTTAAATGACGCCACAGCGGAGCCCGCGGTTTTTGCGTTTATTTTATTTTGCCGCGACGCCGTCGATATATGGCTTGCCGCGCTGCGCCTCGCGGATGAGCTCCTTCATGGGCTTTGTCAGATACGTGTCCTTGCGGCACATGAGCGACCACTCCATGCGGGTGTACGGCTCGGGCAGCTCGTAGGAATAGACGGGGAAACGCGTTTTGTAAAAGCTGATGCAGCTTTTCGGGAAGCAGGCGACGCCCATTCCCGCAACAACGTTTGAAAAAATCGTGCTGAGACTCGACGATTCGAGCACCTGCTTGGACTTCACTCCTATATGCTCGGCAAAGCGGTCGTACAGGATGCGGCACACGCAGCCGGTCGGAAACGACAGAATTTGATTTTGCAGGAGCTTTTTGAAATCGACGGTCTCGCCGCAGTCCTTATTCGTGACGATGACGACGTGGTCCTCGCCGATGACCCATTTGCGGATATCCGGATGCTCGACGTCTCCCGATACGAAGGCGAGGTCGCAGCTGTGACCCAGCACCCTTTCCACCAGCCCGTTGGGACCGAAGGTGGGACCGTTTTCAATCTGAACCGAGACCTTGGGGTGCTTGTCGCTGTAGCCTGTGAGTATTTCGGGGAGGATGGAGACCGCGATAGACTCAAGCGTTCCGATGTTTATGCAGCAGCCCGAGGCGTGGTTTTCCATCGCCTTGGTCATCTCGCCCGACATATGCAGCATTTTGACGGCATGGCAAAGCGCCTCTCACGCGCGATAGTGCCGCAAGAGTTGCTAATTATTTTAAGGATATAAATGCTGCATGGCTAATAGGCGAAAGTAAGTTTAAAACAAAATTTGAGCAAGCGTATTATGATGAATGCCCGACACATGAAGAATGTGCCTGGACGTAAGACTGACATGAAGGATGCCCAGTGGATCGCCACATTGCTTAGGGCGGGATTGCTCAAAGGCAGCTTTATCCCGGATAAAGCATTCCGAGAGCTGCGGCATCTGACCCGGTATCGCAAGAGCGTTGTCCATGACATTACGGCACAAAAGAACCGGATCGATAAATTCCTGCAAAGTTCCGGATTCCGCTTCACTGCATTCCTTTCGGATACCTTTGGTGCTTCCGGAAGAAACATCGTTCGGCATCTTATTGAGCACGGCAGCATTGACCGGGAAGCGTTGGATAAGTGTCTGAAGACCAAAACCAGAAACCGAATTGACGAGATACTTGTTGCACTGAATGGATCACTTTCCGAGCATCAGCGCAGATTCCTGAATATGGTGTTTCGGCATCTGGAAGATTTGGAAGCACATAAGCATACTGTTGAGGACGAAATCACCGAGGAAGTTCTGAAACATACTGATGCACTGAATCTCCTTTGCTCCATTCCCGGAATTGATGTCACTGCAGCAGCTGCTATCATTGCGGAAATCGGTACTGATATGAGTTCATTCCCGGATTCCCAACACATTTGCTCCTGGGTGGGACTGAGTCCAGGCAACAACGAGAGTGCTGGTAAACGAAAGAGCGTCCATATCAATAAAGGCAATCCTTATCTGAAGAACATGCTGTGCGAGGTCGCGTGGATCATGGCATCTCACCGCAAACTGTATCTTTCCGGCTGGTACTGGAAAGTGAAACAGCGGAAGGGAGCGAAGCGGGCAACGATTGCGTTGGCCCGGAAGATCCTTTCCATCATCTACACCATGCTGAAAACCGGAACTCCCTATAATGAGGAATGCTTTGAACAGCGCAGACTGCGATGCGAACGGAAACGTGCAAACCGCTTGGTGAATGAATTGCAGAAGCTGGGCTACGTAGTGGTAGCACCCGACTGATGCTTACTCCCATATTGCTCCGCCAGCGACAGGCAAGGCCTGCCGCTATTTGTGCTGTGAATCTTTCATCTATGAGGCGTTGAAAAACGCTTTGTCAAGGTTCACGCTACGACTTATTTTCGTAGCAAGGTGCAGTTGAGAGGGTTTATCCCCCTCAAGGGGTAGAACACGAGAAAGGCAAAAATATAAGGGTCCGAGAAATTTTTCTAAAATTTTTTCATACAACCTTCATTTGCTTGTTCTATGGAATCAGCAGATACAAAAAAAGACCCAGCTACCATGACTGGCAACTGGGTCTTAAACTTTATGATATGGAATATATGGGTATAAACTTCGGCAAAGAGATTCAAACCGAAACAAAAGCACTAAAAGTTAAAAATTGATCTCTGCACAGGTTTCCCCAAACGAGGAAAGTAGGCAAATTTTCCCCTATTTTTTAACCCATTATGGGTCTAAAAACAAGTTTTCCCCTATGGTTAACCCATTAAAAAGGGGATAAAGAGCATCAAATTTCCTCAAACAGAAACAGAAGTATCAAAAATAAAAAGCCCCGAAAACGTAGTGTTTTCAGGGCTTTTGAGCATTTTGTAAGAGAAATTATCTCTTGCTGAACTGCGGAGCGCGGCGGGCGGCCTTGAGACCGTACTTCTTACGCTCTTTCATTCTCGGGTCACGAGTCAGGTAACCAGCCTTCTTCAGGACCGGACGGTAATCCGGATCTGCCTGAAGCAGTGCTCTTGCGATACCATGACGGATAGCACCAGCCTGACCTGAGATACCTCCACCATTAACATTAACTTTTACATCGAACTTATCCTTTGTACCAGTTAATTCTAATGGCTGGTCAACGATCATTAATAATACGTCTGAAGGAAGGTATTCCTTAGCAGCCTTACCGTTGATTTCGCATTTACCAGTACCTGGTGTTAAGATAACACGAGCTACTGAAGATTTTCTACGACCTGTTCCTCTGTACTGTACGTTTGCCATTTATTCTTCCTCCTACTTTAACTTTAATTCTACTGGTTTCTGAGCAGCATGTGGATGTTCACTACCAGCATAAACAAATAATTTCTTAGCCTGCTGTCTGCCAAGAGTGTTGTGTGGAAGCATACCTTTAACTGATTTTTCGATCAAACGAACAGCATTTTTAGAACGAAGTTCACCTGCTGAGATTTGTTTCAATCCACCTGGGTACATTGAGTGAGTGTAGTAGATCTTATCAGTTGCTTTTTTACCAGTCAATTTAACTTTTTCAGCATTGATAACGATTACGAAGTCACCTGTATCAGTGTGTGGTGTGAAAGTTGGTTTGTTTTTTCCGCGAAGTACGCTAGCAACTACTGCAGAAAGACGTCCAAGTGGCACATCAGTTGCGTCAACGACATACCATTTACGTTCAACTTGGCCTGGTTTAGCCATAAATGTTGTTTTGTTCATGATTTCTCCTATATATAGTTCGATTTTTGTTTACGAGTGATGGGTGTTCCTTCCCATCGAAAAGTATTTGGAAGGTTCCGGGGCCTTTCAAATGGGGTAAACAATACCGTTTAACATAATATCAAAAAAACACATCCAAGGCAAGTCATTTGGAGATGTTTTTCTTTTATTTTTTGTATTTTTTTAGTCTATCATTTTATAAGGTGTAAGACTAGAAATCATACCTAATTAACCTCTGAGGGGGTACAAATTAATCTT
>ERZ780198.3236-NODE-3236-length-11313-cov-4.349885_pt1 | contig 11313 bp, 10 predicted proteins | sample MGYA00510979_ERZ780198 | MGnify/ENA primary metagenome ERZ780198 (study PRJEB29588, sample SAMEA2158039) | human gut metagenome | biome: human gut; feature: human-associated habitat; material: faeces | place: Denmark | collected 2008/2010 ...
CGGCGGTATCAGGCTCAATCCGATGAGAACGGCGATGAGCAGGGTGACGGCGATCCAGCTCCGGTGTGTGTAGTCCTTTTCCGGGGCCATCAATCACGGCGTCCTAAAATCATCAAAACGTAATAGAGCAGCGACGCTACGGCACTCAAGGCCGCTACCAGGTAGGTGCGGGCAGCCCACGAGAGAGCTTCCTTGGCTTGTCCGAGCTGTGCGCCTTCGAGCGTGTGGCTGCTCTGGAGCCAGGCGAGGGCCCGCTGCGAAGCGTTGTATTCCACCGGCAGGGTGATGATCGAGAAGAGAGCCGATACGCCGATCATGCCCACGCCGATCCAGCAGAGCAGTTCGTTCTGCGTGGAGGCCAGGATCACCAGGCCGATGATGATGACGAACATTGCCATACGCGAAGAGAACTGCACGATGGGGACCAGCTGCGAACGCAACGCCAGCGGAGCGTAGCCCTGTGCATGCTGGATGGCGTGGCCGCACTCGTGGGCGGCTACGGCCGCTGCGGCGACGCTCGTCGACGAGTAGACCGAGTCGCTCAGGTTGACGGTCATCGTCTGCGGGTTGAAGTGGTCGGTCAGTTGTCCGCTGACGTGGGTGATCTTCACATTGTGGATCTTATTGTCGCGCAACATCTTTTCGGCGACTTCCGCACCGGTGAGTCCGCCGGGGAAAGGCACTTCGGAGTATTTTTTGAAGACGTGTTGCAGGCGGGCCTGCACGATGTAGCCGATTACGCCGATCACGATAATCAGCACGAACATGCCCATCGTGGCGGCGTCGTACCGCGACGCTACGGGCTCCGTGGTGTAATAACCGCTTTGGAGCAGGTTGAAAATCAGCAGCATAATTTTTCAATTTCAGTGTCTGCGCTTCGATTCTTCCGGACATATTCGGTCCCGGATTTCGAAGACGGACAGGGTTGTTATTTCGTATTCCGGCAGGTGTAGTATGCACCGGCCTGTTGAGCCGGCATCAGTACTATATCATTAACGTTCATGTGGGCCGGTAATTGTACGATCCAGGCGATCGTTTCCGCAATATCCGCGCCGGTCAAAGGTTCGACGCCGGTATAGGTCTTGTCGGCTCGCTCTTGATCGCCGTGGAAACGCACCAGCGAAAATTCGGTTTCGACCATGCCCGGACGGATCTCCGTGACCTTGATGCGGTGGCTCAGCAGGTCGGCACGCATGGCTTGCGAAATGGCGTGTACGGCGTGTTTCGACGCGCAATATACGGCGCCGTTTTCGTAAGGCTCGGTTCCGGCGATCGATCCGATGTTGATTACGTGTCCCCCGCCTGCGGCGATCATTTTGGGTGTGATGATGCGGGTGACGTAGAGCAGTCCCTTGACGTTCGTGTCGATCATGGCGTCCCAGTCGGCCGTGGAGCCTTGGTCGATGTGTTCGAGTCCGGCGGCCAGCCCGGCGTTGTTGAGCAGCAGATCGACCCGATCGAGCGGTTCGAGGTGTTTCCTGCATTCGGCTTCGCTGCGTACGTCGAAGCAGAGCGTGCGGCAACTGCCGCCCTGCGCTTCGATGGCGGATTTGAGCGCTGCCAGCCGTTCGGCGCGGCGCCCCGTGGCGATGATGTCGTATCCGAGGGCTGCGAGCCGTAGCGCCGTAGCGTGTCCGATGCCCGAAGTGGCCCCTGTAATTAAAGCTTGTTTTTTCATAATGGTCGGTTTATCGAACAAAAGTAAGAAAAATTTATGTTACTTTGCATGAAAAATACGTGCAAAATCGGAAGAGGGTGAATCTCGAACTGTTCATAGCGCGCAGAATCGCGCATAACGGATCCGGCAACCGTCCGGGTGTGATGGTTCGTATCGCCGTGGTCGCGGTGGCGTTGAGCGTGACGGTGATGATTCTGGCTTTGGCCGTTATCATGGGTTTCAAGCGGGAAATCACGGATCGTGTCACCGGCTTCTCGGCCCAGGTCGAGGTCGCCGATCTGCGAAGCGCCGGGTCGATCGAGTCGGTGCCGGTATTGCGCAGCGAACAGCTCGAGAGAACGATCCGCTCGGCAGGCGAGGTCGTACGGCTCACTCCCTATGCCGTGAAGGGGGGCGTGGTCAAGACGCCCGATGCGATTCTCGGCGTGATGCTCAAGGGGGTGGACGGCGGTTACGAATGGTCGTTTTTTCGGGACCATCTGCTCGAGGGCGAGTTGCCCCGTGTCGGGGATTCGATTCGCACCAAGGAGATTTTGATCTCCCGGAGCGTTGCCCGGGAGATGGGGCTTGTGCCCGGCGATAAGGTCGAGATGCTTTTCGTCGAGTCGGAGAAGAGTCCGCGCCGCGACCGGTTCAAGGTGTCGGGTATCTATGCGACCGGGATGGACGAATTCGACCGGAGCGTGGCGATGACCGATTTGAGAAACGTGCAGCGGTTGGCCGACTGGTCGTCCGAGGAGGTGTCGGGCTACGAAGTGACGCTCGCGGATTTCTTGCAGGCGGAAGATTTCTCCCGCCGGCTGAACGATATGTTGCTGGATTCGGATCGGGAGGCTTTTTGGGACCTGACGGCCCGCAGTGCGCAGGAGCGGTTCCCGACCGTGTTCGACTGGCTCAAGACGCACGATGTCAATGCTGCGGTGATCCTGGTCATCATGGTCGTCGTGGTCGTATTCAACATGGCGACCGCGTTGCTGACGCTCGTGCTGGAGCGTACACGTATGATCGGTCTGTTGAAGACGATGGGAATGAACAATGCGTCGCTGCGCCGGATTTTTCTCTACCGGGCCTTGATGCTCATCTTGCGAGGGGTCGTGTGGGGCAATGCGATCGGTTTGGGAATCTGTCTGTTGCAATATTATTTCCACCTGATCCCGCTCGATCCCGAGGGTTATATGCTGTCGGAGGTGCCCGTTGCGTTCGGCGTAGGATGGTGGTTGGCGCTCAATGCGGGAGTCGTGGCCGTGATTTTAACGTTGCTGATGCTTCCGGCTTCGATCATTTCACAGGTCAAACCGGTGGAGGCGATCCGTTACGATTCATAAAGTACATAAAAGATGAAACCATACGATACAGAGCAGGACAAGAAAGAACAGGTGCGCGAGATGTTCGACCGCATCGCTCCGGCGTACGACCGGTTGAACCACACGCTTTCGTTTCAGATCGATAAATTGTGGCGTCGGCATGTGGTGCGGATCGTGCGGCGGATGCAGCCCCGGCGGATTCTCGACGTGGCGACCGGTACGGGCGACCTGGCGCTGGCGATGGCCCGCCGCATGCGGGGCGTGCAGGTATTGGGCGTCGATCTTTCGGAAAATATGCTTGCGGAGGCCCGCCGGAAGGCGACGGCCTGCGGACTGGACGAACGGGTGGTGCTTTCGCTCGGGGATGCGGAGCGCCTGGAGGTGGCGGATGCGTCGGTGGACGTGGTGACGGTGGCTTTCGGAGTGCGTAATTTCGGGGATCTCGGAGCGGGGCTCCGGGAGATCGCCCGGGTGCTGAAGCCCGGCGGGAAGGTCGTTATCCTGGAGTTTTCGACCCCTCGCAATCCGTTGTTCCGAAGGGTGTACGGTCTTTACAGCCATCGCCTGTTGCCCGCTATCGGCGGGATGATCTCCAAAGACCGCAAGGCATACGAGTACCTGCCTGCTTCGGTGGATGAATTTCCGGCTCCGGAATGTTTTATGGCGATGATGCGCGAGGCGGGATTCAAGGATTGCAGGGCCCGTTCCCAGAGTTTGGGAATCGCGCAGATATATACGGGAGAAAAATAGGACCTTCGCGTGAGAACCTTGTTGAAATACGTATTGCCGGTGTTGTTCGCCGCACTCTTGAGCGGATGCGGCGCGTCCCTGGCCCGAAAGGTCCGGATCGGAGAAGAGGTGGCGGTGCGTCAGTACGGTACGGTGGGTCTGGATTTGACGTTTGACGTGGAAAATGCGTCCCGCCGCACGCTGCGGCTCGAGGAGGCTGAATTGGAATTTTTCACCGGAGCGGGTTCGCTGGGACGTGCCGTGTTGAGGGGTTCTGTCGAAGTTCCCGGGCGGAGTCGCGGCCCGGTGTGCAGTCGCTGGAAATTCGATTTTCCCGATGCCGCCGCCGGAATGGTCCTTCGGAAGCGATTGGAGGAGGGGGATTACGCCCGGCTGGAGGTCGAAGTGCGGATGACGCTGCGGGCGGGGGCCGTGCGGCGCCGTGTTTCTTTCGAAAGGATGCCTTTTTCCGAATTTTTGAATATCTTTGCAGAAGATAGGATGCGCCTCGGATAAGCTCAAGCGACCGACGCTCGAAGCATGCGTCAAGAACACTTGCAAACTCTGCCATGCAAGGAGGAGGAAAACAGAACGTTAGGTTCGGCTTGCCGTGTGCCTTTCCTTATTTTTACCGAAGATAGGAGATACGCTTCGGGAAACTGGGAGCAGGTTCCTGCCGTTTTCTTCTCGGCTTTCACTATCTTTGCAGAAGATAGGATTCGGTTCAGCAATCTTTGCGTGCAAGCCCGCACGATTGCTCTCACCTTTCACTATCTTTGTCCGGGAGGAGTTTCCGTTCGAATAGTGTATCCGGGAAGTTCCGACTGGTTTAAGAAAATAGTGACTATGTATAGGATAATCGTTTCATTGCTGTTTGTTTTCGGATTGTATGGTGGCGTTTCGGCCCAGTCGCTCGCCTCTTTCAAGGAGCGTCTGTCGCAGCCTGCGGGTTCGGCAGCCGTTACCGTAGTGGAGCACGGGGATGCTGCGGGCGTCGTGAGCCGGGAGAGCCAGAGCAACGACCGCATCCGGTTCAAAGGGTATCGAATCGGTATTTTCTTCGATAACGGAGCGGAGGCCCGGGCCAATGCGCTTGCCGCCAAGCAGACGTTCGAAACCGCATTCCCGGATATTCCGGTCTATCTGGTTTATGAAAATCCCTATTTCAAGGTTTCTGCCGGAAATTGCGTCACTTCCGAGGAGGCGATCGTGTTGCTGGGCAAGATTCGCAGCCAGTTTCCGGAGGCTTATCTAATGCGTGAAGATCTCACGGTGGCCGACCTGATTCGTTAATTTTCCAAAAGATTAAAAATAACGAAAAAAATTTGATAGATTCTACCCGAATCTATATATTTGCCGCGTTAAAAACCTTTAATAATTAAAACTATGAAGAAAGTTTTATCTCTGATGATTGTCGTTGCTGCCGCTGCCATGGTAAGCTGCGCCGGCAAACAGGCAAAACAGGCTGAAACCGTTGAAGTTGAGGCTACCGAGGTCGTAGAGACTCCTGCTTGCTGCGAGGAGCCTGCCGCTTGCGAGAAAGCCGATAGCTGCGCAACGGCCTGCGAGACTCCGGCAGAAACTCCGGCTCCTGCTGAAGCTGCCAAGTAATTTCCCTTTTCGGAACTTACGGGAGTATCCCCAAAGGATACTCTTTTTTTATGCCTCTTCCCCGGCGGGAGAGGTATTTTTTATGAAGCGGTGTTGTCCGGTGTCAGATCTTGCGGGCACGCCAGTTGCCGTAACGCATATAAAGATAGGAAGCCGTGAGGGTGCAGCCGTAATAGACGTGGTCGGCGGTCCAGCAAAGTGCGACGTCGGCATGCAGTCCGTAAACCAGCAGCGCCGTATAAGCGACATAGACGATGCTGGTGCAGGCGACGATCGTGAGGGCCGTGCGGGTGTTGCCCGTACCCGATACGCTGAATTGATAGATGAAGGCGGCCGTGCAGGGAATGTTGGTCGTCAGCATTACCCAGAGCGAAGGGATGGCGTATTCGATCAGAGATACGTCGTCCGTATAGATGCGGAGCGTCCAGTAAGGAATCGCGGCCGCCAGGATGCAAAGCGGGAGGACGAAGCAGAAACAGAGGCGGATCATCTTCCGGCAGAGGGGCATGATCTGTTCGGTATAACCCGCGCCGATCAGGTTGCTTACCAGGGAGCTGGCTGTCGAGGCGAAAGCGTTGATGAACATGAAGATCAGCGACGATACGGCCCGCACGATGTTCGTGGCGGCCAGGTCGCGCTTGCCCAGATGTTCGATGCAGAGGAAGAAGAGGAACCACGCGAGGAAAGCCACGCCCTGTTGGATCATCACCCAGACCGAAAGGCTCAGGATTTGTTTCAGCAGGGAAAAGTCGAATCCTGTGAATCGGAATTTATAGCGGCGCCAGTCGGTCCGGTAGCGGGTGTAGAGTATGTAGAAGAGGGCGGATACACCTTCCGAAATAGAAGAGGCGATCGCAGCGCCGGCGATGCCCATTTCGGGGAATCCGAATTTTCCGAAGATCAGCAGGTAGTTCAATACGACATTGGTGAGTACCATGACGATCGAGTTGATCGTCAGGATGCGCGTGCGGGTCGTGCCGACATAGAATGCCCGGAACATCGACCCGACGTAGGCGAAGAAGAAACCGTAAACCCGGTAGTCGAGGTACCGGACGGCGGCTTCCCGTACATCGGGAGCTTCGATCAGGGTACCCATGATGCGGGCTACGAAGACTTTCGAGAGGATGAACAGCACGAGGGCCATCAGCAGCAGAAACGCCGTGCTCTGCATGAACAGAGGCCCGATTTGCGAATACTCCTTGGCTCCGTTGCGGCGGGCGATGAGAATCTGGGCGCCGATGCTGAACCCGAAGCCCAGCATGAAGATCATCAGGTAGAAGATACCCGCCAGGGCCGAAGCTCCCAGCTCCGCTTCTCCGACGCGTCCCAGATAGGCCGTATCTGTCAGTCCGATCAACTGCTCCATCAGCAGGCAGACCAGCACCGGGAAGGTGATTTTCAGGATTTTTTTGTTCGTATAGCGCATTGGAAACGTCGGTTTCAGTGCACAAAAATACTCTTTTTTCCGCAATCGTATTTATAACGGACTGTTTTTGGAAATTTGCAGGACAATACCCCCTCGAGTGTTGTCCGGAACAAAATATTTTATAGTTTTGTGGTGTCGGTTTCGTCCGACAGACATATTTTGATGAAAGTGTTTCGCTTTTATCCTTGATAAGAAATCTGACAGTTTCAAACAAGACGAGGATAACGACAACACTCATCATCTGTTTCGGTATGTGTACATTATTCCAAACACCCCATACTGAACAGGTGTGGGGTATTGTGTTGGTTTATTCGTCTTGGGTTTTGTCAGAACCTCTTATCAGATAAACGAACGGCTCCACACTTTCTTTTTTATCCTCTAATTATAACCCGCCATGTCGGAGCCGGGTGGCAACAGACTTTTATCGTATGAAAAAAATGCTTGCTTTATTGGCCGCCTGTCTATGGTTGGCGGGGTGTAGTGGTGATGGACCGGATGGAGGGTCGGGGAATTTGAATATTGTATTCGACTGTTCAATGCCGCTGCAGGTTGTTGCCGGTGAAACCTGTGAGGTTGGATATACGTTGGAAGGGGCGAGTGAAAATGCACGAGTGAGGGTTGTCGCTCCGGACGGCTATCGGGTTCAGGTCATCGAAACGAATCGCTGGTCGGGGAAAATCGTTATCGAGCTGCCCGATGCTGCGACGGACGAGCGGATTGTCGTAATCCTCTCCGATGAAGGGAACGAGACAGTAAGCCGTTATATCGATTTAGAGGTCAAGGCGAAATCGGATGTTGTTTTTGATCTTTCCGCCAACTCCTACCTTATCGAGGCTGAAGGCACCTCTTTGCGAGTAATGCTTATTACGAACATCGATTACACGGTTGAGATTGCTGAGAAAGATCGGACGTGGATCAGTGGGGAGACCTCCCGTACCGATCAGCGAGAAGAGTCGCTCGTATTCTCTTTCCGCCCCAATTCCGATGTGAAAAGCCGCCAGGCTACGGTTAGACTGGTGGATTCCGAGGGGAATTTACTGGACAGTATCTGTTTTACACAGGCTACTTTGGGCTCTGTCAACGTCAGACTTGAACGTGCCGATGTCTGGACTCAGGTGATTTGGTTGTCGGGCTCGTGTGCATCCGATGTTGCGCAGGCGGGCTTCCGTTATCGGAAACAAGGTGATAAAGAGTGGGTGGAAGTTGCCGGAGCGGGTTCGAGCAACGGTTTTTCTGCACACGTAGAAGCCGAACCAGAGACGACCTACGAGATAATGGCCTGCTGGCGAGATGAGGAGAGTCGGATTCATATCGTGACTACGCTGCCCGCATTGAAACTCCCGAACGGCGACTTTGAAGAGTGGAATTTCTCGGAGGAGGGGGCGTTTTGGGCAACTTCAATCGTGAGGGGTTACCCAGAGATGGGATTGCCCCAACCGACGATTCGCCCCGGGAGTTCTGGGAAATATGCCGTGAAACTCCAGAAAGAAGAGTGGGATAGTATAGTAAAAGATTTATATGGAGGGCATATTTTTACTGGGATAAATGTAGATCCTGCTGCTGGTAGTGGTGTTATTGGGGTGCTTTCAATGCTTTGGAATATTTACGGACAGCTTTTCGAAGCGACACCGACTGCTTTGCGGGGGTGGTTGCAATGCAGGAACGTAATGAGTACAGATACGAAGGAGCAGGAGGCGACAATTAGGATCGCATTGGGAACATGGTCTCCGGTACCAGATCATGACGTTAAAATCCCGGAGCATCCTGTTGTTGATCAATATCTTGAAGAGGCCTTGGATCCATCCTGTTCCGATTTGATTGCTTACGGTGAATTGCAAGTGGCTGAGGATGTCGATTGGCAGCAATTTACGATTCCTCTGGAGTATTTGCGAACAGACCGGAAGCCGACTCACCTGATAATTACCTGTGATGCAGGCTCCAGAATCCTTTGCCTGGATGATTTCGAGCTGCTTTACGATTATAATTTTTAACTCGAAAATAAAAAACTATGGAACAGAAAAACGGACAATCGGTTTATGAAGTAATGACCAAGTATGCCGGAGAGGTGATTGCGGAGATGGCGGGTGAAATTTTTACGACCCGCAATTTTATCGAGGCATTTGCCGATAAACATGAAATTATCTATGTCGAGTTATTATTTGCGGCCTATAAAAACGATCGGTCGCGTGTATTTCATCGGGTTCATTCCCAAATCGGAGCGTATTTGTCCGAGAATCAGGAGAAACTCGACATAAAGAAGACACGACGGTTGATGACTCGTAATCCGTTCGGACGGGAGAATGAAGTGCAGGAGTGGCGGAAGAAGGAGTGATTTTAGTGAAATAGTGGGTGTTTTAGGCTTGAAGCAGGCTTCTAATTAAATTGCTAAAAGTGTTTAATACGATGGATGCTTTTGTGGAAATTTTACTTGGGTTAACACTTGCGGGAATAGTTGTGTTACTTGTATGGCGGAGGCACTTGAAGAAGAAAAAGGATAATATGCGAAAGGAATCCTTGTCAAACGATGAATGTGCGTCGGCGGTTGATTTGACTTTATTTCCGGAGGTAAAAGATAATTCCGAAGAGTCGTTGTTGATCCATTGTCCTGCTTGCGGATTGGAGGTGTCGCGTTATGCTCCGACATGTCCCCGATGCGGACATTCGATTTACTTGATAAGGCCTCTCCAACAGGAAACGGTGATAAAGGTTATTCCGACGGATCAGAGGAAACCCGAATCGACCCGGGAAACCACTGGATGTCTCTCTTCTTTTTTCGGTTATGTTTCTTTGGTAGTAGGAGCCGTTTTGTTTAATTTTATCGGTTATTTTATCGTTCTCGTTATTTTAACCCTTTGTGGGGTATTTAGTTTCGGAGAAGCGGTGTTTTTATTGCTCGTTGGAATTGTGTTGGCTTTTCTGTTTTGGCCGCTTGTCGCGTCATTTGCATTGCTGAATTTTCTCGATTGATATAATACGATGGAATTTTACGGATAAAATGAGGTGAATAAATGCATAGCGGCGACCTTTTAAGGTCGCCGCTATGCATTACCATAACATTATTCTATTTTTCGAGCCGGCCCTTGTACTTGTCGATCTGGCGTTTGAGCGCTTCGATCGAGAGATCGACCGCCTCCTCGAAACTTTTGCCCCGGCTCTCGGCCACCAGGTCGTCTCCCGGAATATGGAGGTTGATCGTGGCGACTTTATTTCCGAGTTCGTGGTCTTTATCCAGTTTCAATATGACGTCGGCTCCGATAGCCCGTTCGACAAAACGGTCGAGTTTGTCCATTTTGTGCTCTACGAATTCGACCAACTTCCTGTCGGCGTCGAATTTTACGGATTGAATTTGTACGTTCATAATACTATGTTTTATAAGGTTCGTTATCTGCGGAACTGTGCTCCGGCCGATCAATTCTGTTGTTTTGTTTGCTCCGCTCCGTTTTTCTCGCGCGGGTGAGCTTTGGAATAGATCTCCTGCAACTTGGCGATGCTGTTGTGCGTATAGACCTGCGTCGCCTGCAGGGACGCATGTCCGAGCAATTCTTGTATCGCCCTCATGTCGGCGCCGTTGTTGAGCAATTCGGTGGCGAAGGTGTGCCGGAGTACGTGCGGACTCTTTTTGCCCTGAACGCCGCCCTGTCGCAATTGGCTCTGTACGGTCCGATAGACGGTGCTGCGGGAGATTCGTTTTCCTTGCTGATTTAAAAATAGTGCTTTTTCTTTAGAAATGCAAATTCCCTGCCGGTCAATTTCGTCCAAATAGTGCAAAATTTTTTCCCGGACGGGCGGCAGGATCGGGACGATACGCTCTTTATCGCCCTTGCCGCGGACTTTGAGTGCGGTATAGTCGCCCGAGAAATCGTCGCGGTCGATACCTACGAGTTCCGCAAGCCGCAGTCCGCAACTGTAAAACAGGAGAACGATGAGCGAATTTCGGACAAATTTGAATTCCGGACTTTCGCTCTCCCGGTCCAGTTCGTCGAGAATCCCCTCCATGCGTGTCGAGGGAACGAATGCCGGGATTCGCCGGGAGGTTTTCAGTGCGTGGATGCGGTACATGACCTCTTTGTCGATTCGCCCCGTACGGTGGAGGTAACGGAAGAAACTCCGCAGGGAGGAGAGCTCCCGGTTCATCGAGGCGGCTCCCAGATGTTTTGTTTCCGTACGGTGCACGATCCATTCGCGGACGTCTTCCACGGTGATTCGCCGGGGATCGAAATCCGCTTCCGGAACATCGAGCCACTCAAGGAAGTTTGTCACGTCACGGCGGTAATTCTGCACCGTCAATGGGGAAAAGCGGCGGACCGTCGCTAAGTATTGCAGAAATTCTTGGAGCATGAAACAAAGATACTGTTTTTCTGTCGCATTTATAGAACGCGATCGGAGAAGAAATGCGTACGGACCCAATGGGAAAATTTTGTCATCCGGAAAAGAGGAGCGTCGTCGGACAGTGCGAAGGGGTGTGTCGGAGTATTGCGTTCGTCAGGGATGACGCCTTGTATGGAAAAAGCAAAACCCCGTCAGAGGAAACTCTGACGGGGTTTCTGGTGCCCAGGACAGGAGTC
>ERZ780198.3242-NODE-3242-length-11298-cov-2.393667_pt1 | contig 11298 bp, 8 predicted proteins | sample MGYA00510979_ERZ780198 | MGnify/ENA primary metagenome ERZ780198 (study PRJEB29588, sample SAMEA2158039) | human gut metagenome | biome: human gut; feature: human-associated habitat; material: faeces | place: Denmark | collected 2008/2010 ...
TCAGCATGCGCCACTCCCCCACTTCCGGTAAGCGGCATCATCGTAAAGGTCACGCACAATGCCAGCAAAATCGCAAATAATCTTTTTTTCTTCTTCATCTTTTCCTCCTATCTCACGCGGCAGGCGTATTTGCACTGTTTCAGTTCTGTCTGTGCAACTAATTTGCCGTTCTTGTCATAGACTAAGATTCGCGCCTTGTAGTAGTAGCGCACGCCTTTCTTCCCGCTTGTGTTGATATAGTTTCCGGTCTTTTTGGTAATCTTTGCTTTGTATGCAGAAGATTTCTTCGTGCTTCTGTAGAATTTATACTTCACCGTGTAACCAAGTTTTTTCAGGGTTTCAATCGAAACCGCCGTCCTTTTATCTATCTTCAAAACAACCTTGATGTTCTTGTTCGGCGTCCTTGAAGAACGTGCATACAGGAGCATTTTGGAAACTCTGCCCTTAACGGATGACAGATTTGTATCATCGTCTGACGGGTTATCTGATGGATTATCCGGGTCGCTTGGGTCGGTCGGATTATTTGGATTGCTTGGGTCGGTTGGAGTCGTCGGTGTTGTTCCGCCACTTGAACCGCTGCTGCTTCCGCCCGAACCGCTGCCGCCGGAGCCGCCGCCATCGGAACCTTCCGATTCTTTATCTACGAATACTTTGATTTGCGTTTTCGCTTCCAAATCTTCCACGCCGATTCCGCTCAAATTCACCGTGCCCTTCACCGTAAACGACTGTGCTTTGCGGCTGTTCGGGTCGTATTTCGTCACCGTTGACGCGTCCCATGATACAGAAGCCCGCACGATATTGTTTTCATCGCCGTTCAGCATAACGCCTACGCTTTCCGGAAGTGCCTTCATAATTTCATCCAACTCCGTGCCGTTTTCGAATCCAGTCGCATCCGTCGGATGGATAATCTCGTATGTTGTAACCTTGGCAAAAGTAACTGTAATCGTGCTTCCGCCCTTCGGCTGTTCATAGCTGTACCCACCGGCTTCTTCCGTCACCTCAACCGCTTCTCCGTCACTATCAGTTACCACAACGCTCGTCGGCGCATATCCGCTGTCGCTCATCAAAGTAAATGAAATATTCTCGCCTGCATACGCTTTTATGTCTGTGTCCATCATCGGTCTGTCAACGAGGAATACTCCACCGTGCTCTGTTGGCATTACCGTAATATTATAAGTCTCTGCTGCAGCAACGGTGAACCCCACATAAGTGTGCAGCTTGGTTTCTTCACCCTTACGAATAATAATCTGTGGCGACTGCCCCGAAATATCAATTGTTCCATAAACGCGAAAACTTTGCTCTGTTTTTAATGTCTTATCATATGCGGTATTTTCAAAATCCCAGTCTACCGGCAGATAAATATCGTCCTTGTTAGGGTCAGAAGATGCAAGTGCATCCCGCAATGTCTTCGTAGTCGTGACCGACGCAGTTTCTCCCATCGGCAGGTTCGAAATGTCAATTCCATTCGGCAGTTTTCTCGGATCGTCTACCACGCTTCCAGCTTCCAGATAATTAATCAAAACTTTTACATTGTCGTAAGTTGTCGTATTGCCACAGCTGTCTGTGATAACAATGCGATGCGTAGGGTCATCATACGCTGTCGCCCATAGATTTCGTGGCTCCGGCTCATCCGCAGCAATCGTGTAAATACCGTTGTTCGGGGTTAAAGTTACGCCGTTATCCGTTACGGTTACCGGGCTTTCATCCACAATACTGAATTGCAGTCTGTTCCAGTAATATGCCCCGTTGCGCAAGTTTTCCGTACCGACTTTGGCAATCGGAGCGGAACCGTCCAAAACAATTTTAGCAGTAGAGACATAAATTGTACCTACCGCGTTTGCTGCCTTTGCATAGATGTAAAATTCAGTCAAGTCCCCTATACTGATTTCTCCGTTTGCGCCGGCTTGTTTCCATTGGACTTCACTGCTACGCAGAGCCTCTTCCGTCAAAGCCTGCTCCGAAACAAAATATTCTGCAGAATCTTCTGCACCGGTCGCACTCACAGTAAATTCTGAATTATCGCTCTTAATATATACCGTTTCATTGCCATCTGCTGCGTAAGTATTCCAGCTTCGGTCTCCTCCGCTGATAGATACCTGCGGAAGCTTGGTTGTATATTCAAGTCTAAAAGTACAATTTTGACGAATCGGGCTTGTTATCTGGAAAGTACCGTTATCCCAAGTATATTTTTCCTCTGGATAATCCACATTCGTAATTTTTGCACTGTTGACTCCCGTCGGCAGACTAATCTTAATTGCCGGTGTATTCCAGTCCTTAAACTCCTTGCTGTAAATGGTTTTTCCCTCTCTGTCCACAATTGTCAAGCGGTGCTTCTGAAATACCTGGATAAATGTTATTGGTTCGCTTTCATTTCCCGCATAATCCACCGCTGTAACCGTATAGGTTAGAGGCTTCCCCGAAGTTATTAGAGAACCACTCATTGCCGGAATCTGATAAGCTCCGTTTACCATTGATATTTTCCTGCCGTCCAGCATCACCGACTTTACCCCGGAAGGCACCGTTCCCGGCCATGCTTCATCCGTTACATAGAAGCGTTTTGTGCCTGGAGAGCCATCCGGAAGATTTGATATCAAATAAACCCCTCCGGTTTCAACTCCATCAATCTCCGGTGCTGTATAGTCCCTTTCAATTGCCTCCTGGCAGCTTTCGCAAAACTTTTCATGCTTGGTCGTGTTCCAATCAAGATTATCGTGCCGGCTGCCCTCCACGGTAAGGTTGTAGAACATACGCACGTCGCAGGTTTCGCAGACTTCTATATGATATTTCCCCATATTTTTGGTATGATCTGCACGGAAACATTGATGCTTGCTTTCTTTCGTTTTAAAGGTAAGCTCTGCTGCAATCGTAATTTCACCGTACTTCTGCGCGTTCGGAAGGGATAAGTCGCTAAAATTAATTTCCTTATCTCCGCCCATACCGTAGGAGTTATTCGTGATACTGTCCGTAAAGGTCTGATATCCTCGGATACCATCAAAAGAACGACATTCCGCGGTAATATTCATATCCACCCAATTTTCATGCGAAAGGACGATATAAACATCTTCCACCGGAACCTTTGCTGTTCCGTTGAACATTCCGTTTGTATTACGTATGTTCGCACCGCTTCCGAATGCGACCGGCGAGTTGCCGAGATTCTTGCCGCATTCGGCTTTGATGTGTCCGCCGCTCAGACGGATCGTGTCACCCATCGCTGCAATGCCGCCGCCGATGCCTGCGCCGCCGTAGGATTTGGCATAGACATCGCCGCCGGAAATTGTGATATTGTGTCCGATGGCATCCGAGCCGCCACCGATTCCCGCACCGCCGTAAGTGCTTTTGGCCTCCACGGTTCCTCCGGTAATTTTAATGTCGTCTGCCCTGACAAACTGTCCGCCGCCGATTCCCGCGCCGCTGGTACGGCCTTCAGCCTTAACAGTCCCGCCTGAAATTTCGATATCGGAAACGCTGAGATTTTTCGCTTCATCTTCCGTATTCACAGAGCCGCTGCCGCCCTTTGCGGTAACCGTTCCGCCATGAATCCGTATGTTCTTCGCGCTCTGCGTGAAACCGCTGCCGATGCCGGCCGCAAAACCTCCGCCGGTCGCGGTGATATCTCCACCGTAAATACTGATAAGGTTTCCGTCTCCTCTTCTTCCGCCGCCGATGCCCGCGCCATAATCGCCGCCTATTGCGGTAATCGTACCGGACATAAAGTTAATGCGTTCACCGGTTCCGTAACGGCCGCCGCCGATACCGGCACCGTTTTTGCCGCCCTTTGCACGAATTTCTCCGTTCCACTTGGTATTCGGCTCGGTTGTGCCGAAGTAAAGGCCTACGCCGTGTCCATACATATCAATGTTATACCAGTTCGTGTTGCGGTCTGCCGAACCGCCGATGCCTGCTGCATACAGACCTCCGTAGCAATACAAGCCCGTGCCGCCTGCGACCAAAATATGCAGATTGTTCTCGCTGCGGTTTTTTTGAATTGCCGCGCGATAATCTGCGCCCCTAAGGTCAGAGTTTCCTCCGTAAAAATACAGATATGCCGATGCTTTATTGTTAATCTCAATTGCCGGGCATTTGCTTCCCGCATCCATGTCAATGGAAATACCATCAATGAAAACATGCGGCTCGATATTTTTTAAAGTAGGTTTCTGAATCTTAATTTTATGATTGACCGTTTTCTTCTCAGAACTGTAAATTCGATAGGTTTTACTGTCCTTTATGACGATGTCTCCGGTCACTTTGCTGATGTCGATTTCCTTGTCAAATTTAGCCGGAACATTTAGATATTCCCTCTCAACGCCTTTTCCGTCTGCCGCATACGCCGTCATACCTGCGATATCTGCCAGCGGCATCATCGTGAATACTACGCACAGCGTCAACAGAATTGTCAAAATCCGTTTTCCTGTCTTCATCTCGTTCCCTCCTTCTTTTCCTTCGTCAAGCGTCCGTTTCGTTCATGGAGTCTCACACAAAGCAGGGTAAAGACAACCGCGGTCACGAAGGAAACGATCGCCACCAGCACATAACCGCCGGTGCGTTCTGACAGAAGCGTCGCGCCGGTCATGCCCTGCACCTCTGCCGCGCTGCGAAATCCGCCGCTGACCTCACCCAAAACACCGACCAGACAGCAGCAAAGCGCCAGACATAAGGTCGATAAACCGCGGATCGCGCGTTTCTCCTTTTTTTGCCGGATTCGCGTCGCGCGCTCTTTGACCTGCGCTACGCGTTCATTTGTATCGTACATATCCTACCCTCCTGCAACTGATCACTGCCTAAAAAAAAATCCCCTATTACTCCTATAGGGACAAAAAACAAAAAAAGTACGCACTTCTTTTTATGTTTTTTTGTGCGTACATTATATTTTTTTGTCCCACGCCTCTCGATTCCGCTTCGTTTCGGCTTCGCGCGCAGGCACGCTTTCGGTCAGTTTTTTTGACAAAACGCGGTTAATTTCGCTGCTGCCGGCCTCGTGCAAACTGATAAACGCCGTATCCGACCGCCAAAGTGAAAAGCGGAATGCAGTATCCGATGACTTGCACGCTGCCGCCGACGCTGACCAGCAGATTATAGATGGCATGGTAGATGATCGTCACACAGAGAATTCCCGGGATGCAGACGCTGCGCAGCAGGCGGTCATGCCAGACAAAACGCAGTCCCTCAGAATAGGCGCTGCCGCAGACGACATGCATCGCGCCCGTACCGAAACCGCGAATCAGCAGGAACAGCATCTGCCCCGCGCCGTTTTCGGCGAGATAACAGATATTCTCAAAGGTCGCAAAACTGGCCGCAACCAGCATGGCTGCCAGTCGAAAACGCTGTAAATCCGGTTCAAAAACAATTAAGAAGAACAGCAGCGGCAATAGCTTCATGAGTTCTTCAACAACCGGCGCGATCTGTGTGGCGGCATTCATTGTATCCGCCTGATAAATAATCGTAAAGAACGTATTGAGGTAAGCGGACAACAGGCATACAAGCATACCGGCAAAACAGAATACAAAGGACGCGCGGTATTTACGGTCGATGCAGAGCATGGTGATAAAAAGCGGCGCCGCGATACAAACCAGAACATTTTCGATATAGGTCATGCCTGCACCGCCTTTCTCGTTGCCGGCAGCATCCCAAAGATCACCCCCGACAGCATAAAATCAAACCAAAAGTACGGATTGCGCAGATCTTCGCTCACCCAAAAGCAGGAACTCGTCCAAAGCGCGTATTCAAGCGCGGTGAAGCACAGCACGTTGATGTGAAAGGCCCTCAGCCCGCGTGTTTCGGTCTTGTCGGCATCTCTGCTCCCGCAGCGCAGCGCGAAAACAAGACTGCGGATTGAAAGCCGGGCCGCCGCCATGGTTCCCATGCACATCAGCACATTAAAAAAGATGTCCCCGTACATGATATATAAGGCGAACTGCGGCAGGCAGATCGCCGGAGCCAGCCAGGACCATTTCGTCCGAAACCGCAGCTCCCGCGCGGAAGGCAGGGTCATTTCCATCGTCAGCAGGAAGATATAGCTCGCGATCCAGCCCAGCTCCGATACGTAGAACACCTGCGGCGTTGTATCCAGAAGCAGGACATGCAGCGTCCAGTACAGGGTTCCCAGTCCGTAGGTTGCAAAAAAGCAAGCCAGCAGGAAATAGGGCTGTCTGCGGTTTTGGGTGAATGTCATTACTGCTCCTGTGCAGCCTGCCGCGCAGAGCAGGAACTGTACGAGGTAATCCCAGAATTCGATCAGATGTACCATGTGGTGATGCCCTCCCTTTCTAAAGTCTTGCGCAGGGAAGCCCTGCCTCGATAGACGAGATCCGCGATTTGTTTTTCGGTTTTGCGCATGACGGCTGCTGCTTCCGCATGCCGCATGCCTTCAAAATAGACCAGATACAGTGCCTCCCGATAGGCCGGCGCGAGCTCGTCCATGCAGCGCCATAGTATTCGATTTCGCTCGTCTGTCTGTACCTGCGTTTCAAGCAGTACATCGCTCTCCGGCTCCTGCTCCAGATCGTCGAAGCTGAAGAGCTGCTTCCTCCGCTTTTTTTGCAGGCAGCGAAGCGCGAGATGGCGCGCGGATTTGTAGAGATACGCGCGAAAGCCGTCGTCGCGGAGACGCGGTCTTTTGGCGACAAAATAGGCAAACGCTTCGATCATGAGGTCCTCCGCTTCGTGGATATCACGGAGATAGCCGTCGATGTAGAGCGTCAGACTGTTGCCGTAGCGTTCCATCAATCGCTGCAGTCCGCTATCATCACCGCTCAGAAAGCTTTGGTACAGCGTTATGTCATTTACGTCCGAATCAGCCATACCTTCCGAAGGATTTCTTTTGTACCTGTTCGCTTCACAGTTTTTCGCTTCCATCCCGCGGCTCCTTTCGTTTCGATTTTTTCGCGCCGCCTTACGGACCGCGATCAGCTGCCATCGCCTACATACAGCGCGTCTGCGCCTGATACAGCGTGGCGAATCCCCCGCCGCGCGCCAAAAGCTCCGTCTGTGTGCCTTCCTCTTCAATCCTGCCGTCTTCAATGACCACGACGCGGTCCGCGTTCCTGATCGTTGCCAGACGGTGCGCGATGATCAGCGTAGTACGCCCCACAGCAAGCTCATCGAAGGCCTGCTGAATATGAGCTTCGGTTACGCTGTCCAGTGCGGAGGTCGCCTCGTCGAGAATCAAAATCGGGGGGTTTTTGAGGAAAATCCGCGCAATTGAGATGCGTTGTTTCTGCCCGCCGGAAAGCAGCGCGCCGCGTTCTCCGACATAGGTATCGAAGCCCTCCGGCATCTTCATGATATCTTCGTAAATCTCCGCTTTTTTGGCAGCTTCCAGTACCTCCTCATACGACGCGTCCGGTCTGCCGTAGCGGATGTTTTCGTAGATGGTATCCGCGAACAGGAACACATCCTGCTGCACAATACCGATATTGGTGCGCAGCGAGCTCTTTGTGACCTTGCGGATATCATGTCCATCGATGGCAATGCTGCCGCTTTCGACATCGTAAAACCTCGGAATCAGCTGACAGAGCGTACTCTTGCCGCCGCCGGAATGTCCGACCACAGCCAGCGTTTCTCCGGCACAGACGGTAAGTGAAATGTCGTGCAGCACGTCGGTATCCTTCTGGTAGCCGAAGCTCACATGGTCTAAAACGATTTCTCCCTTTACGTCCGTCAGCGGCAGAGCGTCCTCCGGCTCCCGTATACTCGGCTCGATGCGCATGACCTCGACGAAACGTCTGAGCCCCGCCAGCCCGTTGGTAAAGATCTCCGCGAGCGTCGCCAGCTTGCGCACCGGCGTCACGAAGGTTGTAATATACAAGGTAAAGGTAAGCAAATCGATGTAATTCATCCTCCCGCGCATGATCAGCCAGCCGCCGACCGTAATCACCGCGATCTGCAGGAAACAGATAAAAAACTCCAAAGACGAGTTAAAACGTCCCATTGCCTTGTAATATCCGGTCTTGGAGCCCTTGTACATCTCATTGGAACGGTCAAACCGCTCAAAATCGAGCTGCTGATTGTCAAAAGCCTTTGAGGTTTTCATGCCGGACAGGGTCGATTCGATGTCCGCGTTAATGCCTGCCATCTTTTCTTTGACCTGTACCGAGGACTGCATCATGTCATTGCGGCAAAAAATAACGATGCACACAAAGACCGGAACGATGACCAGCACCACGAGCGCCAGACGCCATTCCACGCAGAACATGACGATCAGCGCGCCAATGATGGTAATCGTTGAAATCAGAAGATCTTCGGGGCCGTGGTGCGCCAATTCCGTAATTTCAAACAGATCTCCGGTCAGCCGGTTCATCAGCTTGCCGGTTCTGTTGCGGTCAAAAAAATCAAAATCCAGCTCCTGAAAATGCACATAAAGATCGCGTCGGATATCCGCCTCCACGCGAATGCCGAACTGATGTCCCCAGTAGGTGATGATGAAGTTCATGCCCGCCCGCAGCACAAACGCCGCCACAACGATGGCCATGACGCTGAAAAAGGTTCGGTAGAGCTTGTCCGGCAAGAGGTCATACATGACATAGCGCGACACCAATGGGAAAGCGACATCGATCGCGCCCACGAGAAACGCGCAGCTCATATCCAAAAGGAAGAGCTTTTTGTGCGCGGGAAAATAGGATAAAAAAATGTGAAACAGTGATCTGTGAAAATCTTTTGTCTGATGATTCATTTTGTGGTCCTCTGAAAAAGGTATTTTTGAAAAAGGCTGCCGTACCGGGCAGCCTCCGTCATCTTATATGGTTCTTCATACCGCCTGCTCGGGCGGCGCGCCGTCCTTCCTGCGCTTAGAGGTAGGCGATGGCTTCGATCTCAATCAAAGCGCCCTTTGGCAGCTTCGCGACTTCCACCGCGGATCTGGACGGATAGTCGCCGCTGAAAAAGCTCGCGTACACCTCGTTCATCTTCGCGAAGTCGTTCATATTATCCATGAAGCAGGTGGTCTTGACGATTTTGTCCAGACCGCTTCCGGCTGCCTCCAGCACCGCCTTAAGGTTCTCGAATACCTGCTTTGTCTGCGCCTCGATATCGCCCTCCACAAGATTTCCGGTTGCCGGATCAATCGGAATCTGTCCGGAAGTGATGACCAGATCACCGATGATATTTGCCTGCGCGTAAGGTCCGATTGCTGCCGGAGCCTTGTCTGTTGCTACGATTTTTCTCATGATAAAATCTCCTTTTCTATCTTAATTTATTGTGATTGTCCGCCGCCAAACCGCGCGGAAAACAATGTTTCACTCGCTATGTATCTAGGCCGCGCTCTGCGCCTCCTGCATCTCCGGTCGTTTTTTGAGTCTCCGCATGATGATGAGGTAGCAGATAATATGTGCCGTCAGCGTAATCGTCCAAGTCACCGGATAGGAAACATAAACGTTTTCGACATAGTGGAAAGCCGGCAGGGAGCAAAAAGCCTGAATCCAAATAATTCGCAGCACACAGGCACCCAAAAGACTGACGATCATCGGCAGAATCGAATAGCCGAGTCCGCGAATCACGCCTGCCATCGTATCCATGATGCCGCAGATAAAATACGGCGCCGCGATATAAAAGAGCCGCTTGATGCCCTCCTCGACGACGACCTCCTGTGGAGAATAAATGCTGAGCAGCTGCCTGCCAAAGAGACAGGAGAGACTGCCAAAAATAAGTCCCGTCACCGCCGCGCAGCCCGTTGCCGTCAGAACGATTCTGTGAATGCGCTTCAATTTGCCCGCGCCCATATTCTGACTGGTAAACGAAATCGCCGCCTGGTAGAAGGCGTTCATCGCGAAATAGGTAAAATTCTCAATATTGGCAGAGGCCGCGCTGCCTGCCATCACGTCCTTACCAAAGCTGTTGATGGATGCCTGGATGATGACGTTGGACAGTGCGAACAAGACACCTTGAAAGCCTGCCGGCAGACCGATTTCCAGGATTCTCAGCATTTTATTTTTGTGAATCCGCAGCAGCTTGAAGTGCAGACGGAACGGTCCCTCCTCTTTGATCAGGCAACGCAGAATCATAAAGGCCGAAAAGCATTGCGAAATCGAGGTTGCCGCCGCGACACCAGCGACGTCAAGCTGCAGAACAATGACGAAGAAAAGATTCAGTACGACATTGATGACTCCGGCGATCGTCAGATAATTCAGCGGGCGTTTGGTATCTCCTTTGGCGCGCAGTACCGCGCTGCCGAAGTTGTAGATCATCATGGCAGGCATGCCGAGAAAATAGATCCGCATGTACAGGGTGGAAAACGGCAAAACCTCCTCCGGCGTCTCCATCACTTCCAGAATCGGCGCCGCGACCACAATGCCGATGATCCCCATCGCGACACCCGATACGATGCTCAGCGCGATCGAGGTATGTACGGTCTCGCTGACATCGCTTTCCTTGCGCGCGCCCTGATATCTGGCCGTCAATACATTGCAGCCGATAGCCAGCCCGACAAAAAGATTAACCAGAAGGTTAATCAGGGATGAAGTCGAGCCGACCGCCGCCAGCGAGTTTTCGCTGCCGAAGCGACCGACCACAATGATGTCCGCGGCGTTAAACAAAAGCTGCAGAATGTTAGAACAGACCAAGGGAAACGCAAAAACAAGCATGCGGCTCAAAATCGGTCCCTCAATCATATCAATCTCATGCTTTTTTTGCTTTTTCTCTTTTTTTAACGCTTGTTCTTGCGCCATATACCGCAACCTCCAAAAAACAAATTTCCGTACCCCTATTATAATCTTGCCTGCTCATCAAAGTCAATGATTTTGCCAAAAAAGCGAGAAAAAGAACAAACCCGACCGCATCTGCCGCGTTCGGGTCTGTTCCGAATCGTTCATATTCTGAAATACTCTGATCTTAATTATACACCAAAATTATTGTACGCCGAAAAGCAGATCCGCGTAGGTCGGGAACGGCCAGCAGCGCGCGGCAGTTAAGGTTTCCGCTTCATCACATGGGATTCTCAGCTCCGCCATCTTCTGCAGCGTGCAGTCGCGGATAAAGCAGGATGCCTCGGTAACATCCGTCATCGTCTCATACTGGGTGACGACGGCCTCCAACGCGTCGGCCGCGGCGCTGATTTCGTCCGTCAGGGCAGAAAGCCGCTCAATCAGCCCTTTTTCGTAGCCGCACCATGCCTGGAAGCTACCTTCTGCATGATTTCCATGGTCAGCTGGTTGTGGTCGGTCGCGATATTGGTCGTCGTGTAGATTGGCGCCAGCTCATGCTGCGCGGGCGCTACTTCGTTATGCTCGGTCTTGGCGAGGATTCCAAGTTTCCACAGTGCTTCGTTCAGATCCGCCATATAAGCGACGACGCGCGGCTTGATCGCGC
>ERZ780198.3243-NODE-3243-length-11297-cov-3.061911_pt1 | contig 11297 bp, 8 predicted proteins | sample MGYA00510979_ERZ780198 | MGnify/ENA primary metagenome ERZ780198 (study PRJEB29588, sample SAMEA2158039) | human gut metagenome | biome: human gut; feature: human-associated habitat; material: faeces | place: Denmark | collected 2008/2010 ...
CCGGCAGAGGTGTTGTTGGAACGCATCAGAGAGCAGAAGCAGCAGATGCTTAAGGAAGGTAAGCTCAAGAAAAAGGATATTAAGAATGATACAATTATCTTTAAAGGTGAGGATAATTTGCATTATGAGAAGTTTCAGGATGGAACTGTAAAATGTATTGAAGATGAGATACCATTTGAAGTGCCGGAAGGGTGGTGTTGGACAAGGCTCGGCTCATTTTTTTTAACTGTAACCGGTAGCACTCCCTCCACAAAGGACGCATCGCTTTATGGAACAGAGTATCCATTCTACAAACCAACTGATTTGAATGCTGGTTATAATGTTTATTGTGCAGAGGATTCTGTCTCAAAAAAAGGATATCTGTCGGGACGTCCATTACCGAAATTTTCTGTTTTGGTAACTTGCATCGGTGCTACTATTGGAAAAACAGGATACATTTCAAATGCGGGCATTTGCAACCAACAAATTAATGCTATTCTTCCGAATAGTGAGATCCTTCCGGCTTATACATACTTTTGCATGTGTTCTCAGTATGAGCAACAGCAAATATGTATAAATTCGTCAGCTACTACATTACCAATCCTAAATAAGAGTAAATTTGATAACCTCTTGTTTCCAATTCCTCCGAAGGAACAACAATCACAGATTGTTGATAGAATTAAAAGTCTACTCTTATTTGTGGAAAATATTCAAAACAATCAAGAGACTTTGAAAAAAACAGTAGCTGAAGCCAAATCTAAAATTCTCGACCTCGCCATACGTGGTAAACTTGTACCGCAAGACCCAAATGATGAGCCGGCTTCTGTTTTGATTGAGCGTATCCGTGCCGAAAAAGAAGAACTTATCAAGCAAGGCAAAATCAAGCGTAATAAGAAGGAATCTGTTATCTTTAAAGGTGATGATAACTCTTATTATGAGAAGGTAGAAAGCAAAGTACACTGTATTAATGAAGAAATTCCATTTGATCTTCCAGAAGGATGGAATTTTATACGCTTAAAGTGTGCATGGGAGCTTGTATCCGGCAGAGATTTATCTCCGTCGGATTATAATAGTGACAATACCGGGATTCCTTATATCACAGGTGCAAGTAATTTTGAAAATGGACACGTTAGCTTGGTTCGTTTTACCGCTGTACCACAAGTACTTACATATAAGGGAGATTTACTTTTGACCTGTAAAGGAACTATTGGTGAAATTGCTCTTAATAACTTTGGAGAAGCACACATTGCACGTCAAATCATGGCTATACGTAACATTTATAATCTGAATGTAGAATTTTTGTCATTATGTATAGAACATGCCATGTCAGAAATCAAACAAGCTGCAAAGGGGCTGATTCCAGGAATATCTCGTGAAGACATTCTCAATTTGATTATTCCTATTCCGCCTGAAAAACATCAAAAAGAGATCGTACGAAATGTTCATGATTATTTAGAAAAACTCAATACCATTTCTCACACACTCAATTGAGATTCAATTACAGATAATTGCTCGAATGCAGTGCTTATTGCTATGCTAATACGCTTTTGTTCTGATAGTGATGGGAGTGCTATGAGCATTGCTCTCAGTGTAAGTGGCTTTAATTCTTTCTGATTAGTAGAACCTTCACCCATTTTCTCAAGATTACTTTGATGAGCTTTCATAAATGCATAAAGGAAAAAAGGGTGGATACAACTCCCGCCTCGGATAACTGTAACGTGAGAATCAGGTACTATCGAAAGTTTTTTATTATCATCATATGCCATATATAATCCAACACGTCCTAATGTTCCTGTTCCTGTTGAGTTGATTACCACATCGCCATTTTGCATATATTCATCAGCTGGATAACGCTTTAAGGTATCTTCATCAAGGTATTGTGCCAAACTAATATCAATGCCATTGTTCTTTGTATTGCACTTTTGGGCAAATACCAGAACATTACTTTTTTCTATATATTTAGGTGATTTACCTCGTCGGATTTCTTTAGCACAACAATTTTCTAAACGCATCCATGTCCAAGTGTCTGGTATATCATATAGTATTTCTTCGTCAATACATGACACTTCATTATCGACCTTCTCATAATAAGAGGAGTGTAGACATCTTTGATATAATATCATAGCGGTTATTACGCAAAAATATTATATCGGAGGTGTCTTTTTATGAAGACGAAACTAACATTTGAAGAATACTTGAGAAAGGAGAATTTATCAGATAATACGATTACATCGTATCTGTGGACAGCGAATTATTTCACTGAGAATTACGACTCAGTAAGTAAAGATAATCTGCTTGCCTACAAAGGTTATTTGATGGAATTCTTTAAGCCTAAAACGGTAAATCTGCGTATACAGGCGATAAACAAATATTTGGAGTATTTAGAAGAACAGCAATTACAGCTAAAGACCGTAAAGGTGCAGCAAAAGAACTTTTTAGAAAATGTTATCAGCAATGCAGATTACAATTTCCTTAAAAAACAGCTCAAAAAGGATGAAAATATTGAATGGTATTTTGTAGTTTGGTATTTAGCAGCTACAGGAGCAAGAGTGAGCGAACTCATTCAAATAAAGATTGAACATATTGAAATTGGCTATTTTGACCTATACACCAAAGGTGGAAAATTGCGACGATTATATATACCCAAAAAGTTAAAGAAAGAAACTCTTGAATGGCTGGAGAAAACACATCGTTCCTCCGGCTACTTGTTTCTAAACAGATATGGCGACAGAATTACCACACGAGGTATTTCACAACAACTGAAAAACTATGCCGAGAAATATGGACTTGATAAAAAGGTGGTTTACCCTCATTCATTCCGACATAGATACGCAAAAAACTTTCTTGAAAAGTATAATGACATTGCATTGCTTGCTGACTTAATGGGGCATGAAAGCATTGAGACAACTCGTATTTATCTTCGTCGTACTGCCAGTGAACAACAGGAACTAGTTGATAAAATTGTGACTTGGTAAAAAGTTAAGCCGCCCTCAGCCGCCTTCGGATGAAGGCGACTGATTAGCAAAGTAAAGAACTCGAAATAAGATCAAGTTGTTCAAAGAAAATTGATATTTGTTTAACAATTCGAAGTTGTTCGTCTAATGGAGGAATAGGAACAGTCATTATGGATAGTGCATTTAGGTATATTCCTTTTTGTGCTGTTCCTTTGCTGTTGTCATTAATCCATTTTTGAATTTGTGGTGCTTGAAATATACGCATCAAATAAAAAGGACTTATCAAACATGGCTTAATTACGGCAACACTTCTTTGTAATGCAAAATGCTCATTAGTTTCAACGACGGCACTACGACCGATGCTGCCTACAATGGTGAGTAACACATCACCAATTTCAATATCTGTACGTTGATTTTCAATCTCCCATTCTTCATTGGTTATCCATCGTGATGCATTATTGATTAGAATGGAATTGTTATTTACATTAGCAGCACTCAGTAGTGGTACGCCGAATTCTTTGTTTGATGGTGGATTGTGTGAGCCATCACTAATTGAAAAAGAGATATCCTTCAAAATAGTCCAACTCCAACCAGTAGGTAGAGAAATTCCATAATAAGAGTTATCATCACCTTTAAAGATGACAGATTCTTTCTTATCACGCTTGATTTTGCCTTGCAGTATCAGTTTTTCTTTCTCTGCACGAATACGCTCCAATAGTACAGAAGCTGGCTCCCCGTTTGGGGCTTGTGGCACAAGTTTGCCACGAATGGCAAGGTCGAGGATTTTGCTTTTAGCCGTAATAATATTTTTTTGTAAATCTGTTTTTTCTTGCTCAATCACTTCTATGATTTTTAAAGATTTGTCAATATTATTACCAATCCTATCTTGCTCTTGAGTTGGTGGAATTGGAACAAACACATTAAGTATATTTGCCACTGATAATCCAGGTTGTGCTGCTCCAGTTGCATACTTATTAAGCCGCAGAGCCTCTAAAATATAATTGCTCCATTTAAAATCAATTCCAACAAACAGGGTTGTAACTACTGCATGTTCTGTGGCATAGAACTTTCCAGTTGCAACATTAATGTTTCCACACAAAGCACCTTGTCTACCGACAATACTGAAAGTTCCATCTTGATTATATTCATCTACATATCCCCTGATTCCATTGCCCCCGAAGCAAGGATAACTTCCCTCAAAATATTCTGATTTTATTTGATCAGCTGGTTTGGATTTTCCGGCTAACATCATACAAATATCTCTTAATCTACACCAACACCACCCCTCCGGCACTTCAAATGGTATCTCATCCTCAATGCATTTCACTGTTCCATCCTGGAACTTCTCATAATGCAAATTATTGATATGAGTAATAAGATATTGCCACTGAAAATAAAAAGTGGAGTCCATGCATGGAACTCCACCGACTATGTGCCTCGCAAGCAACATAGCACAACCATATGTACATAACATCACAGAATAGGGATGTCAATGAACTCTTGGTAGATATTTAACTATATTTTTCTGTATCGGCTAATTTTATCCCAGTTAGCAGGAAACCCCATATGATCAAGCAATTGTTGTTCTGTAAGATGAGGACACTGCTTAAGTACAGATTTTATAAGCTTTGAAAGAGCAGCCTTAAATTGTTTGAATTCATCATTACTTATCAGATAGCGTAAAGCTATGACTACTGCGAATAAATCCTGCTTGCCATAAACATAATGATTATGGACTCTTTGTATTTGTAGTTTCTGGTGTAGCAGAGTATCAGGAATTGTCTCATTGATTTTAAATGAAAACAGGCGCTCTCCATGTGCACACACATTACGGCATTTACCAACAATATTGATAAACTGATGCAGCTGCTTCTCTGAAATATGCTGGAAGTTTTTACTGATTTTGGCTCTGATATCAGTAGTTGCATATTGATACATTTTGGAGATTTGTCCAAATGTCAAGGCATTGGTTGCAACCCATAATGGCACATTGTGATATGTATTGGCAGAATGCTCAATATAAGCATATTTGCTGGGTAATGAAATCGCTTTTTGTAATGAGTGAGTCAGGCGGATCAGGTCATGGTGGTTTTTTCGTGTATGATTGTAATTATTTATATCAAGATACATAGATTGCTGTTCTCCATATTTTTCACAGAAGTGATAGGAAAACATGGATTTTATATGGCGTTCTACATGAAGAATATATTTCAAAAATATGGTACGCAGTTCTTCATCAAAGTAATAGAAAGCAACTAATTCCTCAAAAGTAACACCATGAATATATTTATTTGATGGGGCATGTTTGAAAAGAGATTTGTATCCGCCTATTAGAGAGTAGTAGCTGAGTTCTTCCAGTTTTTTAGTGGCATATTCATGATCAGGAATAGCAAGCTGTTTATCATATTCAAGAGTATGTAGCTGCTGCTCATAGGTGAGAAAGTTTTTTGCCATATAGTATTTCCTTTCTGAAACAGGCATAAAAAAAGTGGAGTCCACGCATGGAACTCCACCGGCTACGGGCATCACAAGTTTCCGTAGCACAACCACTACGAATAATATACCATTGGTATCCTGTGATGTCAAACAGTATTTTTGGTAGTGGCATTAATAGTTTATGCGTTTCTGTGTGTAATATTCTTACTTTGTTCGGATTTGGCGTTCAGCCATTTTTCTTTATATTCCAGTGCTTTTTCAGGCTTGTGCCATCTGGCATACAGTATAATATTTGAAAAAAACACAGCATTATCATAACAAAACATAGTCTGACATCCGCACTCTTACCCATCGCCCCGCCAACAAACTGGAAATATCTACTTGTAGAATCGCACATCATCCTCTGTTACAATGCAGATACGTCAAAATGAAATAAATATGTAATATTTACTTAACAAAAAGTAAATATCTGTAAATGGAGGATTTCTACATAATGAAAAAAAGAAACAAGATCGTAGCATTTTTACTGGCAGGAGTGATTGCAGCAGGACATGGCAGCGTGGTGTATGCGGCAGGGTATGGAAGTGTGGTGTATGAAGATGTGGCATGGGATCTGTGTGCGCTGAATGAAGAACGCATGAAACTGGAAGTACAGGAAAAAAATACAGACAATGATGCTGCTGGGAATGACCAAGCAGACATCGAAGAACGTGAATCACCGCAGAGTACATCTGAATATGCTGATATCGGTATCGCATCCGTGTTAAATTATGTGAATTTACGCGCGGAACCTTCCGTGGAAAGTGAGGCACTCGGAAAGCTGTACAATAACAGTGCGGCAACGGTGTTGGAAACAGTTTTGGATGAGGCAGGAGAGGAATGGTATCTGGTCAGTTCAGGTTCGGTGGAAAACGCTTATGTGAAAGCGGAATATGTAAAGGTCGGGGATGAGGATCTGGCGCGGGGTGTCAGCACACGATATGCGACGGTAACGACTACGACGTTGTTTGTGCGTACCGAACCGGGAACTGAGGCATCCGTGCTTACCATGCTGCCGGAGGGCGAGGATGTGGTCGTCTATGATGCGCTGGATGAGTACGGGTGGTACCGTGTGTCGACGGAGGAAGGCTTAGGATATGTTTCGGGAGATTATGTGACGGTCCGGACGGAGTTTCGCGTGGCAGAGTCGAAGGAGGAAGAGAAAGAGAGATTAGAGCGAGAGGAGGCGGAGCGCCAGGCGGCAGCAGCCGCGGCGGAAGCGGCAAGAAAAGCACGCGAAGAGGAAGAGAGAGAGGCAGCGGAAGCAGCGAGAAAGACACAGGAAGAAGCGGCAAAAGCAATGGCACGGCAGCAGACACAAAATGCGCAACAGGCGCAACAAAAAAATGACAAAGTACAGGGAAGCAGTCAGGGGCAAAGCAGCAGTTCATTCGGCAGTAATACAACAGCGAAACCGCAAACAGTTTCCAATGGACAGGCAGTCGTGAACTATGCAGCTCAGTTTGTGGGAAATCCCTATGTTTATGGTGGCAGCAGCCTGACAAACGGAGCGGACTGTTCCGGATTTGTGATGAGCGTATATCAGGCGTTTGGAATCAGTCTGCCCCATTCTTCAAGTGCACTGCGCAGTGTTGGATATGGTGTCAGCTTAGACGCGATACAGCCTGGAGATATCGTATGTTACAGCGGACATGTGGGAATTTATGCAGGAAATAATACGCTGCTTCATGCAAGTTCTCCAAGTACCGGCATCAAGTACACGTCGCCTGTCACCTACCGCGAAATTCTGGCGATAAGAAGGATTTTCTAATGATCTATGGAAAATATGGATGCGCAACCGATTGAAAAAAATTGTGAAGAATTTAAAAATAAAGGTAAAAAAAAGGGTAAATCATGTATTTTTGCACAAGTATAAATATGCATTTTTTACAAAAGAGAAAAATACATGTTAAAAATTTGTCATACCGTGTCGAAATAAAATCCAATATTGTCATTTTGCTGATAAATCAAGGAATATCAGGGATTTTTCATAAATTGACAAATGAAAAAAAATGTGCAATAATCAGCAAACTGATAAGAAAAAATAATGTTTTTTGTTTTCGATGTAGGAAGGAATGAGTCGAATGATTGAAAGAAAAATCAAATTATCTGACACAGAGGAAGTAAAGGATTTTGTGAATGCTGCCGGAAAATGTGATTTTGAAATTGATGTATGTTACAGCAGAGCAGTCATTGATGCAAAATCTTTGCTTGGAATGCTTTATTTAGGTGTTTGCAAGGAACTTACGATCAAGTATGGCGAAAAGGATGCACGTTTTGAACAGGTTGTTGGAAAATATGCAATAGCCTGAAGCAGAGATGCTGCCCATAGATCATGATTTATGGGACGATGTATAACAGAAGATAAAGGGATAGATGAAAAGACTGATTTATATATCTGGAAAGGTATGTGGAATCAGTCTTTTTTGTGCTATAATCCATATATGAGCAAAAAGATTGAAAAGAACGAAAAAGGTGTCATAAAAATATCGGTCCGTGATCTGGTCGAATTTATCCTGCGGGAGGGCGATATCGACAACCGCCATGGACGCGGTGCTTCTGCGGAGGCGATGCTTGCCGGGGGAAGGATCCACAGAAAGATCCAGAAGCGGATGGGCAGCAATTACCATGCGGAGGTTCCACTGAAAATTGCAATCGAGGAAGACGAGTACCAGCTTGTGATCGAGGGACGTGCGGACGGGATTCTGATCGAGAGCGCGGAGGAAGAGATCACATTTGCGGATAATTTTAATCACATGACGATGCCAGAAGACTGCAAAGTCACGATCGACGAGATTAAGGGCATGTACATGAAACTTGATCTGTTAGACGATGCGGTCGGTGTACACCGTGCACAGGCGATGTGTTATGCCTATATCTATGCCCTGCAGCATGATCTTGCCACTATTTCAGTGCAGATGACGTACTGTAATTTAGATACCGAAGATATCCGGTATTTTCATTATGATTACACGTTTGAGGAACTTGCGGTCTGGTTTGAGAAGCTGATCACCGAGTACAAAAAATGGGCTGATTTTCAGTTCGCATGGAAAAAACTGCGTCAGGCATCCATCAAACCGCTGCAGTTTCCATTTTCCTACCGGGAAGGGCAGAAGGAATTAGCAGCCGGTGTGTACCGCACGATCAGCAGAAAGAAGAATCTTTTTATCCAGGCGCCGACCGGAGCAGGAAAGACAATATCGACCGTGTTTCCGGCGGTCAAGGCGGTTGGGGAGGATTTAGCGGACAAGATCTTTTATCTGACGGCAAAGACGATCACAGGGACGGTGGCGCGGGAAGCATTTGAACTTCTGCGTAAAAACGGATATCAGGCAAAAGTGCTTACAATCACGGCAAAAGAAAAGCTGTGCCTGTGTGAGGAGATGGAGTGCAATCCTGTCAACTGTCCATACGCAAAAGGGCATTACGACAGGGTCAACGATGCAGTTTTTTCGTTGCTGCAAAAGGAAGATATGATCACGAGAGAGGTGATCTTAGAACAGGCGAAGGAATACAATGTCTGTCCGTTTGAAATGTGTCTGGATACGGCGACATGGGTGGATGATATCATCTGTGATTACAATTATGTATTTGACCCGAATGTCTATCTGAAACGTTTTTTTGCGGATGGTACCACAGGAGATTACATTTTTCTGGTGGATGAGGCGCACAATCTGGTCGAGCGGAGCCGGGAGATGTACAGTGCCATTATATATAAGGAAGATTTTCTTTTGGCAAAGAAGATTTTAAAGAAATATGGTCAGGCAAAACTGATGCGGGAACTGGAAAAATGTAACCGCGTACTGCTCTCCTATAAGCGTGAGTGTGAGAAATATGTGATCTATGAATCAATTGGAAATTTTGCGTTTGAGTTAATGAACGTGGCGTCGGATCTCGATGAATTTTTACAGAAAGCACCGGAGTTCCCGGAGCGGAAAGATTTAAGTGAGTTTTATCTGAATCTGCGCAATTTTTTGAATATTTATGAACTGCTGGATGACCACTATGTCGTTTATGCGGAACACGAGCAGGATGGACGCTTTAAACTCAAATTATACTGTGTGGATCCGTCGAAAAACCTGCAGGAGCGTATTAACAAAGGGAATGCAACTATTTTCTTTTCCGCGACGCTGCTTCCGGTGGGCTATTATAAGAGCCTGCTCTCGACTGAAACGGATAATTATGCAGTTTACGCAAAGACGGCATTCCGGGAAGAACAGAAATTGCTGCTGCTCGGAAATGATGTGAGCAGCAAGTATACCAGACGAAGTGCAGGGGAGTTTGAGCGGATCGCTTCCTATGTAAAAAAGACGACAGATGCAAAAAAAGGAAATTATATGGTGTTTTTTCCATCCTACAAAATGATGGAGCAGGTCTGCGATGTCTTTCTGGAAAAATGCCAGTCAGATCCATCCTGTGAAACGGAAACGTTGATTCAGCAGCCTGGGATGAAAGAAGAAGAAAGAGAGTCTTTTTTACAGGCATTTTCGGAAGAATTATCGGGAGAGCGGAAAGGATCGCTGGCTGCATTTTGTGTGATGGGCGGTATTTTCGGGGAAGGGATCGACCTGAAAAATGAACAGCTGATCGGTGCGATTGTCGTCGGCACGGGACTGCCGCAGATCAGCAATGAGCGGGAGATCCTGATGGGATATTTTGAAAAACGGCTTGGTGCCGGATTTGATTATGCCTACCGGTATCCGGGAATGAACAAGGTGTTACAGGCGGCAGGAAGAGTGATACGGACGGTGGAGGATGTCGGAGTCATAGAACTTTTAGATGAGCGTTTCCTGCAGAGTGAATACCGTGCGCTGTTCCCAAGAGAATGGGAAAGGCAGACGGTATGCAGGATAGATACGGTGGAAAAGTATTTAGAAGAATTCTGGAACCGTTCTTAAGTCTGTGTCAGATCGTAGGCAGCAGTTTTAAGAATTCCTCGGTGGACTGTGAAACCGGGAGCGTCGGGTTGATGGCTGCGACCATCTGTCTCGATGGCAGTTTTTCCTTTGTTTTTACGATAAACAGATCTTTGGATTCCCGGCTTAAACAGTAATCCGGTATAAATGCGATACCAAGACCGATGCGCGCAAGGTCGATCAGAAGGTCGTTACTGCTAAGTTCGATCTGCGGGATCAGCTCAAGCTGATGCTGTAAAAACAGGTTGTGCAGGAACTGGCTCGTCGTACTTTTGCGGTCGAGCATGAGGATTGGGTACTGTTTCAGTTCCTCAAACGGGATCTCCTGCTGTTTCAGGTTAAAATATGCCGGGTTTGCAATGAATACGTCGGTAAAATTGCAGACGGTCTTCTGAATGTAGGAGTGATTCAGGTTCGAGTTCGGAAAGTTGGTCACGATCAGATCGACTTTTCCCTGATCGAGGAGATCCACGCAGCTAAGGGATGTCGCGTTCGTCACCTTGATCGGCACGTTCGGGAACTTTTTGTGGAACTGTTTTAAATAAGGTACTAAAAAGTAACGGCAGATGGTGTCGCTTGCACCGATGTGAAGCTGACCGAGTCCGAGACTGCCGGAGTCTAAAAGCTGGCTTTCACCGCGCTGAATTAGGTTCATTGCCGGTTCGATGTGTTTTAATAATACTTTTCCGGCAGGAGTGAGCTGTACTTTTTTCGTGCTGCGGATGAAAAGCGGCTGGTCTAACTTTTTCTCAAGCGTTTTGATCGACTGGCTGACCGCGGACTGGGAAATAAAAAGCTGCTTGCTTGCCTCGGAAAAACTTAAGGATGTTGCCACATAATAAAACACTTTATATAATTCGTAATTGATATCCATGAAGTCCTCTTTCTGCGGGCTGACCGCATATCATTTGAATGAAGAATGTTAATAAAAATAACTATCATGATTATAAGACGTGCTTATAAATCTGTCAAT
>ERZ780198.3244-NODE-3244-length-11295-cov-50.715836_pt1 | contig 11295 bp, 9 predicted proteins | sample MGYA00510979_ERZ780198 | MGnify/ENA primary metagenome ERZ780198 (study PRJEB29588, sample SAMEA2158039) | human gut metagenome | biome: human gut; feature: human-associated habitat; material: faeces | place: Denmark | collected 2008/2010 ...
CCGTCGTTTGATGTCAAGCGATGGCTGAAGTTGGTAGATTTCCATATCTAGCCGATTTTCGGAAAGGATTTCATTGTATTTATTTTTTTAAGTTGATTCAAGCCCGACAGGAAGCAGCAACGCTCTCCTATCGGGCTTTGATTATTGTGTAAAGAAGAGAAATTCAAAAAAAATATGAAAAGGCTTGCAAGTTTCGGAATATTGGCGTATATTTGCAGAAAAAAAAGAAAGGCTTATGAAATATTTGGATCCTAAGGCCGATTTGACCTTCAAAAAAGTGTTTGGCGAACATCCCGAGTTGGTAAAAAGTTTGCTTAACGCCCTTCTTCCTTTTAAGAGTGAGGAAGAGGAAATCACTTCTGTGACATATCTTACGCCTGAAATGGTTCCCCAGACACCCACACGAAAATATAGTATAGTGGATGTGAGATGCGAGGATGCCCAGGGACGTCAGTTTATTGTAGAAATGCAGATGGTTTGGTCTGCGGAGTTTAAGCAGCGAGTTCTCTTCAATGCTTCCAAGGCATATGTAAAGCAGCTAAACAGGGGAGAAGATTATTCTCTTCTGAAGCCAGTTTATTCTCTCAACTTGGTTAATGAAGTATTTGAGCCTGAACTGGATGATTATTACCACTATTACCATCTTGTACATGAGGAACATACCGAAAAAGTAATTGATGGTTTGCATCTGGTATTTGTAGAGTTGCCGAAGTTTACGCCTCATACGTTTACAGAGAAGAAAATGCAGGTTTTATGGCTTAGGTATCTGACAGAAATTAATGAGAAAACGAAGGAAGTTCCGGCAGAACTGCTGGCAAATCCGGAGATAGCCAAAGCCGTATCAGAGATTGAAGAATCAGCCTATACCGAGGAGGAACTTCTGGGTTATGATGAATTCTGGGATATGGTGAGCGTAGAGAAGACGCTTGCCGGCAGGTTGGAGCGTTTGACGAAGGCTAATGATGATACAGAGGAGAAACTTAAGGCAACCTCTAGTCAGCTAGAGGCAACATCTAGTCAGTTGGAGGCAACATCTAGTCAGTTGGAGGCAACCTCTAGTCAGCTAGAGGCAACATCTAGTCAGTTAAAAGAAGCTGAGAAGCAGAGAAAGGAAGCTGAGGAGCAGAGAAAGGAAGCTGAGGAGCAGAGAAAGGAAGCTGAGGAGCAATTAAAAAAAGCTAATGAGGAAAAATTGCAATCAGCCAAAAAACTTCTACAGGCTGGAGTATCAGCTGATATTGTGGCAAGTACTCTTAACTTAAGCATGGATGAAATAAAAATTCACTAACTTTGCATCAGATATATACATTAGAATTCTTTACAAACAATAAAATGGAGAATAAAATAACGACAATGGAGCAGGGAATGCAGCGACGCACCGAACTGCTCCTGGGAAAGGATAATCTTGAGAAAATTCAGAAGGCAAGAGTGCTCATCTTCGGTATCGGAGGAGTAGGATCATGGTGCGCAGAAGGACTCCTGAGAAGCGGCGTGAGAAACATCACAATCGTAGACAGCGACAGGGTATGCGTAACCAACTGCAACCGCCAGCTGATGGCTACAAGCCGAACCATAGGCGAAGTGAAGGTAGAGGCGCTGCGCAACCGACTGCTCGAAATCAACCCTGATGCCAACATCACAGCCTATCAGAAAATATATCAGGCAGAAACTGCCGATGAATTCCACATGGAGCAATACGACTTCATCATCGATGCCATCGACTCGCTGAAGGATAAGGCTGACCTCATTCTGCGTGCCACTGCCCTACCTAAGGAAATCACCTTTATATCTTCTATGGGAGCAGCCCTGCGCACCGACCCATTCATGGTAAGAAAATCTGAATTCTGGAAGGTGGATGGAGACCCGCTGGCAAGAGCACTGCGAAAGAAATTCAAGAAGAACAAAACCTTCCCACGACGAAAATTCCAGTGCGTATACAGTGAAGAAAAACCGATGCAGAACCAAGGGGTGAACAAAGCATGCGGCACGGGCGGATGCCTATGCCCGAAAGCCAAACTCATTAGCGGAGAGAGGGGTACCGATACTGCCGTATATGATGCTCCGGGCGACCAGCAACTGGTAGAACACGAATGGTGCTCTACTAAGGCACAGATCAACGGTTCGCTCTGCCACATCACCGCAACCTTCGGAATGGCTATCGCAGGAATGGTCATCAACCACATCATTGAATAACTGTTTTTCTTTACAACAGTCACTTGAAAAGAAACTTACAAAACATACGCAAAAGGCGAGGCGCTTTCACAAGCTCCCCGCCTTTATTAATGATTCAAGTTTCGCAAGGTTCAGAAGTTTCTCGGGAGTAGTCTTATCAGCATTCGCCTCTATTCGTCTCTTCATATCTTCAAAGAATAAAGGTTAAATCCGATAAATCTTGTTAAACAAATTCTATCTTACCTCTTATGTTTATACCTTTGCACGCAAATTTATAATCACAAAGAACATTTTCATGTCCCAAAAAGGATAATATTTAATTTAAATAAGAGAAGAAAAATGAAAGAAAAAGCAGAAAGTTCAGTAGCCTGCAATCATCACAGAGTAGGCTTCCTGGGATTGCTCGTTACATTAGGCATTGTATTCGGAGACATCGGAACATCACCTCTCTATGTGATGAAGGCTATCCTGCATACGGGCGAAAGCATCAGCGAGAGCACCATCCTGGGCGCACTGTCATGCATCATCTGGACACTCACCCTCCAGACCACCATCAAATATGTATGCGTGGCGCTGCGTGCCGACAACAATGGCGAGGGAGGCATCCTCGCCCTCTATGCCTTGCTGCGCCGACTCAAGAGCAAGTGGATTTACCTACTGGCCATCATTGGCGCAAGCACCCTGCTGGCAGACGGAATCATCACCCCTGCCATCACCGTGACCACAGCCATCGAAGGACTCGAAAGCATCAGTCCCAACCTGCCAGTTATCCCCATCACCCTTGCCATCATCACCATCATCTTCTTCGTGCAGCGGTTTGGCACAGAGAGTATTGGCAAATCGTTTGGCGTATTTATGCTGCTATGGTTCCTGCTGCTGGGCGTGGTGGGAGCTTTCAGCATCACGTCTTACCCATTGATACTGAAGGCTTTCAACCCCTATTATGCTGCCATGCTGCTGGCGAAATCGCCTGAATGGTTTCTGATTCTGGGTGCCGTATTTCTCTGTACTACCGGTGCAGAGGCTCTCTATTCCGACCTGGGACATTGCGGCAGAAAGAACATCGCCATCAGCTGGGGCTTCGTAAAGACCATGCTCATTCTCAACTATCTGGGACAGGGAGCATGGGTGCTGAATCATGCAGATACGGCGCTGGCTGTGAATCCGTTCTTTGCCATCATGCCGCAGAGCATGCTGTTCTTCGCTATCATCATGGCCACGGGTGCGGCAATCATTGCGAGCCAGGCACTCATCAGCGGAACCTTCTCCATATTGAGCGAAGCCATGAACCTGCACTTCTGGCCGCGCATGCGAATCAAGCATCCTACCCATGTTAAGGGGCAGCTCTATATCCCGATGATCAACTTCGCCATGTACATCGGCGTGGTTCTCATCATCCTGCTCTTCCGCAACTCCTCGCACATGGAGGCAGCCTACGGACTCGCCATCACCATCACCATGCTGATGACTACCCTGCTGCTCGGTTTCTACCTGCACAGCAAGGGAGTGGCACGGATTTTCACGATGCTGTTTATGGGCGCATACTGCATCATCGAAGCCATCTTCCTGACTGCCAATCTGTCAAAGTTTCTTGCAGGTGGATGGTGTACGATGCTCATTGGAGGAATCCTGTTCCTGATGATGTACGTGTGGGTGAAAGCCATGAAGATACGCCGCCATTATATCAGCACCAAACCGCTGGATGATTATTATCAGATTATCTCCGACATCAAGGCCGACGAGAGCATCCCTAAGTACGCTTCCAACCTGGTTTATGTGAACCACGCCAACAAGGAAGGTGCCGTAGATGACAAGTTGCTCTACTCCATCATCAACAAGCAGCCGAAACGTGCAGACCATTACTGGCTTATCAACATGGAGTTTGTTGACACACCTGATACGCTGGAGTACAACTGCGAGACCCTGATTCCCGACACCCTCTACAGCGTAACCATGCACATTGGTTTCCGCATAGAGCCTAGGGTGAGTCTCTATCTGCGACAAGTAGTGGAAGATCTGGTAACAGACGGAAAGGTAGATTTGCAAAGCACCTATCCTTCGCTGCGCAAATACGGAATTCCGGGCGATTTCCGATTCATCATCATTCACCGCGTATATTACCCGGAGAGTTCAGATAATCGCCAACAGAACCTGCTGATGAGTATCTACGCTCTTATCAGCAAGATAGGTATTGACGAGCCTAAGGCATTGGGCCTCGACACTTCCATGGTAGTGGTAGAAAGAGTGCCGCTCATCATCAACCATCCGGTCATTAAGGACAAGGTCATTAAGGTCATTAAGGATTCTGAAACATCACAAAGCAGACAATAAGCAAAAAGGCGAGGCGCTTTCACAAGCTCCCCGCCTTTAACCTATTAGCTAGAAGATTATAGCTAACAACTAACACAAAACCTTATAACTATTTTTCAAATCTTAATCGTTATTTGAACCTATGAACGAACATTATTTTTTATTAGAGGATAGTCTTAACAGCCTCCAGCATGCCCTTCTCCTGAATAAGGTCAAGCTCTTTCTTAACCAACTCGGTAAGGCCAGGAACTGTCTTGTTCAAATCCTCGTGCCAGATATAGTCGAAGCCCAATACGCCCTCAGCTACCTTCTGGGTATCGCCGGTAGCCCAAAGCTCGGTGAGCTTGTCCATAATCTTCTGGTCATCGTTTGGCTGGATAGGAGCACCATCCTCGCGAACACCACCCTTATAGTAAGTGATGATAGCAGCGAGACCGAATACCAAACCCTGTGGCAACTCGCCCTTACGCTCAAGATAAATCTTGACACCAGGCAGGTCGCGAGTCTCAAACTTAGGGAATGAGTTGAGCATGATGCTGGTTACCTGATGATCTACGAATGGATTCTCAAAACGCTCCAATACGTCAGAAGCAAACTTCTGCAGCTCATCCATTGGGAGGTTCAGCGTCTGCATCAACTCCTCGAACTGTACCTTGTGGATGTACTTGCCCAATACCGGGTGCTCGCAGGCATCGCGAACAATGTTTACACCGCTGAGGTATGCAACAGGGCTCAATACGGTGTGAGGACCATTCAGCAGGGTAACCTTACGCTCGTGGTATGGCTTCTCATTATCTGTGATAAGCACGTGGAGACCTGCCTTATGAGCTGGGAACTCCTCCTGCATCTGCTCTACTGTCATATTTTCTGCCTTCTCGATAACCCAGAGGTGGAAGCTTTCTGCCTTAACTACGAGGTTGTCCTTGTAGCAAACCTTCTGCTGAATCTCCTTGATGGTATCGCGTGGGAAACCAGGAACGATGCGGTCTACCAATGTAGCGCAAACGTAGCAGTGGTTGGTGAACCACTCCTTGAAGCCCTCGTAATCAGCACCCATATCGCCCTTCCAGAGCTCGATATACTGATAGATACACTCCTTGAGGTGGTGACCATTGAGGAAGATCAGCTCACATGGCATCAGGATCATACCCTTGGTTGGGTCGCCCTCGAAGAACTTGTAGCGGTGGAACAAGAGCTGAACCAACTTGCCTGGATAAGAAGCTGCAGGAGCATCTGTAAACTTGCAAGAGTCATCGAATGCGATACCAGCCTCTGTAGTGTTAGAGATGATGAAACGCATCTCTGGCTGCTCAGCCAAAGCCATGAAAGCCTGGTTCTGAGAATATGGATTCAGTGCACGGCTGATAACGTCGATACGATCCAATGTGTTGATAGCCTGACCGTTCTCCTTACCCTGAAGGTTTACGTGATAGAGGCAGTCCTGACCGTTCAGCCAGTCAACCATACCACCAGCCAATGGCTGAACTACAACGACAGAACCGTTGAAGTCGGTCTTCTTGTTCATATTCCATACAATCCAATCTACGAATGCACGGAGGAAGTTACCTTCACCAAACTGAATGATTTTCTCTGGAGCGACGCTCTTAGGAGCAGTGCGCTTGTTTAATGCTTTTAGCTCTTTCATGATTTGTTTATTTTGTCTTTATTATTTTACTTTCCGTTTTAAATTCCAATCTATTCATCAGATTGTTTTTTTCTGAGTGCAAAGGTAGTAAATATTTCGTTTGATTGTTCCAAAAACAGCGAAAAACTTCACGCAAACCTTTACGTTCCTCACCGGTTCTATACCTTATCATATATAGAACTGCGCAGGCACAAAATAAAGAAGTAGGGATTTTCCCCCACCCCTTTAGGGGAAATCCCGACCGTGGAAGCAAAAAACATCGTATCTTTGCACCAAAAAAAGAAACATGAAGTATAATAATTTAAAGATATACGATTATGAAACGAATGATAATAGCTCTGGTAGCCATGTTCATGATGACATTCACTACCGCTTCTGCAATGAGTTATGAGCAGGCAAGACAGCAGGCTCTCTTCCTGACAGACAAGATGGCTTACGAGCTCAATCTTACGGAAGACCAGTATGAGGCAGCTTACGAGGTGAACCTCGACTACCTGATGAGTGTAGATACATACGATGACCTATATGGTGCTTACTGGCGCCAGCGCAATATGGATTTGAGCTATATCCTGCTCGACTGGCAGTATAGAACATATCTCAATGCCACCTATTTCTACCGTCCGCTCTACTGGAATGCGGGCTACTGGCACTTCGGCATCTACGCCCGCTATCCGCGCCGCGACTATTTCTACTTCGGTTGCCCTCACTTCTACGTATCTTACCGTGGAGGTCATAGCTGGCGAGTAAACGGAAACAGAAGCTGGTATCACGGAAGAAGATTTGGCGGCCCTCACCCAGGAGGACATCCTAGAGTAGGTATGAGAGACGGATTCAACCGTGGTGATTACGGCAGAGGAAGATCTTTCGGAAATCTGAACCGCGAGAACAGACCTCAGATGAACCCAAATCGTGGTTTCGGTAATGCAAGCCGCCCTAACAACAACGCTGGCTTCGGAAACAGCAGCCGCCCTCAGAACGGAGGCTTCGGAAATAACAACGGAGGCTTCGGCAACAGCAGCAACCGGGGCTTCGGCAATAGCAACAGTCGCCCTAACCGCGGTTTCGGCAGCAGCAACAGCAGCACTAGCAACAACCGTGGTTTCGGAAACAACAGCCGTGGTTTCGGAAACAGCAGCTTCGGAAGCGGAAGAAGTAATATCTTCGGGGGCAACCGCAGCAGCGTGAGCCGTTCATTCAGCAGCGGGTCTGGCAACCGTGGCGGCGGATTCACCCCTCGCTCTTCTACACCAAGCAAGAGCAATGGCGGTGGAAGTTTCGGACACAGAAGATAAGAAAAGAGAAAGAGTTATAATTTCAAGTTTATAAAGACAGAGAGTTAAGAAAAATCAAGACCTCAAGTAAGAGAGTAAGAAAAATCAAGTACAAAAAATGGGAATTTGCATCGGTTCATACCATTCGCAAATTCCCATTATTATTTTATCAACTTTCAGTAAAAGTTTTACTCCAATCCGAAGAGCGATTTCAAACCGCCATCTACGCCCGAGAATCCCATGAAGGCGAGGCTGAGGAGCGCTGCAGTTACCATGACGATAGCTACGCCCTGCATGCCCTTAGGAATACGAACCAAAGCCTGCTGCTCGCGAATGCCGGCAAAGACAATGAGAGCCAGGGCAAAGCCGAGAGCGGTAGAGAAGGCGTAAACCACGCTCTCAAGCAGATTGTAATCCTTCTGGATAACCAGGATGGCTACACCCAGCACGGCACAGTTGGTAGTAATCAGAGGCAGGAAGATACCGAGCGCCTGATAAAGTGCAGGAGAAACCTTCTTCAGGATAATCTCTACCATCTGAACCAAGGCTGCAATCACGAGGATGAACGCCAGGGTCTGGAGATATTGCAATCCGAACGGATCGAGTACATACTTCTGAACACACCAGGTAATGATGGTTGCCAGGGTCAAGACAAAAGCGATGGCACCACCCATACCGATGGCTGTATCAACTTTCTTCGATACGCCCAGGAATGGACAGATACCGAGAAACTGCGACAAGACGATGTTGTTGACGAATATCGCAGAGATAAATATCAATAAATATTCCATAATTTCTATTTTATTTCATTGATTTGAAGCGATGCCTACGCTTACTTCTTCACCTTATTAAATATAGCAATGATGTAACCTAAGGTGAGGAAAGCTCCAGGAGGCAGGATGAACATCAGTATGTTGGTAGTCTCCGGCAACAGAGTGATACCGAATACACTACCTGCACCGAGTACCTCGCGGGCACTACCCAGGATGGTCAAACCGAGGGTGAAACCCAAACCGCAACCAATGCCATCGAAGAGGCTGGCAATAGGCGAATTCTTGGCAGCAAAGCTCTCTGCTCTACCCAGGATGATACAGTTTACTACAATCAGCGGAATATAAATACCCAGCGCCTGATTGATGCTGTCGGGAGCATAAGCGCTCATCAACATCTGAAGGATGGTTACGAAGGCTGCAATCACTACGATGAAAACAGGGATGCGAACCATATCCGGGGTAATCTTCTTGATACAGGAAATAACAAAGTTGGTACAAATCAGCACCGCCATGGTAGCCAATCCCATAGAGAGACCGTTGATGGCGCTGGTTGTTGTAGCCAAAGTAGGACACATACCGAGAAGCAACACGAAGGTTGGATTCTCCTTGATGAGTCCGTTCATCAAAATCTTAACATTACTCATATCGGTTTATCCTTTCTTTTCGTTATGTTCAACTTTAGATACACCACTCTCTGCATCTGCTTTCTGAGATGCACCGCTCTCGCCGTCAACATCCTTCTTGGCATAAACGGCATAAGCCTGGTTGATAGCCTTGAGGAAGGCGCGGCTGGTAATGGTAGAAGCGGTGATGGCGTCTACTGCATTGCCATTCTTATCGTCCTTAGATACGTGGAGGTCGCCATCCTTTGGAGTCTTACCGATGATGCTACCCTTTCCGTCCTTCTGGAACCAGGTAGCAGCCTTGGCACCCAAACCTGGAGTTTCTGAAGCCTGAAGCACTGTATAACCCATAATCTTGCCCTCGGTATCGAAACCTACGAGCACCTTCAGATCGCCACCGAAACCACCGGTTGTACTCTCTACGGCAGCACCCAGCTGCTTGCCGCTCTTGTCAGAGCACTTGTGGATGATGAAAGAGAATTCCTTACCGCCAAACTCCTGCTTCACCTCTTCAGGCTCAGCCACCTGGAGTTCTTCTGTACCCATCACGCTCTTGATACCGGCAGCCAGACTCTGTGCAGCCTTCTCGGCGATAGGACCAGATGTAAGATGATTGATATATGCAAGAACAGCACCTACGATGAGCGCTACGCCTACGAGCACCAAAACCATGTTCTTTAATGATGATTCTAATTTCTGCATGTCTCTGTCCTCCTTATTTCTTAGCAGGCTTCTCACCGAAGCGCTTTGGTTTAACGTATGTGTTAATAAGAGGTGTGAACGCATTCATGATAAGAATGGCGAACGACATACCTTCCGGATAGCTACCCCAGTTACGGATGATGACGGTCAGCAGACCGATGCATACACCGTAGATAAGCATGCCCTTGTGGGTCATCGGAGAGGTTACATAATCAGTAGCCATGAAGATGGCACCGAGCATCAGACCACCACTGAAGATGACAGCCAGAGGATTGGCATAAACAGGATTAGCCAAATGCATCAAACCGCTGAAAACGAATACGGTAGCGATGATGCTGACTGGAATATGCCAGGTAATGACCTTCTTCCAGAGCATGTAAGCCAAACCGAGCAAGAGCGCAACGGCACAAACCTCACCGGTAGTACCGGCACCGAAAGTATCGCCTGTAGCACCGAAGAGCATGCTCATCGCATCAGGCAACTGGTTGAGAACAGAAGCATCGCCCGTCTTGATGGCGGTCTTCATGATAGCCAGCGGAGTAGCACCCGTTGTAGCATCGGTATAGCTGAGCATCTGTCCAGCCACTGGCCATGAAGTCATCTGGGCAGGGAAGCTGACGAGCAGGAAGCAACGGCCTACCAAAGCGGGATTGAAAGGATTGTTACCCAAACCGCCGAAGCTCATCTTACCTACACCGATGGCAAACAGGGCACCGATGATGATGATCCAGAGAGGAAGGTTACTTGGCAAGTTCATGCCGAGCAAGAGACCGGTGATGATGGCAGAACCATCGAGCAAGCTGGTCTCCTCCTTCAGGAGATATTTTGTAATTGCCCACTCAAAGAAGACGCAGGCTGCCACAGAGGTGAGCAGAACAACTGCTGAACCCAAGCCGAAGAAATAGAAAGATGCGAGGATGGCAGGCACGAGAGCGATAATCACTCCGTACATGTTCTTCTCTACGCTCTCATTTCCATGAGCGTGTGGCGATAATGAAACGATTAATTTTCCCATTTTATCTTTTAAATTCTTTCTTAAATGAAATTCATTCTTGACGTGAACGCTTACTTCTTGGCGTTGCGAGCTCTGATAATGCCCATTACCGCACCCTTACCATTGATAATATTATCGAGGATAGGACGATGTGAAGGACAGGTGAACTGGCATGAACCGCAGGCAATGCAGGATGTTACCTCCTCTGCCTCCAGGCGCTCATAATCCTTCACTACGCTCAAGGTAGCTAGCAAGTATGGCTCCAGGCCCATTGGGCAGGCATCCACACACTTGGCACAGCGGATACAGGGCTGAGCCTTCTTGCGATGAGCATCAGCATCGGTCAATACGGTGATTGAGTTGGTACCCTTGGTTACCGGTACATCGAGGCTGATTACAGCCTTACCCATCATCGGACCACCAGCCAATACCTTGTTGTCACCCTCAGGCAAACCGCCGCAATTCTCTATCATCTGAGAGAATGGAGTTCCTATACGCACGAGGAAGTTGCCCGGGTTCTTCACCTGCTTGCCGGTTACGGAAGTATAGCGCTCGAAGAGAGGTTTATTCTTCATAACTGCCTGATAAACAGCGAAGGCAGTACCTACATTCTGAACAATTGCTCCAACGTTGACAGGGATAGCTGGAGGAGCAGGAACCTGACGGCGGATAACGGCATCCACCAGCTGCTTCTCACCTCCCTGAGGGTACTTCTTAGCCAGAGGTACAATCTCGATACGAGCGTCATTAGCTGTCTTTTCCTCGAAGAGTTTGATGGCAGCAGGTTTGTTATCCTCGATACCGA
>ERZ780198.3245-NODE-3245-length-11287-cov-3.385951_pt1 | contig 11287 bp, 10 predicted proteins | sample MGYA00510979_ERZ780198 | MGnify/ENA primary metagenome ERZ780198 (study PRJEB29588, sample SAMEA2158039) | human gut metagenome | biome: human gut; feature: human-associated habitat; material: faeces | place: Denmark | collected 2008/2010 ...
AGTGCATTAGCCTGTGAAAGTCCCAAGTTGCTGTGGCCATGGAAGCCCACGGGAATGGTGACCTTTTTCCGCATAGCCGTGACATACGCAGAGACTTCGTCAGGGAACATCGTGCCGGCGGAGTCCATGATCGTGATCTCGTCCAGACCGGCGTCCGCGACCATGCGAGCCTCCTCGGCCAGCCCCTCGGGCGTGAGCAGGTAGGCTTTCATCATGGAATAGCGGCACTTCATGCCGTACTGCTTGACCAAGCGAATGCCCTCAAGCGTCTGCGCGCCGTCGCCGGCGTTCGCGCCCATGCGCAGGAATTTCAGACCGTATTTGGCCGCCAGCGCGATGTTCTTCTCGTTGGCGTTCTTCACGCCCATAAACATACCAATCTCCGCCTGCGGGAGACAGGGCTGGACCAGCTGCAGATATTCCTCGTCCGTGAGAGGCGCTTTCTTGGATGCGGTCTCATTCGCACCGATGCCGTAAGCGTTGCCCATTTCGATGACGCGGATATTGCTGCGGATCAGGCCCTCGATTATCATCTTGGTTAGTTCGGCAGAGTAGCCCGTTCCGACAACATTCGCGCCGTCTCGGAGTGTGCAGTCCATCAATGCTAGCTCATTCATAAAAATTACCATGCCGGTGCGGCACCGGCACAAATAGGGATGAAAACGGAAGCCGCAAAATTTCCCGTTTTCCTGTATAATGTGTTTGAGAGGCACACTACAAAGCACGGTAGGAGGAGTTGCATGCAACTCTCCAGTCGCAAAGGCAGTATAAAAATCAGTGTAAGCGTCGTCTTTCAAGCACAAATAAGTGGGTCGTTCGGGTCCGCACAGTAAGAATTGATAAATACTTCTGTGTTTATTGTGTGGCGGCGCAGTCACTGCCTCTTTCATCTCAGAAAGGAGGGCAGTATGAAGCTCACATATCCCATCTGCTGCGGCTTCGATGTTCACAAAACTTTTCTCGTCGCCACAATCATTACCAGCGAGTATGTTATGCCGCATTATTACCAGAAGTGGTTCTCCACCTTCTACAACGGTCTCGTTGCATTCAAGAAGTGGCTGCTTGAATACGACTGCAAAGACGTTTGTATGGAGAGCACCGGCAAGTATTGGGTCCCCGTCTGGAATGTCCTTGAAGATTCCTGCCATGTCGTTATCGCGAACCCAAAGTGGGTTTCCGCTGTGAAAGGAAACAAGGACGACAAAAAGGATTCCAAATGGATCGGCAATCTGTTTCGTATGGGCTTAGTTCCCAGCAGTTACATTCCAAGCAAGGATATCCGTATTCTCCGCGAGTTCACCCGTTCTCGAAGCAAGCTCGTATCCATGCGTTCCAGTGAAAAGAACCGCTTTCAGAACGCTTTCACTGTGTGCAATCTGACGCTGGATGCTGTAGTCTCCGATATGTTTGGGAAGTCCGCTACAGATATTGAGAATTACTTGCTGGATACGGATGCCGTAGACCCTGAACACTGCGTTTCTCTGCTTCGCTGTTCTCTGAAAAAGAAAGCTTCAGATGTGGTTGAAGCCGTCAGCGGCTTCAATATGACACCGGAACAAAAGGAAAGAGTGCGGATCGTTCAAGGGCATTTTGCAGATATTGATCATCGTATTGCTCAGCTTGATGAGATCATTAGCAATCTCGTCGCCGAATACGAAGGGCAAATCTCTCTGCTGCCAGTAACCAATCCGCCGGGAAAAAGAAATCCGTCAGAATATCCCGAGCCGGCGTTTACTTGAAGCCTGCCTTGGTAGAAGCCGCTCATGCTGCTGTGAAATCTACGGAAAAACAGCCTTATTACCGCATCAAGTTCGAGCGTTTGATGAAGCGCAGAGGAAAGAAACGCGCCACCATTGCGATCGCCAGAATGATTTTGACCGCCATCTATGACATGCTGTCAACCGACGAGATTTTCAATCCGAGCGATTTGAAGAAGTTCGATATGCCGGAGGATCTGAAAAGGAAGCAAACGCTTTCTTCCACAAAAGAAGCAATCAAGCTGCTTGTTTCTCTTGGCCTTGTTACTGCCGGTTCAATTTCCTTGGACGCTTTGGCCGGTTAGGTCTGCAACTGTATTATAGCGGCGTCTCTGGGACACTTGCTTTGCTGCGCCCTTTTTCCACCCTGGGGCTGCCTCTGACACTAAATAATGTTTTCACAGTACCCTCCCATTATTATTGATTGTAATTCCGGATATAAAAAGGCGGGGCTGGACAAAATTGCGGCCAGCTCACTACAGTTCAAATAATAACCACGACAATCACTACATTCAAGTGGCGCTTTTGACTAAAAAATACAAGCTGTTTTTGGACACTCTGCCAGGTTGTGTGGGCAGCCGTATCAAAAACCGCTTGTTTCCTGTAGTGCTGTAGCCAAAGAATGCTCAGGGGACGAGCAGCAGGGGAGCGACCATCTGCTCGCGCTCGCCCAAGCGCTTGCTGCATCGGTCGGGGTATTTCCGACAGAGCATTGTGATAAGGTACTCGAGCAGGCAGGTCGTGCCCAGCGTGGAGTTGAACGAACCCATGTGCCGTGTTTCCACCAGAAGCAGTATGTCCGCGATCTGCGCCCAGGGCGACTTGGTGCTGTCGGCAAGCACGACGATGTTCGCACCCGTCCGGTGGACGAGTTGCGCAAGATAGGCGTCCGTCTTATAGTAGCGGGCGTAACTGACAGCCACAATGGTATCCTCGGGCCCGAGACCGGAGAGCATGGCAATCTCGTCGCTTTCGCCGGTAGAGAGCAGTTCGACACGCTCAAGAAGGAAGCCTAGCAGGCGGGAGAACTGCATGGCGCAGCTTTTGCTGCCCTGCACGCCGATAATGAGCTTGCGTCGGCTTTCCACGAGCAGATCCACCACGCGCTCGAGCAGGCGAGGATCGTTCTGACGGACGGACTGCTCAATGTTGTGCGCCATGAGGCACAGAAAGTCTGTTGAAAGATTCAGCCCTCCAAATTCGTTGATCTGGAGATCCAGCCGCTGCGCGGGCGCGTAGCGGCCGATGTCCATGCTGGTGAGCTCCTGCCGGAAGGCGTCGTACAGGCTCTCGCGCAGGTCGGCGAAGCCCGTATAGCCCACAGCGCGCGAGAAGCGAATCACGGACGCATCACTCACGCCGACCTCCTGCGCGATGGCGAGGCTGGTCATGCGGCAGATCCGGTTTCGGTTCTTGAGAAAATAGTCCGCAATCCGGTGCTGGCACTTGGTGAGCTGCGCCTGCTGGATGCGCTTTTCCAGCGCGTCCGGCGGACAAACGGCGCTTTCTTCCTGTTTAACGGTCATAAGATGGACAGCCGCTGCCTCGCCGTGCGTACACGGCAGGACGGACGGTGAGGCTCCCTTCTGTGTGATTTAGGTCGTTTCCCTTTCCTGACCGGCGCGCCATTCGGCGAGGTTCTTCTCCCGGTACTGTTGGCGCACCTGCGGATCGTTGTGGTAGAATTCCTTGACCAGATCAATGACAATGCGCATGATGCGCGTGATCCGCGTCTGCTTAGGGTAGACGATGGCTTTTCCCCAGTCCAGCGGCGGATCGCCCAGCTCCATGAGCACAATGTTGGAGGGAAAGCTCTCCTGATGTAGGCACAGCGCCGGAACGCAAGTGAAGCAAAGTGTGCGATCGACCAAATTTAGCGACGTCACCGTATTTTCCGTGTTCCACATTCCAGCCAGCGTGATCTCATGCTCTGTCAGGAACTGGCGGTTGACGCGCGAGAGCACCTGCCCGGGCTTGAGGCTAATGAAATATTCACCATTGAGCAGCTGTGGGTCAAAGCGCGGCATTCCATCCGCGCTGCGCGGGCCGGACAACGCTTTCTGTACTGCCGGATGCGAGCGGTTCCCTGCCAAATAGAGCTTCTCACGTCCCATGTCTTCATGTGTGGTGGCCATATTGAAGTGGGCGGGGTATGGGACTAGACAGAAGTCTACCTGCCCATTAAGCATGGCACTTTCAAAGGTATAGCTACGTCCCTCGGACACGTTCACGCGGATATGCGGGTAGCGATCATGCAGCACCGGTAGCAGCGTGGGCAGCATGATGCTGCTGCGCCAGCTGGTGATCCCGAAGGTCGTTTCGCCGCGCGTCTCGCTGCGCACCTCATCGAACTCAGCCTGAAGGCGACTGTCCATGGCTAGGAGCCGGTTGACGTACTCCAGATATAGATGTCCGGCGTAAGTCAGCACCATCGGAGAACTTGAGCGGTCAAAGAGCTGAATGTTCAAATCGGCCTCCAGCCGGCTGAGATATTTGCTCAGCGAGGATTGCGTGATGTAAAGTGCGTCCGCAGCCCTGGTCAGGTTTCCCATTTTTACAATCGTCAAAAAGTAATCGTAGTTTTTGTTCATAATAACGATAGCCCTCGTACCTTTCCCTGCGCTATGACAAAAAATACATAATGTCCATATTATATTTGGAAGTTTACTTCCTGTCAACGCCGTGCTACGATAAATTCGTTAGGTGAACCTTATGATTTTTCCTAATAAAAACCTAAAAATTTTTCTATTTTATGACAAAGGTGCGGATTGTGGTGTACAAAGCAGTAGTTGTGGACAAGGACTATGGCAGCGTCTCCTACGAGGAGCTGCAAAGAGTAAAGGAAGCGTATGCAGCCGCCGGCATTGAGCTGGAGCTGGCGCATTACGTGACGGAAGATGAGATCATCGAGGGCTGTCGCGGCGCAGTGGCAATCCTCGGCACGGGCAACCCGCCCATCACTCGCAAGGTGATGGAGGCGCTGCCGGAAGTGAAGTATGTGCAGCGCTTCGGCGCGGGTGTGAACTCAATCGATCTGGATGCGGCGTCAGAGCTGAAGAAGATTGTGCTGAATTTGCCCGGCTTCTGCGCGAAGGAGCTGGCCGACGTGGCGACTGCCATGATTATGGGCCTGACGCGCAACACCGCGTATTATGACCGCGAGATACGTAAGGGCGGCTGGCCGAAGTGCAAGTACCTCATGCCGGGCGACGTGCGCGAGATGACACTTGGACTCTACGGCTTCGGCGGCGCAGGCCGTCACCTGCACGATATTTTTCACAACGGCTTCGGTACGAGGGTGATTTCCTGTGATCCCTATGTGTCCGACGCGGTGAAAGAACAGTATCCGGACGTCGAGTTTGTTGATTTCGACACACTCCTTGAGCGCAGCGACATCATCTCCATTCATGTGATCCTCACGCCGGAGACGACCCACGTGTTTAACAAGGATGCTTTCCGCAAGATGAAAGAAAATGCGATGATCATCAACACCTCCCGCGGCCCGGTCATCGACCAGAAAGCACTCGCATGGGCGCTGGAGACGGGTGAGATCCGTTATGCCGGACTCGACACCATGGAGCAGGAGCCCATTTCTCCGGACGATCCTCTGCTCAAGATGGACAACGTGATCCTTAATCCCCACAGCGGCTCTTACGGCACGGGCTCGAAGAAGACGCAGATCAATATGGTCTGCGACCTGCTGCCGACCGCGTTCACCAAGGGTGAGCTCCCGGCGCGCTGCGTGGCGAACAAGGCCGTGCTCAAAGAGAATCTCGGCATCAAGCTGATCTAAAACCGTTCTATGCAGTGCAGGACCGTGCCCCGCGCTGACAAATATAGCAAAGGAAAACGAAAGATATGAGTGTAGGTAACAAGATCATTTACAACTTCCCCCGTCCGGCCAAGGAGCTCGTTGAGCAATTCCGCGGTATGCCGGTGGCAAACATCGACGACAATATGGGCCGCATCGCGGCGGTGGATTCCACGATCGTTCCCATTAACTCCAGCCCGCTGGTTGGCACAGCGTTCACCATTCGCGCACCGCAGGGTGACAACCTGATGTTCCACAAGGCCATGGATATGGCTCAGCCCGGCGACGTTATCATGATCGATGCCGGAGGCAGCGTGGATCGCGCGATTTTCGGCGAGCTGATGGCGACCTACTGCCGTTCCCGCGGCATCGCCGGCATTGTCTGTGATGGTGCGATCCGTGACTGCGACGGACTCAGCAAGATGACCGACTTCGCCGTGTACGCCAAGGGTGTCACCCCGAACGGCCCGTATAAGAACGGCCCCGGCGAGATCAACACCCCTGTGGTCATTGGCGGCAAGCTGGTTCACCCCGGTGACATTATTGTCGGTGATGCCGACGGTGTGATTATCATTTCCCCCGAGGACGCCGAGGAGATTGCAGCCGCGACCTATGCTACCATGAAGAAGGAAGAGAAAATCATGGCGGACATTGTGGAAAAGGGCGAGTATATCCGTCCATGGGTCGATGAAAAGCTCCGGGAAATCGGCTGCGAGATGTAAATCTGCGGTTACAATGGGGACAATCCCTTTTGTAATAAAAAACGAGAAGAGAAAATAAAAAAGGAGAACCATGTTATGAAAAGAACGCTTGCAATTCTCATTGCGCTGGCGATGTCTGTCATGATGCTGACCGCCTGCGGTAGCAAGGACGGCACTTCCGGCACGCCGGACAACTCCGGCGACGCCAACCAGACCTCCACCGGCAGTTACCCCGGCAACAAGAACATCACGCTGTACTGCGGCTATTCCGCCGGCGGCAGCTCCGACACACTGTGCCGCCTGTTGGCCGCCAAGGTCGGTGAGAAACTCGGCACAACCGTTACCGTCGAGAACGTCACCGGCGCTTCCGGTTGGGTCATGTGGAACCAGATGATGGAGAGCACCAAGCCCGACGGCTATAGCTTCTTCTTGATCAACAGCCCCAACGTCACCACCGGCAAGTATGACCCGGACAACACCATGAAGTATGACCAGAACGACTTCGAGATGATCTGCAACGAGGTCACCGACTCTAACTGCCTGGCTATCCGCGTGGATGATGACCGTTACTCCGACTGGGATTCTTTCGCCGCCTATTGGAAGCAGGCGGGCAGCCTGATCACCTCCGCTTCCGGTCTCGGCATCACCTCCGATGACGCGACTGCCGATATGCTCGTCGCCAACGACCTCGGCGTTGATGTTGACATCATCGCTTCCGGCGGTTCCGGCGACAACGTAACCTTCCTGCTCAACGGCACGACTGACTTCTTGATGGGCAATGTCTCCGAAATGGTTGCCGCGCACAACGACGGCCAGTTCAAGATCCTCTGCGTGTTCGCGGAAGAGCGTGACTCCAACCTTCCCGATGTTCCCACCTATGAGGAGCTCACCGGCAATCTGGTCGTCGGCTGCTCCAGCCGCGGCTATGCCATGCTCAAGGATGTTCCCGATGACATCAAGCAGATCCTCGGCGATGCCGTCAAGGCTGCGGTTCAGGATCCCGACTTGATCGAGCAGCTCAATGCCATCTACACCACGACTGACTACAAAGAGGGTCAGGAGTATGTCGATTATATGAATCAGCAGCAGCAGCAGGCCCGCGAGACCTGGGGTGTCTGATCGCTCAGCGTTCCAAAGCACTATACGGAATAGCAAATAGTAAATAAGCACGGGAGGGAGCTGTTTTCAGGGCTTGCCCCTGAGAGCAGCTCCCAGCCCCGCGCGAACTGGGTGAAGAAATACTGATGTAGATCCTACTAAGGGTTAGGAGGAAGACAATCCCTATGAATAAGAAAGCCAAACAGGACATTTTTGTGTGCCTTGTGATCTACGCTTTCATGCTCTTCTGCTTTGTGCAGACGTTCAGCATGAAGAGCGGCTCGGCCACCATGCCCCGACTGATTCTCTCCCTGGCATTTATCTGCAATACGGCTCTGACCGTCCGTACAATTGGTCAGCTGAAGAAAAACCCCGGCGGTGAGGGGTATACGAGTATCTCTGAAATCAAAGTGCCCATGCTGATGTTCCTGGGCGTTGTATTATACTGCCTGATCTTCAACTTCACGAACTATTTTGTCGCAACGGCCATTATGATCCCCGCGTTCATGCTGGTGGAAAAGGTCCGCCCGGTCTGGAAGGTCGTGCTGATCGACGTTGTGTATCTCGTTTTCATCTATGTTCTATTCGTCAAGGTACTTCAGGTACCGCTGCTGAAGTAAAGGAGGTAAGGCGATATGTTCAATTTGATGGCACAGGGCGCGGCGATGCTCAGCCAGCCTGACGTAATCATTGCGCTGATTGCCGGTACACTCGGCGGCATGTTCATCGGCGCGATGCCCGGTCTGTCTGCGTCCATGGCGGTTGCTCTGCTGATCCCCGTTACCTTCGGTATGAGCGGCGCGGCCGGTATTACTCTGCTGGTCGCGGTGTACACCTCCGCGATCTACGGCGGTTCGATCACCGCCTGCCTGCTCCACACGCCCGGTACGCCCGCGTCCGCGGCTACGGCAGCGGACGGCTTCGCTCTGACCAAGCAGGGCAAGGGCCTTAAGGCCATCGGTGTTTCCACCGTGGCTTCCATGATCGGCGGGACGATCTCCGCTATTGCACTTCTGTTCATCGCTCCTGCGCTTTCGCAGGTCGCGCTGAAGTTCTCCAGCCTTGAGTATTTCCTCATCGGTGTGTTCGGTCTGACCATCATTGGTTCTTTGGCCGGCGACAATATGATGAAGGGTCTGCTCTCCGGCTGCCTGGGTCTGATGATCGGCTGCATCGGTCTGGACATTCAGTCCTCTGCGCCCCGTTACTGCTTCGGCATTCTCGAGCTTCAGTCCGGCATTCAGCTCGTTCCCGCGATGATCGGTCTGTTCTCCCTCAGCCAGGTCATGTTCTCCATCGAGGACGTTGCCAAGGGTAAGCACACGGTGCTTGATGAAAATGCCAAGAACCTTACCGGCAGCCCTGTTCCTGCCTGGAAGGAGTTCAAACCCCTGATCCCCACCATTGCCCAGAGCTCCATCATCGGCGTCCTTGTCGGCATTCTGCCCGGCGCGGGCGGCGACATCGGCTCCTGGATCTCCTACAACACCGCCAAGAACTCCTCCAAGCATCCGGAGGAGTTTGGCCACGGCTCCCTCGTCGGCATTGCAGCGAGCGAGACGGCGAACAACGCTGTTACCGGCGGCGCGCTGATCCCCCTGCTCACCCTGGGTATCCCCGGCTCGGGCGTTGCGGCGATCATGCTTGGCGGCCTGATGATCAAGGGCCTGACCCCTGGCTACAAGCTCTTCTCCGATCCCACCACCGGCCCGATCGTGTACTGCATCATTCTGGCCTTCGCGCTGGCCAATGTCCTTATGGGCGTTGCCGGCCTCGGTATCTGCAAGCAGGTCGTTAAGATCTCCACGATTCCGATGACCATTCTTGCTCCCATGATCGTGGCGCTTTCCACGGTTGGCTCTTACGCCGTCCGTCAGAGCATTTTTGATGTGTGGGTCATGCTGGTGTTCGGCTTCATCGGCTACTTCATGAGAAAGTACGGTTTCGCCACCGCTCCGGTCGTCCTGGCCATGATCCTCGGCCCCATCGCCGAGAGCAACTGGCGTCAGACGCTGACGATCACCAAGCGCACCGGCCTGCTCGAATACTTTTGGACGCGTCCCATTTCCATCGCGCTTGTGATCCTTATCATCATTGCGCTCTTCAGCCCGGCGATCATGAAGGTCATCAACCGCAAGGCTGCTCCGTCCGACCCCAATGTTTTGGCGGATACGGCGCACGAGGACTAAGCGGACTCTTTACCCGATTTTCCAACACAAACCGGCGCAGCGTTATGCTTTTCCTAGCAGGAATAGCGAATCTGTGATCAACCTTGTTGCGTTGTCATCGACAAAGAGCAGTATAGCAGATTCTTAAAAGATTATTTGCCGCAGCGATCGTGTAGATATAGCAGAAGCTATACGAGTGAAAAAGCAGCAAAGCGAAAGTAAGCGGTAAATAACGCGTACCTGTTAGAGCGGGAGCAAATATGTCATACTGTCTCGGGGAGTGTCGAGTAACCTTGACGCTCCTCGAGACTTTCTAATATGGGGGTGCGGTATGAACGTAAATACAGTTAAGCATGAGGCAAAGTTACTGGAATAGAAAGAACGAGTAGCAGATTGCAGAAGCAGCGGAATGAGCGTAAAACATTGGTGTAGAGAAAACGGTTGTTCGCCCAAGACCTATTATCTGTGGGAGCAAGAAATCTTGGGAAAAGTAAACGCACAGCACCTCCGTGCCGCTGCGCATATTGCCGATGCACATCGTGCTCGCGTAGGCGTGGCCGCGCACCTTGCGGAAGGTCTGCACCTGCATGGCGCAGACGAACGAAACGAGCGCGTTGGCAGCCGTGTTGCCCTCCTGCGGCAGAAAGCCGACAAGGAACAGCAGCACGATCTCCGCCAAAAGAATGAGCTGCCGCCAGTGTACCCTCTCCATGTGCTTGAAATGCCGATGAATACACTCAGCCACGAAAATACCCAGCATGAACGAGAGCACCGGCACAAGATAGCGCCGGCTGTGCGCCCAGTCGCCGTCGAAGAGATAGGCGCTGAAGAGCACGATGTTGCCCGTCTGCGCGTTGGCGAAGACCTTGCCGCGGCAAAGGTAGGTGTAGGCATCCTGTAATCCGCCGGACAAGATGATGAACGACGCCGTCAGCAGCGACTCCGACATTTGCCCGTGCGCTTTTTTTGCAAGGGAACTCATATTGCTCTCTTCTCTCCGTGATTTTTACTGCACTGCGCGATGCGGCCCCCGGCCGCGCTGCTCAGCGGTTTTTCCGTATTATTATAGTCACTTTTTCTTACGAAGAAAAGCCCCAGTTTTGCATGACCGGTATTAACAATTCTGATAGCGCGCTCCTGTACATCGGAGCGCCGGCCTCCGTGCGCGCTGTTTTCCCCCGCCGCCCTTTCGTCAATAGTACCCAAAGGAGGCACTGTATCTTGGCAGTATTTGCACATACTTTTTCCTTGCATTCACGGCCTTGATGTGCCATAATTAGGTTGCTGAACAGAAATACACCACAAGATATTGTGTAGGATACGAAATCACTACTTTTAGGAGAGAAAAGGAGAGGGTTGATATGAAGGTCATCAAGCGCAACGGCGCGGAAGTCGAATTCGATATCGTCAAGATCATCGCAGCAGTGAGCAAGGCCAACGATGTCGCAGAAGAGGATGCGCGCATGACGCCTGTCCAGATCCAGCGCATCGCTGAGAGCGTGGAGATCGCCTGCCAGGGCCTCGGCCGCGCGCCCACGGTCGAAGAGATCCAGGACTTTGTTGAGCACCAGATCATGGCGCACGGCGCGTTTGAGGTCGCCAAGCGCTACATCACCTATCGCTACACCCGCTCGCTCGTGCGCAAAAGCAACACAACGGACGACAAGATTCTCTCCCTCATCGAGTGCAACAACGAAGAGGCCAAACAGGAGAACTCCAACAAGAATCCCGTCGTCAACTCCACGCCGCGCG
>ERZ780198.3250-NODE-3250-length-11263-cov-3.386242_pt1 | contig 11263 bp, 10 predicted proteins | sample MGYA00510979_ERZ780198 | MGnify/ENA primary metagenome ERZ780198 (study PRJEB29588, sample SAMEA2158039) | human gut metagenome | biome: human gut; feature: human-associated habitat; material: faeces | place: Denmark | collected 2008/2010 ...
CATGCCAGTTCACAGCATTTTCCATAAAGGACACGCCTTTTCCTTTTACGGTCTTTGCAATGATCGCTGTTGGCATTCCCTTCGTTGCACGGGCTTCTTCAAATGCCTTTGCGATCTGTTCAAAATCATTTCCATCAATGGTAATCGTGCCGGTAAAATTGCCTTTTTCGCCGGAACCGATAGCTGCAGAGCCGGTATCGGAAGGATTATAGTATTCTCTTGTTGCGGAGATTGTTACATCATCGGTGATGTGGATAGAACCGGTAAAATCTTCTTCTCCCTGTCCGGTGTCGCTGCTGTATCCATTGGAGCCGATTTTAGCGCCATCGGTCCAGCCGGATAGCGTGAGGGAACCGTCGCCGCGCAGGGTGAGATCACCATCGCTGACATGGATCATGGACGGGGAGGATTCGTCTTTGCGGTTAATCGTATTCGTACCGCGAACCGTGATGTCTGCCTTGGAGTCGCCTTTGACATCAATGGCAGATTCCTGGGAATGCTTCAGGTTGATGTCCTCAATCGTGATGTTCGCTGTCGCGTCATCGGAGGTTGTGATCGTAATGGTGCTGTCGGAAGCAACATCGGAATCCCGATTGGTAAAGGTCGGATCGTTATCTCCTATGGTATTGTTGTTCTGGGAAACGGTCTGCCCGCTCTCAGAAGCGCTCACGATGACGTCACCGTCTTCCATATACCAGGTGGCAGCATAGGCGGTCGATGAAAGAGAGCCGGAAAGAAGAGCGATCGTCAGAAAAAAGGCGGAAATTCTTTTCTTTTTCATAGGCAAAGTCTCCTTGGAATTGTTCTGTTTGGATGTAGGGCGAAAGGTGTGCCGTGTATCAGAGTTTTAGTCCTTTTGCCCAATGTTTCATTCTAATTAAATGATACTATAAGTCTCAAAAGAATAATAGCCGTTATTTTCTCAAAAAAACCAGTGAAATCAGACAACGGTTTGGTTTACTCGTGACATTTCCCAGTTTTTTCCCTTGACACGATGGAAAAAGTCGATATAATAAATTGAAAATGATTTTTAATTTCAAAATGAACCGCGGCGGTTTTGGATATCGCCGTGCGGGAGTATGCGCGGATGCCGCAGTGGTTCACAGGGGGAGAAAAATGGCAGAACGTGTCAGATATAGAACGAAGCAACAGGAGCTGATCCGAGATTGTCTGGAAAAACACAGCGACCGGTTTGTGACGGCGGAACAGTGTATGGACTGTCTCAAAGCCGAAGGAATTCACGTTGGACAGACGACGGTTTATCGGGCTCTCGACCGTCTCACAGAGGAGAACGCCGTGATCAAAATTCCGGCAGTGGACGGCGCAGGCGCGCAGTACCGCTATATCGGAGAATTGAGGCCGGGCAGCCCGGGGCGGCTTGTTTGCCTGCAGTGCGGGAAGATCATTCCTCTGGAATGTAACAAGCTCCATGGATTTTCCGAACATATCCTGAAAGAGCATGACTTTGCGCTGGATTCCTCGCATCTGATCTTTTACGGCTGCTGTCGGGAGTGCCGCAAATTCAGGGAAACACAGGAAGGACTGCAGGACAGAAATGAGGATGAATAGAAAAAAGCAACGCGGGAAGCATGCTGTGATTTCCTGCATCAGAATGCCGCAGCTGCGCTGCACACGGGTATCGGAAAGCGGCATCCTGCGTCGTGTGGCGTTGGCGCTCTGCGCGTGCTTACTGTTTACCGCAGTGTTTGTCGGCTGCGGCACGGAAGCTTCTGACGAACCAGTGGATCCCAACAAGCTGCAGGTGATGGCGAGTTTTTATACGATGTACGATTTCGCACAGAAAATTGGCGGCGAGCACGTCCAGGTGACCTGCATGGTGCCGTCCGGCACAGAGCCCCACGACTGGGAGCCGTCCACAAAGGATATTACCCGGATGGAGCAGTCGGACGTTTTTATCTATAACGGTGCTGGGATGGAACACTGGGTTTCAGACGTTCTGGCGGGGCTTTCCAATAAAAAATTGATTTCCGTGGAAGCGTCGCAGGGAGTGAGCCTGCTGCGCAGCGCAGAGGAAGAGGACGGTCACGACCATGAGGCCGAAGAGGACAGCCATGACCATGGGACCGCGCATGCTGATGAGGACGGTCACGATCATGCGGATGAAGAAGACGTCGCTGTGAGCAATGCGGCCGCGCATGAAGACGATGCCGCCGACCACACTGTTGTCGCCGCACCGGACGGTCATGACGCCCACGAGCACGGCGAGTACGACCCGCACGTCTGGCTGGACCCGATGAACGCAAAACAGGAAATGCAAAATATCTGCGAAGCGTTTTCTGAGGCGGATCCGGAGCATCGCGCAGACTATCAGGCAAATTATGAGAAATGGGCAAAACAGCTCGACGAACTGGACAAAACCTATCAGACGACGCTGGAAAATCTGTCGGAGCGAAACATCGTTGTGGCGCATGAGGCGTATGGATATCTGTGCAGGCGTTATAACCTGACGCAGGTGAGCATCGAGGGCATGTCGCCGGATTCCGAACCCGATCCGGGACGGATGGCAGATATTATCGATTTTGTCCGGGCAAACAACGTCCGTGCGATTTTCTTTGAAGAGCTGTCCGGCTCGAGGACGGCGGAAACGGTAGCGGCGGAAACCGGCGTGAAGCTTTTGACCCTCAGCCCGCTGGAAGGCCTAAGCGACAGACAGGAAGAAACCGGCGGAGATTATTTTTCCGTCATGGAAGAAAATCTGCAGCAGCTGACAGAAGCTTTGCGGTAAGGAGCAGACATATGAATGCGATAGAAATCAAAAATCTGCACTTTTCCTATGGAAAGGAAAATGTGCTGGACGGCGTCAGCCTTTGCCTGAAAGAAGGGCGGCTGGCGATTCTCGCAGGAGAAAACGGGGCAGGAAAATCGACGCTTTTAAGGCTTTTATTAGGAGAGCTCCCGATCGGGGAAAGCCACAAAGGGGATCAAGAAGAAGGCAGCAGCGACGGCAGCATTGAGATTTTAGGGCAAGACATCCGACAGTTTAAGGACTGGTCGAGCATCAGCTATGTGCCGCAGAACGGGATGGGTGGCTGGAAGGATTTTCCGGCATCCGTGGAAGAAATCGTGCGCGCAAACTTATATAAGCAGATCGGATTGTTCCGGTTTGCGGGGAAAAAAGAGCGGCAGCAGGTAAGGGCTGCGCTGGCGCAGGTGGGCATGGAGGAATACCAGAACCGTTTGATCGGCAGACTTTCTGGCGGGCAGCAGCAGAGAGTGCTCCTGGCACGCGCCCTGGTCAACGAGCCGAAGCTTCTGATTCTGGATGAGCCGACGTCGGCATTGGATGAAAAAAATGCGTCACACTTTTACCGACTGCTCAAAAAAATCAATGCGGAGAAAAGGATCACCGTACTGATGGTGACGCATGACCTCAAACGTGCATCGTCCTATGCAGATGATATCTGGGTGCTGGAGGACGGAAAGGTAAAACAGGAAGCTGGGAAAGGAGACGGGCAGGCATGAGAATTTTTGAGTATCTGTTTATGCAGCGGGCGTTTGTTGTCGGAATTTTGCTGGCGGCGGTTGTGCCCTGCGTCGGAATGGTCGTTGTCTGCAAACGTCTTTCCATGATCGGCGATGCACTTTCCCATACGTCGCTCGCCGGCGTCGCAGCAGGACTTTTGCTGGGTGTCAATCCGGTGGCGGGCGCAGCAGCAGCCTGTGTGGCAGCGTCCTTCGGCATTGAGGCGATCCGCAGAAAGCTTCCGCGCTATTCGGAAATGTCGATATCTATTATCATGTCAGCAGGAATTGGTCTGGCGGGTGTGCTGTCCGGTTTTGTGAAAAATTCGGCAAACTTCAACAGCTTTCTGTTCGGCAGCATTGTGGCGATCAGTGATGCTGAGATGATTTCAGTCATCGTGGTGTCTGTTGTGGTGCTTGTGTTATTTTTGCTTCTATATAAAGAGCTGTTTTATATTTCATTGGATGAAAGAAGCGCGCGGTTGGCGGGTGTGCCGGTCGGCATCGTCAATTTTATCTTCACGATTATGATTGCAGTGACGGTTTCGGTTGCAGCACGGACAGTAGGCGCGTTGATGGTATCGTCGATGATGGTCGTTCCGGTAGCTTGTGCGATGCAGCTGGGAAAGAACTTTAAACAGACTGTATGGTACGCTGTCGGTTTGAACGTGCTGTTCATGATTATCGGGCTGTTTGCGGCGTTTTATCTGGGCCTAAAGCCAGGCGGCACAATCGTTTTGGTGGGCGTTGCAGCGCTTCTGATCATTTTTATCGGGAAACGGATTGTGTTCGGAAAGCAGGAATAAAGTCGCAATTGACACAGGGAAAAAAGCGTGCTACCATGTTCGTGGTTAATAATAACTAACCAAAGAAAGCCGTGCCGTACGATAGGTAGTATAGACATATCCTGCGCCGGTCGAAGGAGGAAACGAACATGATGAAAGCATCTGATGCAAAGAAAATCGGTTTATTTTTAGGAGGCGTATTGTTCGGAACAGCCGGAATCAAGATCCTTTCCAGCAAAGACGCGAAGAAAGCATACGTACAGTGTACCGCAGCAGCGCTTCGTGCAAAGGACAGCGTTATGAAGACCGTAACAACAGTTCAGGAAAACGCTGGCGATGTTCTGGCAGAAGCAAAGCAGATCAATGAAGACAGAGCTGCAGAAGAAGCGGAAGCTGAAGTAAAAGAAGAAGCCTGATTCAGGGCAGTGGGGGACGGAGCCGGAGACGGCGCCGTCCTTTTTGACGGAGTCCCGTTTTCTGAAAAAGCGCGAAGCGTATCAGCGGAGTGGAGATAAGATGAACTTTAAAATCAAACACAAAATTCCCGGGCGAATCCGGGTGCATATGGGGCAGTCCAGAATGAGCTTTGATCAGGCGGACACCCTGCAGTATTTTCTGGAAGCACAGCCAGGTGTGACAAAAGCGACCGTATACGAGCAGACGCAGGATGCGGTGATCGAGTATGACGGCGAATTAAAAGAACTGATGGAGGCGTTGAAAAGCTTTCATTATGAAGACGTCCAGCTGCCGGATTCCGTCCGTTCCAGTTCGGGACGTGCGTTGAATGCAGAGTATAAAGAAAAGCTGATCGGGCATGTGGCAAAACGGTTATTTACAAAATACATGCTTCCCTTACCGATCAGAAATGTGTATACTATATGGAAAGCTTTCCGTTATGTAAAAGAAGGCGTCCTATGCCTTTCCAAAGGAAAACTGGAAGTCCCGGTTCTGGATGCGACAGCGATTACCGTATCGATTCTGCGGCGGGACTGCCAGACCGCAGGATCGGTTATGTTCCTGCTTGGTCTGGGTGAAATCCTTGAGGAGTGGACACATAAAAAGTCTGTCAGCGATCTGGCGCGCAGCATGTCGTTAAATGTCGGAAAAGTGTGGATAAAGACCCGGGATCAGGAAATCCTTGTGGATTCTGCATCTGTCGTACCGGGCGATCATATCGTGATCCATGTCGGCAACGTCATTCCGTTTGACGGCGTAGTGGCAGACGGTGAAGCGATGATCAATCAGGCTTCCATGACCGGTGAATCCGAACCTGTCCGCAAGGAAAAGGGCGGATTCGTTTATGCCGGAACCGTTGTGGAAGAGGGCGAGCTGACGATTGAGGTCAAGGCGGTTTCCGGCTCGACCCGCTACGAAAAGATCGTTACGATGATCGAGGATTCCGAAAAGCTCAAGTCCGCAGTAGAAGGGCGTGCGGAGCATCTGGCGGACAGGCTGGTTCCCTACACCTTCCTTGGAACCGGTCTTACATGGCTGCTTACAAGAAATGTTACCAGAACGTTATCCGTACTGATGGTTGATTTTTCCTGCGCATTAAAGCTTGCGATGCCCCTGACTGTCCTGACAGCGATCCGGGAAGCAAACGCAGCGAAGATCACCGTAAAGGGCGGAAAATATCTGGAAGCGTTTTCGGAGGCTTCCACCATCGTATTCGATAAGACCGGTACGCTGACCAAAGCGCAGCCTACGCTGCATTCTGTTATCGCATTCGGTGAGGAAAAGGAAGACGATCTTTTGCGTCTGGCAGCATGTCTGGAGGAGCATTTTCCTCATTCGATGGCAAAGGCGGTTGTGCGTGCAGCGGCAGAGCGTAATCTGGAACATGAGGAAGTACATTCCAAGGTGGAATATATCGTTGCACATGGCATTGCCTCTTATGTTGGAGAAAAGCGTGTGGTAATCGGCAGTGCTCACTTTGTATTTGAAGATGAGAAGTGCCGGATCCGTCCGGAATATCAGCAGCGTTTCGATGAGCTGCCGCTGCAGTATTCCCATCTGTATCTGGCAGTTGACAACGTACTGGAAGCAGTGCTCTGCATTGAGGATCCGGTGCGTGAAGAGGCAAAACAGATTATCCGCGAGCTGAAACGGGAAGGCTTTACAAAAATCGTCATGATGACTGGCGACAGCGAGCGAACAGCAGCGGCGATCGCAAAACAGATCGGCGTGGACGAATACCATGCGGAAGTTCTGCCGGAGGACAAGGCGAACTTTGTCCAGCAGGAAAAAGAAGCCGGACGCAGGGTAGTCATGGTCGGCGACGGAATCAACGACTCCCCGGCGCTTTCTGCCGCGGATGTTGGTATTGCGATCAGCGACGGTTCGGAGCTTGCGCGGGAAATTGCGGATATTACAGTCGGTGCGGACAGCCTGCAGGAGCTGGTTTACCTGCGCCGCTTAAGCAAAGAAATGATGCGTCGGATTCATGTCAACTACCGTGCAATCCTTGGCATCAACGGCAGTTTAATTGCAGCCGGTGTGACCGGGCTGATTCAGCCTACGACATCCGCGCTGCTGCATAATACGACAACACTGGCCCTGAGCCTGAGAAGCATGAGCTGGAAAGTTCCGGGAGAGGCAGGGCAGGAATAAAAAGAACGGAGACAGAGAATGAAAAAGGCAATGATTGCCATGAGCGGCGGCGTAGATTCGAGCGTTGCGGCATGGCTGATGAAGCGGGACGGATATGATTGTATGGGCGTTACCATGCGCCTGTTTGCCGGAGAGGACAGCTGCGAACGAAAAGGGCATACCTGCTGTTCGTTAGATGACGTGGAGGACGCAAGAAGCGTTGCACGTCAGCTGGGCATTCCGTATTTCGTGTTCAATTTTACGGAAGATTTCGGCACACAGATCATGGACCGCTTTGTCTGTGCCTATGAAAACGGATTCACCCCGAATCCGTGTATCGACTGTAACCGTTATATGAAGTTCGAGAAGCTGATGAAGCGGGCAAAGGAGCTGGATTACGATTACGTTGTAACCGGACACTATGCCCGAATCGAAGAACAGGACGGAAAGTTCCTCCTGAAAAAAGCCATCGATGAAAAGAAAGACCAGAGTTATGTGCTCTACAGCCTGACGCAGGAGCAGCTTGCACATACGCTGTTCCCCCTGGGCGGCATGACGAAGCCGCAGATCCGGGAAATGGCGGAAGAACAGGGACTGATCAATGCGCGCAAGCATGATAGTCAGGATATCTGCTTTGTACCGGACGGAGATTATGCAGGGTTTATTGAACGATACACCGGCAAAAGCTTTGAGCCGGGCAATTTTGTAGATCAGGAAGGACATGTGCTGGGGCAGCATAAGGGAATTATCTGCTATACGATCGGACAGCGCAAAGGGCTGGGACTAGCCCTGCATGAGCCGATGTATGTGTGCAGGATCGATCCAAAGACCAATACGGTAGTCCTTGGACGCGACCGGGATCTGTGGTCGAAGGAGCTGACGGCGAAGGATTTCCATTGGATCAGCGGCGAGGTGCCGACGGGCACGCAGCGCATCAAAGCGAAAATCCGTTACCGTCACCAGGAGCAGTGGGCGAACGCAGAGATCACCGGACCGGACAGCATTCATCTGGTCTTTGACGAGCCCCAGAGGGCAATTACCTGCGGACAGTCGGTTGTATTTTATGACGGTGATGTTGTAGTGGGCGGAGGAACGATCAATGGATTATGTGGTTCTGGATCTGGAATGGAATCAGGCGTCTGATAGCCGCGATGCCCGCAACAGACTGCTTACGTTTGAAATTATTGAGATCGGTGCGGTAAAATTAAACAGCCGGATGGAAATTGTGGATACCTTTGAGGAGCTGATCCGTCCGCAGGTTTATGATACCATGCACCATATTACAGAAAAGCTGATCGGCATCCATATGAAAGATCTCTCCGGATGTCGGACATTTGATGTCGTGATGAAGGACTTTCTGGCGTGGTGTGGCGAGGATTTCATGTTCGGTACCTGGGGACCGCAGGATCTGACGGAGCTTCAGAAAAATATGCGGTTTTTCGGTATGGAGCCCCTTGGAAAAGGACCTGTCCGGTTCTATGATATTCAGAAGCTGTTTTCCATCGCCTACGAAGATCAGAAGGTGCGAAGGAGCCTGGAATATGCGGTAGATTATCTGCAGATTCCAAAGGATATTCCGTTTCATCGGGCGATCAGCGACGCGGTGTATACCGCACGGGTATTTCAGATGATCAAAGACCCGATTGCACTGCAGCGGGTTTCCTTCGACACGTTCCAGCTGCCGGAAAATCACCGCAGCGAGGTGCATGTCGTATTCGATAATTATGCAAAATATATTTCCCGGCCGTTTCCGGATAAGGAGGCATTGATGGCGGATAAAGAGGTTCTCTCCACCAGATGTTATCTGTGCCATCATAACCTTCGCAAAAAAGTCCGCTGGTTCTCGCCAAACGGCAAGCACTATTACAGCCTGTCGTGGTGCGATAAGCACGGTTGGATGAAAGGAAAAATCCGCGTGAAAAAAGCGGAAGATGACATGGTTTACGCCGTCAAGACGACGAAGCTGGTCGGAGAGAAAGAGGTTGCCGCCCTGATGGAGAGAAAAGATCACATCCGCCAGCTGCGTAAGGAGCACAGACACCGCGAAGCGCAGGAAAAGCTCGGAAAACGGTGAGGCGGGGTGCTGACATCGGAGACACGCCGGGGAGCCCATATAATAAAATAATACGAAAAAACGCCGCAGACCGGTTTCAAAAGAAATGGTCTGCGGCATTTTTGTGCATCCCGTCCTGTGTTTTACGCGAAGGGATCGGTGTAACGGTCGAAGTCGATGATTTCATCTTTGCGGCTGCGGTGTCGTTTCATGATATCGCGGCGCTTGCGATTGCGGCTGTGTCCGATCAGAATGGAGCGGATCACCAGAATGACGATCAGGATAACCGCGACAATGCTGACTGCAAGCAAAATTTTACGGACGTTTAAGAAAATAACATTTCCCCCCGGTGTGGAAACTGCGGTCGGAGAAGTTGTGGAAGCGACGGATTCAGACGCTGTAGTGCCAGCCTGCGCGCTCGTGGCGTCCTGTGTGCCGGAGGAACCGTTTGCACTGGAAGCATTCGCATTGCCATCCGTGCCGGAGCTGTCTGTGCTGCTTTGCGCATTAGAAGCGCTGCTTTGTACGCTGTTCGCATCTGCCTTGGAAGAGCCATCCGCTGTTGCGATGGCTGCGCTTTCCGTTTCAGAAACCGGTTCTGCACTGAAATCAAAGGGCGTTATGCTGGAAAAGAGGATCGGCGCGCTGCCGAGATCCTGACCTTCGTAGGAGTAGTGGATGACAGCGGCCTGTCCATCCTTCAGGTTATCATAGCTCAGCTCGGAATCCAGATCGGCAAAGGTGAGCGTATCCGGAAGGAGAACTTTCGCATCCGGGTCGATAGAAAGGATGTCGGACTGATTGAACGTATTTGCGAACAGGTCGCCGTTTTTTACCTGATAGGTGGTGTCTTCTTTGGATGCTGTAACAGAAGAAAAGTTGCTGAAACCGTAATCAAATAAGCTTATCGTATCCTTGAACTGCTGCGGGGACTCCTCCATCATAACGACGCAGATCAGCTTCAGCCCGTCTTTCTGGGCGCAGGAAACGAGGTTAGAGCGAGCATTTGCGGTGTAGCCGGTCTTACTGCCGACGAGATATTCGTAAGCGTAGGTTTTACCGGGCAGCAGCTTGTTTTTGCTGTTCGGAATCAGATCCTGTGACAGCGTTGCGCTCGCCGGAATTTTGTAGCTTACCGTGTCAGACATGCGGCAAAGCACGTCATCGGAGAAAAACTTCTGCCCGATCAGAGCGAGGTCATGGGTGGAGGTATAGTGATTGTCATCATGCTTGCCATTGGTATTGACGAAATGGGAATCCGTGCAGCCAAGCTCCTTTGCGGTTTGGTTCATTAAATCTACAAACGCTTCCATACTGCCGCTGATATGTTCGCCGATGGCATTGCCGCATTCACTGCCGGAGCCCACCAGCAGACCGTAGAGGGATTGTTCCATCGTGATCGCTTCACCGGCTTTGATGCCGATGTTGGAATCACTTCGCCAGTCGATGCTGTGCACCGCGGTATCGGAATATTCGATCATCTCATTTAATTCGCTGTTCTGACGCGCAATGTAGGCAGTCAGAATCTTGGTTGTGCTGGCGGGATAGAGCTTTTCATGGATATTTTTGGCATAGGCCACCGCGTCGGTGTTCACATCCACCAGAAGGGCGGCCTTGGCCTGAATGTCTGGAATATCCAGCGCGGAAGCGGCAGGGGGCAGAAACAGCCCGGTCAAGCAGGCGCAGAGCAAAAAAACCGATAGAAAGCGTTTGATTTTCATATCTTTCTCCTGAAGATTATGGTATACTGAATCAAATGGACGGCAGGAATGAAACCTGCCATGATTCGACATTTTTAAGTATAGCAGAAAATTCGGAGGAGTTCAACCATGGGAGCAAAGTTCTGCACTGTCAAAACGGAACTCATCCTTTTGGGACTGGCCGCGGCCTTTTTAGGCGTCCTGCTGGGGATTTCCGCAGGCGACCGGGCGGCAGCGGAGCCGGTATCCGTGTCGGCGGAGCGGGCTTTGCCGCCGGAGGAGATCGAGGTGGTTCTGGTGGATCTGAACACCGCCGGGATCCAGGAGCTGGTCACGCTGCCGGGGATCGGCCAGGGACTGGCGCAGCGGATTGTGGACTACCGCGCAGCCCATGGGCCGTTTGAAAACCCGGAGGCGCTGATGGAGGTTTCCGGCATCGGAGAGAAGAAATTTGCGGAGCTGCGGGATTATGTCACCGTGGGAGACGAAAATAAAGGAGCGGAATCTTGAGAATTTTAGTAGTGGATGATGAAAAGACCCTCGTCAAAGGCATGAAGTTCAATCTGGAAAACGAGGGGTATGAGGTGGAGTGCGCCTATGATGGCGCGGCGGCCCTTGATCTTGCCAGAGAGGGGCGGTTTGACCTCATCATT